>Ga0214921_10000109_pt1 | contig 156299 bp, 140 predicted proteins | sample LL1505_MetaG_FD_177992 | JGI IMG/M metagenome (GOLD analysis project Ga0214921, IMG submission 177992) | Freshwater microbial communities from Lake Lanier, Atlanta, Georgia, United States - LL-1505 | ecosystem: Environmental > Aquatic > Freshwater > Lake | place: USA: Georgia | collected... | reverse complement strand
ATTGAAACCTCTTCGTGACCCCGGGTAATTATCAGGTCCTGGCGTGGACCGGCACCACATGGTGGCCTTTTGACGAACTTGATTGGTATGTGGACTCACTCGCGACTGACACCAGCGGAAACATCTACGCCGGGGGCTGGTTCAGTGGGGGTGTGGCAGTAACTTATTATGGCGGCTTTGGTGCCGGCTGGTCAACGGTTGGAGCCGGGATGAGTGAGTTAGTTAATTCCATCGCGGTTGATTCAAGTGGAAATCTATACGCAGGGGGGGCTGGATTTTTAAAGCACCTTCGTCCGGTAGCCGCAAACAACCAGCTGACCAGCTCAAATGCGTCCCTTGTCCCCGGCGCAAGCGGAGCAGCGCACCTCTTCTACATCGATTCTAACGACGATGTGATGATGAAAACCTATTCCGGCTCTCCCGCCTCATGGAGTAGTGCGACTACGGTGCTGACCGGCACGGCGGGATCAGTCACTGCTGGATACTACACGAGCTCCTCTAAGCTGGTTGCCTGGTTTATTGATAGTGGAACCGTTAACTACACCGAGTCAAGCAGCCCCTACACCTCGTGGTCGTCGCCTACGACGGTGAGTTCAACTGGGAGTCCGCTCTCGGTCTCCGGTTCCCTTGATTCGGGCGGGTCCTCCCGGATAGCGGCCTTGTGGAATCAGAGCGGTAGTTCGGCGGGTGAGGTGGTGGGCGCCTTAAGTGGTCCAACACCTACACCGACATCGACTCCAACTGATACGCCTACCAACACCCCAACTGCCACGCCGACTGACACCCCTACCAGCACGCCGACGGCGACCCCAACCAGCACATTCACCGCCACGCCGACATCCTCTCCAACGGCCACCTGGACCAACACCCCAACGGTAACGCCAACTGATACTCCAACGGCGACCCCGACTTATACGGAGACGCCAACGCCGACCGCGACGCCAACGGCCACCCCGACGGATACCCCAACATCGACCCCGACCGCCACGCCTACGGCTACACCAACGGGGACCTCAACATCAACTCCGACTCAAACACCAACGGAAACTCCGACAAGCACTCCGACCGCTACCCCAACACGCACACCGACTGATACTCCCACCAGTACGCCGACCGCTACGCCAACCAACACACCAACAGCCACTTCAACGTCAACCCCGACCGTGACGCCGACCAATACTCCAACAGCCACCCCAACATCGACCCCGACTAATACTCCGACGGCTACTCAGACAGCGACGCCAACCGCGACCCCAACGCACACCCCAACAGCGACCCCGACGAGAACTCCGACCGCCACGCCAACAGACACACCAACCGCCACACCAACATCGACGCCGACTAATACTCCGACGGCGACACCAACAAGGACGCCGACCGCCACGCCAACAGACACACCAACCGCCACACCAACATCGACGCCGACAAAGACCCCAACCGCTACCCCGACTGCCACACCAACATCGACCCCAACTAACACTCCAACGGCTACTCCGACCAGTACCCCAACGGTTACACCAACGAGCACTCCAACAGCGACACCAACCGCTACCCCGACGAACACTCCAACAGCGACGCCAACATCGACCCCAACGCACACGCCAACTGCCACCCCGACAGCGACACCAACGGCTACCCCAACGAACACTCCAACAGCGACGCCAACGAGAACCCCGACCGTTACCCCAACGAACACTCCAACACCGACACCGACATCAACTCCAACAAATACGCCAACTGTGACCCCAACGGCTACGCCAACAGCTACTGCAACTAGCACCCCAACAGCGACGCCAACGAGAACTCCAACCGCTACGCCAACTGACACTCCAACAGCGACACCGACATCAACCCCAACAAATACGCCAACAGCGACGCCAACGAGAACTCCAACCGCTACGCCAACTGACACTCCAACACCGACACCGACATCAACCCCAACGAATACGCCAACTGTGACCCCAACGGCTACGCCAACAGCTACTGCAACTAGCACCCCGACGGCGACGCCAACGAGAACCCCAACCGCTACGCCAACTGACACTCCAACACCGACACCGACATCAACCCCAACGAATACGCCAACCGCCACCCCGACAGCGACACCAACGAGTACGCCAACGAACACGCCAACAGCTACGCCAACGAGAACCGCGACCGCGACACCGACTAACACTCCCACCGCGACGGCTACCGCTACCCCAACGAATACTCCAACGGCGACGCCAACGAGAACCCCAACCGCTACGCCGACTGACACTCCAACATCGACACCGACGTCGACTCCGACGGATACTCCAACCGCTACCCCGACGGCTACGCCAACAGCTACTCCAACAAACACCCCGACGGTGACACCAACGAGAACTCCGACAGCTACGCCGACCGACACTCCAACAGCGACACCGACATCGACCCCAACTCACACGCCGACAATCACTCCAACATCAACCGATACACCCACGGCCACGCCGACCGCGACGCCAACCGTGACGCCAACGAGCACTCCAACCTGGACCCCAACGAACACCCCAACAGCGACCCCAACGGCGACACCAACAAGCACCCCAACGGCCACGCCAACAGCTACCGCGACGGGAACTCCAACGCACACTCCAACATCAACTCCAACGGTCACCCCAACCGCGACACCGACACACACTCCAACACTCACTCCAACGGCGACTCCAACGAATACCCCAACGGTGACGCCAACATTTACTGATACGCCAACTCAGACCCCAACCGCCTCACCTACCACCACCCCAACCGATACACCGACCGCCACGCCGACAAAGACCCCGACCGCCACCGCGACGGTAACCCCGACCGCGACGCCGACCGACACTCCGACCGCTACACCGACATCAACCGTTACCCCTACTCACACGCCAACCGCGTCACCAACGTCGACGCCAACCGAAACACCAACGATCACTCCAACTCAAACGCCAACCGACACACCGACCGTAACTCCAACGGCGACACCTACCTTCACGGACACCCCAACCGCCTCGCCGACAAGCACTCCAACGGTGACCCCAACGCACACGGCTACCCACACGCCAACGGCGACCAGCACCGTGACGCCAACGAATACGCCAACGGCGACACCAACCACTACCCCAACGGCCACCCCGACGTGGACCCCAACGGAGACACCAACGAGTACCTACACGGCTACACCCACCAGCACCCCGACTTCGACCCCGACCACCACGCCGACGAACACCCCCACTCAGACGCCAACCACGACCCCAACGAGAACACCGACAAACTCTCCAACCGTGACTCCGACCGTAACGCCAACGAGGACCCCAACCGAGACCCCGACCCCTACGCCTACCTTCACGCCTACTAACACGTTCACCGCTACGCCGACGACAACTCCAACGGTCACTCCAACCAACACCCCAACCACTACCCCAACGGGCACCCCGACAAAGACGCCGACGGCAACACCAACAACCACACCGACCAGAACACCAACCGCGACTCCGACGGTGACGCCAACGGCCACTCCGACAGCAACGCCAACCATCACCCCGACAGTCACCCCAACTCCGACAGTGACTCCAACCTTTACGGTAACCAATACGCCAACGGTGACTCCGACCGTCACGCCAACCCCTCCAGTGAAGGCGGTCACCTTCCAACTCACTATCGATCAGACCCCGATCCCTGGGGCGCCGATCATGATCAATACCCAGGTCGAAAACACCGATACTAACGGGCAGGTGGTTGAGAGCCTGATAATTTACGAGCACTACACGATTAGTTCTGGTCTTGAGGCGATCTCGTTCTCTCCTATATACGACACTGGCGAGGCGCTCAGCGCGAGAAGCCCGATTACGATAGAGGCGCAGCGGCTCGTGAGTTCGGCTGAGGCTCCGTGTCGAATCGTGGTAGGAGGAAGTCCAAACATCTACTTCTCATCAACGAATGAGAGCGACCACGTCCTCTCTGTGCCGCTAACATACTCAGAGCTTAACTCGATCTACTCCGTCACTGGTCAGGCGGTTCCGCCGGAGAGCTTCTCCTCTGGAACGAGTGGATTTATTGTCCCTGAGGAGTACTTCCGGCAGGGAGAGGGGCTCACGGGTGTCTGGAAGTTCCTCGGGCAGAATATCACCCTGAGCGCGCAGCCAGAGTTCTGTACTGACCGAGGAGTGCCGGGAGAGTGCTCCCCGATAGACCCAGTGACGTTGAGGGCCCCGATCAACCACACGAAAGATGTGGTAATTAGGCTCGTGCAGAGGTCGCTCGCGGCGGCGAAGGCGGGTCGGTGGAAGGGATCGAACGGCTCGTTTAGCGTGCCGTTCCTGAAGCGTGGAGCCGCCGCTATCGCCCTAATGGAGAAGCTATTCCCAAGTAGCGCTCAGCAGAACTTCGTCTGCCCGGTCACCCCACTATCGTGTACAACCTACCGAGTCTCGAAAGCGCGCCTGATCAATACCTTCTCAAGTATCTTTAAAGGTAGATTGCCTCGCGGCCTTGAATCTATCGTCGCTAATTCCGATAAGGAGATCGCCAATTTCAAGAGACAAATTAAGAAGGTGCCAGATAGCTACACATCGTGCAGGTAGCCGTGAAGCAGTTGTCCCCAGCGAGCAACCCCAAAGCGCTTTTTAGAGAGGGGCCGCCACTGGCGCTAGGGATGAGAGGAGTTTTACGACCCTTTCGATCTCCTCTGCCGGGGCCGGTTTTGTCAGGAGTGAGATCGCTCCAGCTCGTAGAAGGTCTTGGTGGTCGTCTGTGCCAGGCGCCACGAGGCACGCGATGTGAATGTTGGGGTGCTTCCTCCGTATTTTGCGAATGAGAGATGTTACCCCAGTTCGAGCGGGCGGGGCGTCGATGATCAGAATGCGCGCTCGCTCGACAAGCTTGAGAAGTGGAAAGAGAGCCGCCTCCTCGAGGGTGGCGGTCGCGCACGCGATACCGCTCTCCCTTAGTAGAAGCGCGTGGGAGGTAGCGCAACGCTTTGAGTTCGAGGCGAAAATTACGTGAGGGGGAGATTTAGCGATTGAGCGCGACATCGAAGAGGGGGCAGGGCGGGTATGTGATGGCTTGGAAGTTGAAAGCTGCTGGGATGAACCCGACGCCCCGAGCGAATCAGCTGTTTGAGCCAGCTCCCGAACCGATTGAATGAGGGAGTCGCTAATCGCCGCCAAGAGCGGGTTGCCGCGAGAGTGGCGTGTGATAAGAGCTCCGTATCCAGCTATCTCTTGCGTGGCCGCCGCGATCGCCGGCATGCGCTCTCGGGCCGCCTCTAGTTGTTTGAGCTCGTGTTGGAGAGCCTCCGCGCGCTTGTTCGCTTCGAGTTCCCCGCGACTATCAAGTGAGAAAACCACAAGGCCCTGCGCGATATTCTCAGAGAGGAGCGAGCGGATAATAGTGCGGGAGCCCACGTCCATGACTTCCACGTTCTCGCCCCGAAGGTTGAGCGCCTTTTCAAGGAGGGAGTGGGCGTAGTTTCGAGAGGTGGAGCTCGTGAAGCAGTCGAGCAGGTTGGCTCCCGGTTTGATCAAGGCATAGTCGAGATCCTCTGTTCCAAACGAGATGGCGCGCGTGTCAGATCCCTTTACGACTGAGCGAATCGTTAATTCGAGGTCGAGGGTTATTCCGGGGAGCCCCATCTGGTGAAGCAGTGTGCCGGTAGCGAGCGCGATATCGCCCTCCCCGCGTAGCCGTGGAGCCTCAGAGGTAATATCGATCATCACCCCCTCAAACGAACCGCTCCTCGGATCTGTATGCGCGCGGCAGTGTATGAATCTGACCTCGTTCGTATCAGGCCTCGTCCAGCGATAGGTCGCGATGTAGGGTGTGCCATCACGGAGAGCCGCGTCAAGAAGTGTCTCCGTGGTGAATCTATCGGCTGGGTGGACGTAGGCTAGAAAGAGGGCGCCGTGAACTGAGAGGTGTTGCTGAGAGACGCCTAACACCTCAAGGGCGTTGGGCGAGCTGCTGGTAACTGAATTTGTGCTCGGATCGTATGAGAAGGTGAGGGTGCCAGGCCAACTTTGGGACACGGAGTCCCGAACGGCTCCCCATGGGCCGGTCCGTACTGTACTACGAGATAGGGGCCGAGCAGGTTTCCCTCTCATTACATCAGTACTTCGCAGACGATTGGGAAATCGAAGTGGTGGCACCGATCTCCCAATCAACTGCCTGTGTGAGTGTACACGGCGGGATTAGATGGTAGAAAGGGGGAAAATATGGGGCGGGGCTTCCAGCGTGGTGAGCCCCGCTACGGACAGATCGTATGGTGCCCAATAATCCCTCACACATTCCTCCGATGCGAATAGCCATCATGGGCACGAGGGGAATTCCCGCCCGATACGGTGGGTTCGAGACGTTCGCCGAGCAGCTCTCGACCCGACTCGTCGCCCGTGGACACGAGGTAACGGTGTATGGACGGTGCGGTGTCTTCAACCGTTGGGGGAGGCGTGATAGTTACCGAGGGGTCGCCCGGAGAGAGACACCAACTATCTTTCACAAGTACCTTGAGACTCCGCTCAACGCGCTAACCTCCTTCTGTGACGCGCTTTTCCAGAGTTACGATGGGATATTGGTTTGCAACGCGGCGAACACCCCCTTCGCTCCTCTTCTCAAGCTTAAAGGAGCGCCACTCCTCATTAACGTAGATGGAATAGAGCGTGACCGCGCCAAGTGGAACGCCTTAGGGAAATGGTGGTATCTCCTGGGTGAACGGCTATCAGTATCTCTCGCCACACGCCTCATCTCAGACGCCGATGTTATCGCCGAGTATTACAAGACTACCTATGGCGTTGACTCAGAGGTGATCCCATACGGTGTCCATCCGAACCATCGCCCACCAGGCCCCACTCTGGCTCACTTTGGCCTCACCTCAAAGGGGTACCTGCTCTATGTCAGTCGCTTGGAGCCAGAGAATAACGCCCTCGGAGTTATCGAGGCGTACAATCGCGTCTCTACTGATAGGCCGCTCGTTATTGTAGGTGACGCTCCGTACGCCGCCGAGTACAAGGCGCGGCTCCACGCCGCGGCTTCATCACGGGTTATCTTTACCGGATTTCAGTTCGGGGAGGCTTATGAGGAGCTTCAGAGTAATTGCTACGCGTACATTCAGGCGACCGAGGTTGGTGGCACGCATCCCGCCTTGGTGGAGTCGATGTCGTATGGCAACTGCGTTATCGCGAACGGCACGCCGGAGAATCTTGAGGTGGTGGGGGACGCGGCGCTCACCTACTCAAAGAATAACTTCGTTGAGCTTTCACACCGGATGAGTGAGGTCCTCTCGCAGTCGACTCTCGTGGCGGATCTCGGAGCTCGCGCGCGAGAACGAGCTATGCGCCTTTACTCGTGGGACTCGGTCGTGAGCCGTTATGAGACCCTTTTCCAGGCCCTGATTAAGAACCCCCATGCCCCGATCGCCCGAGCCGCATAAAGCCCTGAGGGGAGTATCCATCTCTGACCACCGATGATGTAGTAGATTCTGAGAACCGGGGAATTGAGCGGTGAGGATGCGCAGGGGTGTTTGTAATTATTCAGATCAGTTCATTTAGGCATAGAGACCCTCGAAGAGGGGCGCCCGATTGTCTTCAGACCTACGTATTTCCTTGAGTTCCCTCGGGGAGGCTGCTACCTCTGACAAGCTTTAGCTGACACCGTTACGAGGAGCCACCATGTTCTCGCTTTCTCCCAACGCAACTCCCTCACCTCTTCATAAAGATTTCGTTCTTGAGCGGAGCGCGCCAAGCCCAACTGGGGAGGGAGTTGTTGAGATCTATCGTCATCAGCGACTTGAGTTCCCTATTTTGCTCCATCGGTGCTCTGACGCGAACAAGTTTTTCTGCGCGGGGTTTCTCACCCCGCATAATTCCGCGGATGGGTTGCCTCACATCCTTGAACATCTCGTGTTGGCGGGCTCAAAGGAGTTCCCATTAGCGGACCCCTTCTTCACCACGGCGAAGGGATCTTTTAAGACATATCTTAACGCGACCACCTATGCCGAAGAGACCTACTATCCAGTCGCGTCTACCGTCGAGCGGGAGCTCTTAAACCTCTCGCGCATATATTTGGACGCTGTCTTTCATCCGCTTCTTACAACCTCGGGATTTCGGCGTGAGGGGTGGCGGCTTGAGCATGATAAAGACGGCGCGTGTGTCTTTAATGGGGTCGTGTTCAATGAGATGAAGGGCGCTTACTCCGACCCAGAGGGCGCTCTGTACTATGAGTTGAGCAAGGCGTTGTTCGCGGATACGCAACGAGGTCAATCATCAGGTGGTGAGCCAGCTTGGATTCCGCGACTCTCACCGGAAACACTTCGACAGTTTCACCGGGACCACTACCATCCGTCGCGCGCGTTTATAGTTCTTCACGGAGATATAGGGGAAGACGGGCTGCGGAGATTTTTCCAATTGGTTGAGGAGAAGGTCGAGGGCTTCGAGCCCCGTCATTTCCTTCCGGACCTTAAGAGTCACGCGGCGAATCCCCATCCCCGAAAGCTTGACCTTGAATTTCCGGTGGATCCCTCAAGTGAGGTGGGCCTTCCCTTCGCCTCAGTGGGATGGGCTATCGGGCAAGTATCATCCCCCGAAGAGAGCCTGATGTGGGATATCGTTGAAAGGGTTGTAATCGGGAGCTCTTCGGCGCCGTTGAGGCGAGAGATTCTAGAGTCGGGCGCGGCGGCGGGGATAGTGTTAAGTGGGGTGATGCAGAGCTCTCTCGACGCGTGCTTCGCGATTAGCGCGCAGGATGTCACCCCGGATCACCTAGAGGGCTTTGAGGAGCGCGTGATCGACGCGCTGACTCAACTGGTTCGAGATGGACTCCCCAAGGATGAGGTGACCGCGGCCCTGCATGAGATCGAGTTCTCAATTAAGAGAGGAGTAGGCTCAGTAGAGCAGGGGCTCAATTTCGCGCTATCCCTCTTGAGGCCGTGGATGCATGGCAAGGACCCGTTGGCTCATATTGATGAGGCTTCGTGTCTTTCAAAGGTTCGTGACGTGCTCGCTACCAATCCTCGGTGCTTGGAGGAGTTGGTAGAGAGTCGAATCCTGAAAAATACTGACCGCGTCTTTATCAAATTTAAGCCCTCCCACGACGCCTTCGCGCGCGCGGTAACGGAGGAGCGAGAGCGCGTGGACGCCTATGTTGAGTTAATTGGTCCTGATGGCGTCAAAAGGGAGCTCGAGCTCAATAAGGCTATGCATGAGGATCGCGGGCGACGAGATGATCCCGCGCTCGTGGCGCGAATTCCGCGTCTGCGAACGTCGGATCTACCCGCTGAGATAGATCCGTTTCTGACAGTTTCCCGAACAGTTGAGAAGATGTGTGGGAGAAATGTTCTGCTTCAGTCAGCGAAAACAGGGGGTCTAACCTATGCTCGCTTCGCCTTTGATCTCTCGCACCTCCCACCACATCTTCTGGCGTATGCCCCGATAGTCTCCAGCATGCTCGCGGATGTGGACACTGAACACCACAATTTTATCGACCTCGATCGGGCTGTGAGGCAGAAAACCGGTGGCATTCAAGCGCGCGTCCTTATTTCGCCTCTCGCCAACGGTCTTGATGAAGGGGCGTACCTCATAGTCGGTGGCTCCGCGCTTCACGAACGTTCGGAGGACCTCTTGAGCTTAATGAGAGAGGTGTCCTTCTTCTCTCGTCTTACGGATCCAAAGCGGCTTCGTGAGTTGGTTCGGGAGAAGATCGCGGCTATGGAGTTGGATGTCATTGAGAACGGGTCCTCCTACGCGACTGAGGAGGTGCTTTCAGCTCTCAGTCCGATGTACCGCTCTGGCTCGCTCGTTGATGGATACGGCCAGCTGAGGTTCCTCAAGACTCTTGAAAAGAGGATCGGCACAGAGTGGGAGAAGGTGGAGCGGGAGATCGAAACGTTCTCCCAAACATTCACCATCGCGAATATGACTATGGCGTTGTGCGGAGAGACTCACCATCTCGATAGGCTCGCGTTCTTTGGTGAGAGTGTCTTAACTACCTCGCCGCGGCATTCCCATGCAGCCTTCTTGGATTTGTGGGATTTCGCCTCGGGAGCCGACCGACTCGGTCTCAGCTCGAGTATGGATGTCGCCTTCATCGGGGTCGCTGGAGTTCTGCCGTATGAGGCGCTCGGTCTCTCCGGGAAGATCCTAGTGGCGAAGCGAGGGGTCTCCTACGACTACCTTTTACCGGAGATTCGCCAGAAAAATGGGGCCTACGGAGCGAGCGCCTTCTATCACGGCTCTACGTGCGTTTTTGGAGCGTCGACCTATCGATCGAAGAAAGCTCTCATAGGAGAGGATATCTCAACCTGTCTGAGGACCGGCAGCTATCTTTCCGGGCTCGCTCTCAGTGATAGTGACGTAGAAAAGATCTCTGTTGGCGCCGCTGCCGAGTATGCCCCGTATGAGCATCCGGGATCCGCGTCGGGCGCGGACTTCACGAGATTTTTACTCGGTAGCTCTGATGACGCGCGCCGGGAGGTGTACCGTCAGATAGTTTCATGTACGGCGAAAGACATGCGCCACGTAGCGGAGTTTTTCTCTGAGTATGAAAGAGCCGCCAAAGTTCGGGTGCTGAGTAGCGCGGAAGCGTTGCGGGGAGCGGGTATACCTGTCGCGTCATCGGCTGAGACACTCGCGCGAGCGCCTTGGGATCTTGGGCTCTCTTGATGTTATTCACCGCCCTCAATCTTTGAGAGACGTCTACTCAAGTCGTTATGGACCTGAGTTAATCGGCGGTGAAGTTCAGTGATCTTGCGCTCAGCTTTGAGGTTCACCTCATACTCGATATCATTTCTAACCCGTTCTTTCGCTGAGTTTAGATTCTGCGCGAGGAGCACCACGATGCTGAGAAAGATAGCCTCAAGCGAAACTGACATCGTTAGAAATCCGAAGGGATAAGGATCGAACGGGGAGAAGCCCGGTATCATCTCAAGGTTGATTACGATCCAGGCAAAAAATACGAGAGCGTTGATGGCGAGGAAGGGCATGCTCCCGCTAAAGTCGGCGATCCAGTTCGCTGTTTTCTGCGGGAACGATAACTTGCTTTCAAACGCCACGTTGACGTTGCCAGTGGCGCGCCCCATCAAGAGGTGGTCAGCTTCTCGTAGTCGCCGTGATAAGATGGCGAGGAGATCGATGCTGGCGGAGGGTGTCGCCTTCAGAAAATTGAGAAGGTCCTTCCGACTCCACACGATTATGACACTGTCTTCAGTCGCGCACGCGCTCGCCGAGCGCGGTCCGGGATCAAATAGAGATGTCTCGCCGAAGATGTCGGTCGAGGAGAGCTCGCTGAGGACTATCTTGTCCCCGGAAAAGTCGTTGATAGAGAGCTCAACTTGTCCAGATTGCAATATAAAGAGGCTCTCGCCCTCGTCCCCTTCTTTGAAAAGATGTGCCCCCGCCGACACCGCGATGGTTTTTAGAGTCGGAGTGAGAGCGGATATCTCGCGCTCATCGAGAAGCGAGAAGAGTTTTACGCTGCGGAGAAACTCGCTTTGCGGCATCGAATTTATTTCAGTCACACTAGCCATAGATACCTCTGTGTGGTGGAGACCGATACTTCTATGATTACTACCTGATCGAAAGCTATGGCCAGCATCGTACTACTCCACGGCGCTTATTTGAAGGTGAAAGTCTTAAGCGAGGGTTCCTCCGAAAGCTAGATATCCGCCCTTTACCGCGACGCTGACGGATCCTAGTATCTCCCCACTATGAACTTTCACTCCACAAGCCAAGAGCTCCTCTCGACCTCTCGATTCGTGTTGAAAACGTACTTGAGCGATCTCTCCGATTCAGAGATCCTTGTTTGTCCCGTTGATGGAGCCCACCACGCCGCGTGGCAACTAGGACACCTCATATTTTCTGAGTCGCGCATGGTGAATGGGGTGCGGGTAGGGTCTGGTATCAAACTTCCGAATGGTTTTGACGAGGCGCACGGAAAGGGCAAACCAATCGATTCGACGGAGGGCTTCCTAGGGCTTGCGGAGTATGCTGAGTTACTTGAACGTCAACGAGCCATGACGATTGAGTTGCTACTCTCTCTGGATGAGGCCTCATTAGAGCAACCGGCGCCGGAGTTTATGCGTTCCTATGCTCGGACGGTCTCCTCAGTATTTCTCGCTATCGCCAACCACGAGCTATTACACGCTGGCCAGATCGCCGTGATTCGGCGGAGCCTTCAAAAGGCAGTTCTTATATAGGTCTGAGGACGCGAGCCTCGCGCTCCTGGGCGGGGGTGACCAGTGCCAAGTATTGCGTTGAGGGGGAGGAAAATAACCTGAATAAGTAGGTATATTGAGTGGTTACGGCAATATTAGGAGCCGGAGTAAAATCGCCCCGGCGCTGTGTTTAGGTCCGCCGGTGTGATACCATCGGGCGCGTTGTGCTTTGAGTTGGAGGGGTATGCGAGGCATATCAGTCGTCATTCCGGTTTATAACGAGGAAGAGAATGTCGCCGCTGGCTTCCGGGAGGTCTCAGACGTCCTGCGAGGGATCGGGTTACCGTATGAGGTTATCTACGTTGATGATGGCTCGCGAGACAGAACGGTCGCGGCTCTTTTAGAAAGCGCGGGCAATGATCACACCTCCGCCTCATACAACTGCGCAGAAATTTCGGTCAGACCGCGGCGATGTCGGCCGGATTCGATCACACTCAGTACGACATTGTGATCGCGCTTGATGGAGATCTCCAAAACGACCCGCGCGAGATCCCTCAGATGGTCGCCAAATTGGATGAGGGTTTCGATCTGGTTTGTGGTTGGAGAAAAGATCGTCGCGACAAGTTTATTAGCCGACGCGTCCCGAGCATCATAGCGAATCGGCTGATCTCGGCGTGCACAGATGTGCGTCTTCACGATTATGGTTGTACGTTAAAGGCGATGACCGGTGAGATCGCGCGAGGGCTGCGACTCTACGGAGAGATGCACCGATTCATTCCAGCGCTCGCGAACGAGATGGGCGCCAAGATTGTTGAGGTTCCCGTTAATCATCGTGAGCGAAAGTTCGGACAGTCAAAGTATGGAATTTCCAGAACGATTCGCGTAGTTCTTGATCTGATTACGGTTAAGTTCTTACTTGGATATTCGAAGCGCCCGATCCATCTCTTTGGGTTCGTCGGCGCGCTCTCAAGTATGTTGGGAGTTTTTGTGCTTGCTGGGCTCACCTACCAACGTCTCTTCCAGCACGTTCCGATGGGAAATCGTCCACTCCTCTCTCTTGGGGTGATGATGGTTATTATCGGCCTGCAGTTTATGGTCTTTGGTCTACTCGCCGAAGTGCTGGCTCGGACCTACTACGAGTCACAGAGCAAGAAGACCTACGTGGTTCGACGGGTGTTTACGGGCCTTGATGTCGATGGCAGTGCTCCGTGGAAGCGAAAAGCAGCGAACTAAGCTACCCTGAATCGGCGCCAGAGCGTCCCCTGCGAGTCTTACTTGATGGCCGCAAGCTGGGCGACGGTGGCATTGGTGTTTACACAGAAAATCTGATCGAAGGGCTCCTTGAGATCGGCGGAGTCTCAATAACCGTTATCTACCGTGATGAGGCGGCGCGTAGGGCGCCGTACGCCGACCGGATCGCTTGGATCTATGACCGGGCTCGACCCTACTCGCTCGATGAAATGCTCTTTATGTCGAGGCGAATCGACTTCTCGCGGTTCGATGTATTTCACACGCCTCACTATGTGCTTCCCTTCGGGATCACCATACCATCCGTTATTACGGTGCATGACCTTATTCACATCTCTCATCCTGAGCGATTCTTCTACCCAGCTATCGCTCGATTTCTGATTGGATCGAGTGTTCGTCGCGCTGACGGAGTGCTCACGGTGAGTCGCCACACTCGGGCGGGAGTGCTTGATCTGACGGGAGCCGCTGAAGAGAAGGTGCGATTGGCACCAAACGCGATATCGCGCAGGATTTTGCATGGACTTCAGCGCGGCGGTAGCTCCGCCACCCCGAATCCGTATCTCTTCGCGCTGTTCTCAAACAACAAGCCTCACAAGGGGCTGGCCGATCTTGTCACCGCCTATCGAATCTTCAGAGAATCGGGGGCGTGGAGATCGGTGACGCCGACGTGCCCCGAGCTTGTTCTGGCGGGGTTTGGCTTAACTGCATTAAGTCGCGAAGGGGCGCGGAACTCAGTGGTGGGTAATGTCGAGGGAGTGCGAGTTATAGGGGCTCTCTCTGATAGTGAGCTTCGCTCTTACCTAGGCGCGGCGCACGCTCTTGTAGTCCCCTCCCTTGTGGAAGGGTTCTGCCTACCCGCACTTGAGGCTCAAGCGAGTGGCACTCCGGTTGTTTGTCGCCCGGTCCCAGCTCTGAAAGAGATCGTGACCGAGCGTGATACTGTCGCCACCGATTTCTCTGTGGCGGCTCTGAAAGACGCCATAGTGGCGGGGCTTGAGAAGAGTGTTGGCGCCCCACGCGGTGTGTCAGGGAGCAACCTCGATTTCTTCTCGTGTAAGCGTGTGGCGATGATAGTTAGATCTGAGTACGAAAGGGTCGTGGGGGCGAGGAGCTTTCGATGAGAGTGGCTATCGTTCACGATTGGCTGACCGGTATGAGGGGCGGAGAGAGATGCCTTGAGGCGTTTCTCTGTCTCTATCCGAACGCTGACATATTCACTCTGGTCCATGTCCCAGGCACAACGACCGAGGTAATTGATCGTCGTGTTGTTAAAACCTCATTTCTGAATCGGGTCCCTGGTATCAGGAGACTGTATAAGCTTTTCCTCCCTCTCTATCCGATTGCGGCGGGCTCGTTCAACTTCGCGGGGTACGACCTTGTAATCTCGTTAAGCCATGCCGCGGCGAAGAACGTACGAGTGCCTCAAGGAGTGCCCCATGTTTGTTACTGTTTCACGCCGATGCGGTATATTTGGGACCAGGCGTCGTCGTACTTGGGTGGAATGGGATACGTGGCCGCGTTTCCGCTGATCGCGCTCCTGCGGCGATGGGATTTGTGGGGAGCCAAGCGGGTTGATCATTTTGTCGCCATAAGCGGCTTTGTGAGCGCGAGGATTCGTACTTTCTACAAGCGATCCTCGGCGATCATCCCCCCACCGGTAAGGATGGCTGAGGAGAATTCGCAAACACTAACTCCCCAAGAGCGAGATTACTTTGACGCTAACCCAGGAGGATTTTTCCTGTGCGCTGGAGCGCTTGTTCCCTACAAGAGGATCGATGTGGCCGTAGAGGCCTTCAGCGCTCTCAAGGAACGGCTCGTGGTTGTTGGCTCGGGCCCTGATTTTAATAAGCTGCGGGCGCGAGCTGGTAAAAACGTGGAGTTTCTCGGTCGAGTTAGTGATGCCTTCTTATGGGAGTGCTACAAACGGTGCCGAGCGCTCGTGTTTCCGGGGACCGAAGACTTTGGGATTATCCCAGTTGAGTGCCTCGCGGCGGGGAAGCCCGTTATCGGAATTGACGCTGGAGGTTTGAGGGAGTCGATTGTTGGCTTTAGACCCTGGCAGGATTCCGAGCTTGTCCCCTCTCGTCACACGGGTGTATGTGTACCGAAGGAGGGGAGCGGAAGCGTAGAGGCACTCACTCGCGCCGTGGAGTTGTTTATTCAACTGGAGGGAGGCTTTACGAGTGAGACTCTTCAAGCGCGGGCGCGGCTCTTCAGTTACTCTGAGTTCTTCAGGGCGTGGGGCTCCTTCATTGATCGTGTTGGGCTCGAATCGTTTAGGCCTGAGACGGACGGGTCAGCGGCAAGCTCAGCGGCGTAGTCATACAAAGTCGGATGTTAAAGCAGAAGCGACAACTATTTGAGTACCTCTTCATGATAGCCGACCTCGCGGTTGTTAGTACCGCGTGGGTTATCGCGTACTACTTGCGATTTATGACGAATCTGGTTCCCGCTGATAAGGGAGTCCCAGAGTTTGCTCCCTATCTATCGATGACGGCCTTCATATGGATCATCTGGGCCTTTGTTTTTAGGCGCATGGGGCTCTATAGGCCGATGCGTGGAGTTCGCAGGGGCCGAGAGCTCTGGGTGTTGGTCAACGCGAACGCTCTCTCGATACTACTTCTGATCTCGCTGACCTATCTATTTCGTGAAAAGAGCGTGCAATTTTCGCGTCTTGTATTTGTTTATTTCTGGGCGCTCGCGACCTTTCTCACCGTGTGTCAGCGAATTACCCTGCGGTTCGTTTTGAGGGAGCTGCGGCGCAAGGGGTACAATCTTCGGTACATGCTCCTCGTTGGGGCGGGTAAGGTGGCGGGGGACCTAGCAAGTCGCGTGCGATTGCATCAGGAGTTGGAATTCAGCTGCTGGGGTGTCTCTCAAAGCAGGGAGACGAGAAACGTGGGCCGGGCGGGATGCCCGTAGTCGGAAAATACGAGGATGTCGGAAAGTTTATTGGACGCACCGATCTCGACCAGATCGTTGTGGCGTTACCACTTGAGGATCACCAGATGTTGCCCGTTATTATGCAGCAGCTGAAAGACTCGCTTGTTGATATCAAGATCGTGCCAGATCTGTATCAGTTCGCGAGTTTAGGAGGGGCGATCGAGGAGTTTGAGGGTCTGCCGGTCATCAGTTTGCAGGAATGCCCACTTGACGGGATCAACCTCTTCACCAAGCGAGTTCTCGACATAATTCTTGGAGCTATCTTATTGCTGGTATTTTCCGTTCCGATGGCTGTGATCGCGCTTCTCCTCAAATTGACCTCAAAGGGACCGGTGTTGTTCAAGCAGGAGCGCGTGAGCTTCGACGGAAGCCCTTTTCGAATCATTAAATTTAGAACGATGTACACAAACGCCGAGACCGACGGTCCGGGATGGACTAAGCCAGGCGACGATCGCGTTACCCCTATAGGGAGAGTGCTACGTTCCGCCAGTCTCGATGAGCTGCCGCAGCTTTTGAATGTGTTGCGGGGAGATATGTCGATAGTTGGACCCCGTCCTGAGCGGCCGGTATTTATCCAGGAGTTCCGGCGCCGAGTTCCTCGCTACATGTTACGCCACAAGGTGCCAGCGGGTATAACCGGCTGGGCTCAGGTTCACGGGTGGCGTGGAGATACCTCGATCGACAAGAGGATCGAGTACGATCTTTACTATATAGAGAATTGGTCGCTCCTCCTGGATCTCAAGATCCTCTGGCTTACCCTCTTTCGAGGGTTCAGAAACCGGAACGCCTACTAGCGCCGCGCGAAGCTCGGAGCGGTTTCGCCGGAGGGCGTGGCCTGAGGACCTCGTGGCACTAGCTCATGTCCCCGAGTAACCATCCAAAAGGTAAAGAGCCCTCCGAAAGTGACGCCAGAGGTGGTTAAGACTCAACCGCTAGTTGGTTCCAGCCTTTCCAGAGGGGTCGGAGTGATCTAACGTGAGGGGCATGCAACGGATCTCCTTCTTTTTGATAACCCTCCTCTTCGCGGGAGGTACCGTTTTTCTCGCCGCGCGAGATATCCGAGCTCGACTGGCTCCTCCGACGGAATCGGAAAAAGCCAAGCTGACAGACATTCTGAAGCAATTGCAGAGCGAGCCAAGCCTACCGGCGTATAAAGCCGCTTTGGATAAGGGATCCATGCCCTCTCGAAAAGATGGAAGCTACCTGGTCGAGCACGACATCAAGCGAATTAAAGATTTCTTAAAGGGACTTATTCACTCTGATGAGACAGAGGAGAGTAAGTAAATGAATCGCCCACCTCTTCCTCGCGCTCCGATCGCGCAGCTGATTGTGCTCCTGGTCGCTTGTACGGTCTCTCTTTCGGGGTGCGTTTTAGTCCCATTCTTGCAGGCTTTTAAGGAAGCCGGCGCGACCGAGGAGGATCGGATGGCGCTCCTTGAACAAGATTTGCGCCGGTTTAACTCGGCTGTGGTCTGGGGCAATAGAGCGGAGGCAATGAGCTTTGTCGCGCCGGATAGCCGTTCCAAGGTTCAGGGCTCCTTGAAAGCCAGAGATGAGGACGAGCGTATAGTAGATTCAAAGGTTGACGCGGTTGAATGGGGTGAGGGCGCTCGCGAGGCGACCGTGTCGCTCAAAGTGAAATTCTACAAGGTCCCGGTTTACGTCGTGAACACGCGCTCAGAGCAACAGCGATGGTCTTTCTCTCACTCAGATGGGTGGAAGATAACCGACAGAACCGTCGATGAGGGGTAGTATGGTGCGCGCGCCTCCTGATCGAATTCCTCGAACTCGGCCGCTAGTTGTGACCCTTTGTGTGTCAGCGCTTCTCCTCGGTGGTTGCTTCCGACCCTCGACAAAAACGCAGGGAGCTGGTGGCGTTCCGATTGACGCGACCGCTGGAATCGATCCGGATGTTACGCCTTTTATTCTCGAGGTCGTTGACGAGGGAATTGAAGGAGATCGATTGCGGATCAAGGGTCGTATAATACCAAAAAACACCCGGCCCGCCGCCGGAGTAGTGGTTCGTCTTTCAGCGCTCGACCGCGCTGGCAAGGAGAAGACCTCATTTCATAATATGGCTGATCTGATCCCTGGTGGAGCGTCGACGGGCTCCTCAGGCCCGCTTTTGGAGAAGAATGTGGCTCAGCCCTTTACCCTTTCGTTACCGAAAGAGGGCGTTTCGAGTTATCAGGTTGAGGTTTTGTGGGGGCGCGAGGCGGAGCCTTATCCCCCACTGCAAAAACCAAAAGCTCCCGCGGCCCCAGAACCGACTCCGATTCCAGCCAAGGAGCCCCCAAAGCAGTTTATCGCCCTACAAAATATGGAGGTTCACCGCGTCCCTTCGGAGAGTTGCGCGACACCCGATGAATGCCTGATTACATTCACTATTACGGGGGAATTGTTCAACTCTGGTCAATCGACGATCAAAGAGGTGGTTATCGTGGCTGGGTTCGCGGGGTCTGATAAACTTGATTTGCAAGGCCAAATTCTTGAGAATGAAAAGCGCGTTGATGTGCCTAATTTGAGACTTCCGCCAGGTGGAATGAAGCGGTTCAAGATTTCGCTTGAGAAGCTTGTTCCGCCAACTCTAGAAGTCGCGCCACAGCCCGTTGTTCGAATCGCCTCGTATAAATCGGAGTAGGCGAGTCGTCGAGGGTACGTACGAGGCCATCGACGTCAAGGTAGTGCTTGCATGTCGACTGAGTCACAATCATCAACGAAGAAGAGCGTTCCCAAGCAGGGCGTATACATCCGTACCTTTGGATGTCAGATGAACGAGCATGACTCGCAGAAGCTCTACAAGATCCTGGAGAAGGATTACCAGCCCGTCGACGCTCCTGAGAAAGCTGATTTGGTTCTTATCAATACATGCAGCATTCGAGACAAGGCGGAGCAAAAGCTTTACAGCGTTTTGGGTGAGATGCGAGAGCTTAAATCGAGTCGACCTGGGATGATGGTTGGTGTGTGTGGTTGTGTCGCTCAGCAAGAGGGTGAGTCGATTCTCAAGTACGGAAGAGGCGTCGACCTTGTCTTTGGCACTCATAACCTCTCTCTCGCGCCATCGCTAATTCAGTTGCGTAAAAACGGGGCGCCACCCCAAGTAGCCGTGAACTACAGGGAGGATTGGGAGGACCTGCCACTCGGGTTCGCGGACACAGACCCCACTCGGCATGGGAAAACTAATCACGTCACCGCGTTTATCTCGATCAGTCGGGGGTGCGACAAAAGCTGTACCTACTGCATCGTTCCCACAACGCGTGGCCCTGAGGTTTCCCGCGCTATCGCGGAGATTGAGCGAGAAGTTAAGATCGCCGCGCATCGAGGAACGAAGGAGGTTGTCTTGCTTGGTCAGACCGTCAACTCGTATGGGCGGGATCTCTCTCCAAAGATCTCGTTTGTTAATCTCCTTGATCGAGTCTCCGCGATTGATGGCATTGAGCGAATTAGATTCATGAGTCCGCATCCACAAGAAGTTCGCGCGGATTTCATCGAGTGCGTGAGCTCAAATCCTAAAGTCTGTCACCACATCCACATGCCGTTGCAATCTGGAAGCGATAGGATTCTGAGGCTGATGAATCGAAACTATCGTCGGGCAAAATACCTAAAGATTATTGAAGAGTTAAAGAGTCGTGTTCCGGATATGGCGATAACTACCGACATTATCGTTGGATTTCCGGGTGAAACTGAGGAAGATTTTCAGCAGACGCTTGAGGTCATGGAGGCCGTGCAGTTTGACCTCGTCTATTCTTTCGCTTTTTCGCCCCGACCCGGGACGGTTGCGGCGTCCATTCCCGAGCTGATATCGCAGGAAGAGAAACTGAGTCGTTTGCACGCGCTCCAGGCCAAGCAGGAGCGGATTATGGCCTCTCGACTCTCCCAATGGGTGGGCAAGACCGTGGATGTTTTGGTCGATAGTTACTCTAAGCATAATGACCAGATCCTTCAGGGACGCATCTCCCAGAACTTCGTGGTCAATTACGCGGCTCCACACGCTGGCGTAACGATCGGGTCGGTGGTCAAAACTCACATTATTGGTCAAAAAAGATTCACCCTGATCGGAGAACCGGTAGTCGGTTGAACGACAAATCAACTACATGGAGCCCGCCCTGACGCGCGTTGGCTTGCCCCGCGTTGTTCTACGATTTCGCGTGGTCGATAGGGGCTCAACCAGGTATAATGTTGGGAATACGGTAGCGAGCTTAGGGATTGCGTGACATGGTAAACGAGGCGGCGATTGAGATGTTTGTCGGGGGACTCGTGATGGACCCGACCACCCAGGCTCCCATAGTAGTTCTCAAAGACGAAACAGGAGAGGTAACGCTCCCTATTTGGATCGGTGTCACTGAGGCGACGTCCATAGCTAGCGCGATAAAGCAGATCGCGATGGCGCGGCCCCTGACGCACGATCTCTTTAATGATCTGCTTCTCCAATTGGGGATAACTGTGCAGCGCATCGTCATCACGGAATTACGAGAGGCGACATACTTCTCTGAGCTCATTCTTGGGCAAGGCGATAAGGTGTTAGTGCTTGACGCGCGCCCCAGCGACGCGATCGCTATGGCGTTACGAGCGTCCGCTCCGATCTATGTGGCCCAACGTGTTCTCGATCAGGCCCGTGTCGCTTTCGCCTCGCAAGAGCAAGGAACGCCGTCCCATCAGGGAGCCCCTGAGGGCCGGGAAGGGACGGTTGACGAGGGTGAGGGTGAAAGTGACGAGCAAGCCTCGAAAGACTTTCAAGCTGTGGATAAGGCCAAGTGGGAGGAGATTCTCAGCCAGCTCGACCCTGACGATTTCAAATACAAGATGTAACGATTTTTAGGGAGCCACGGTGTCGGATCCCAAGACTCCTCGCGTTTGATGGAGACCTGAGCGAGCGGGGAAAACGACGCCAGATAGCGTGGCCCCGTGAAGCGAGGGCTGTCTGAAGGCCTTATAACCGCGCCCTCTAGCTTATCCTGTACTTTTAAGCACTCCTCTGATACGAACTTGATGTAGTTTCCTTTTAGTTCGAGCTTGTCGTGGGGAAAGCTACAAGGAATACTGCGTGGCGTTGTAATTAAGAGATGAGGTCTGTCTGTGTCTGTTACCCCAGTGACCAACGAAAGCCCTTCAGAGGCGCATCAAAAAAAAGGTGCCCGAAATATTTTCGAGGATCCGGCTATCGCGGCCGCGGCGGCAAATGATCCATTCGCTCGTTGGATAGTGAAAAATTGGCGGTTGATGGTGACCGCTTTGGTGGCCGTAGCCGTCGCGATGGTGGCATACAACCGGTTCGTTACCGTCTCAGCTCAAAAGCGGGCTCTTGCGACCGAGGCTCTACGAGATGTCCAAGCAGGGTACAACGAGCTTGTGACGAAAGAGCAGGAGCTTGCCGATCTTAAGAGTCAGGAGGGCGCGGCCAGCGCGGGTGATAGCAAAGCTCAGTTAACCCAAAAGATCGAAGCGAGCTCACACGCCGTAGACCAAGCGAGAGATAAGGTCACCTTGATGGTCGAGTCTCTGGACAAAGCCCCCCCATTTGACGCCATAGGAGACCTCTATCGCGGGCTTCTGGCGGCCCGGCGCAATGATTTCGATAAAACTCAAGCTCTTTTAGCGAGTCGACCTTGGGAACAGATAGGCAAGCCCGGGTCCTCAGAGCGACTTATCTCTGAGTTGGTTACGGTGGCACTCGCCCGGGCTCTAATAGACTCCGGTAAGTACCGAGAGTTCGCTCAAGCCCAGCTTGTGACCTTGAGTGAGCGAGGGGAGTTCGCCGCTGTGCAAGCTGGCCGCGCCCTCGAGGTGATGGCTCAGAGCGATACGGAGAAGGCTCAGGTGGCTGAGATCCTCTCGAAATTGAAGAGTCGCTTTCCAACGCAACAGAGGTTTCTCTCTGATGGAAATGAATAGTGATGAGTGAAGGCAGATTGCCCTTAAGGCTCCTCGCCTTCCTTGCTCTGCTCAATACCCTTAACTTCTTTGATCGCTACATAGTGCAAGCTGTGGAGCCGTTACTCAAAAGTGAGTTCGGTCTCTCAAATGAGGAGTCGGGTTATCTGGGCTCAGCGTTCGTTTTTGGATACGTCGCTTTTTCGCCGATCTTTGGATTTTTTAGTGGGCGTATCGATCTTCGTATCCTGATGGGCGTGGGCGTGGTCGCTTGGAGCCTGTTTACCGGCCTGACAGGGTGCGCGACCACATTTCTCTCGTTTTTTCTCGCCCGGTCATTAGTTGGCGTAGGAGAGGCGAGCTTCGGGGCCATCGTACCAGCCTATCTCAAGGGTCGTATCGGCAACATGGCGCAGCTTAATTCGGCTCTATCGATCTTCTATGTCGCGATTCCAGTCGGGTCCGCTCTGGGTTACATCGCGGGTGGAGCGCTCGCGGCGGATCATGGGTGGCGTATATTGTTTCTTCTCTCTGCGATCCCCGGGATACTCCTCTCGGTGGGGTTCCTCTTCGTGGCGAAGGATCAGCGAGAGCGTCCGTCGGGCGAAACTCCCAACTTTTTGAAAGGGCTGCAGAGCATCCTGGCCGTTCCGGTGCTTCGGTTAACGATCCTTGGATACATCTTCCATACTTTTGCTCTCAATGGAATCGCTATGTTCGTAGTTCGGCACGTGGCGGGCCTCGGGATGGCGGAGGAGGTAGCGGCAAGGAACTTTGGTATAAATCTGGTAATCACCGGATTCATGGGGACTCTCGTGGGAGGACTGTTGTCGTCTCTACTGATCAAGAGGATGGAGCAGGAAGTGCGAGGGCTGCTCTTGTTTATTGGAGCTTCCACCCTGCTTGGGGTCCCCCTTCTGTCGGGGGCTTTGATGAGCTCCACCTCGATGCCATTTTTCGCGCTAAGTTTTCTGGCGCAGATAGCCCTTTTCGCGGGCACGGCGCCCGTGACTTCGGTGATCGTCTCGCGTTCGCCGGCCGGACTTGAGTCCTTCACGCAGGGTCTAACGATAGCGGCGATTCAGCTCTTTGGCGGAGCGTTGGCGCCCATTTTGATAGGAAGGTTCGCGGATGTAATTACCCGACGCGTTGGGATCGCTGAGCCCGTCGCTCTGGGATATAGTTTGCAACTTTCCTGTCTGGCGATGACTATTGCCGCGCTCGTCTGGTTGCGTGCCGCACGGATTGAGAAGAGATCGTCACCTTGATATCCGACAGCTAAGAGAATGGCTTATCGTCTGTTGTGTTCTCGTTGGGTGTTAGTGTCCTATGGATCGGACGTCGAGTTCCCTCGTTGGTCCTTGAAGGTAGCCACATTCTTTGTTGGCGGCCTCGGGGCGAGCGGTGTATAGTCCTCAAAATAAGCCATCAGCCGCTACGGCAACATTTTTCGCTTTTTGAGGTTGAAAATACCGGCCATCGTGGCCAATCTTAGGACTAAGTATGGATAAATTCTTCGTCCCCTATACCGGCAAAAAACCCGCCCTTGTTTGTATCAATGGTCATCGATTGGTTATCTTGGCGGAGGAGAAAGATACTCTGGAGGAGGATCTCGACCTCCTCGGCGCTGACAGAGTCAAAAAGGTGAAGGTCTCTGGTAACGATCAAGAGCAGGAGCAGCTTCTAGGAAGGATAGCCCGTCAGGTTGATGGAGGGGTCGTGATAGCCCCCTCTGGTGTTGGTTTGAGGGATGTTTTGAAGAACCTCGAGAGCGAGCTCCCCTGGTTCCAGTAGTTCATTCTCAAGTTACCTCTCGTCTGACAGACACAATAAGATAAAGAAGCGCGGAGCATCACCGCTTCAGATCCGAGTTGAGCGGGGCGAATCTCACTCCGTTGCGATAGGTCGTCTCAAATAGTATTTTAAAGCGCGGTTGCGGTTGGCAGCCAAGCTATCGAAGGCTTAGACCTCATGTTAGATGACTATAATAGGAACGAGGAGCCCCGCTCAGCACGCCCAGGGATTGATCCATTCGCCATCGCCGCAGGGCTTATTCGAAATGATCTACGGATTATTCCGCTCGTAGGCGTAGTGTTCGCTGTGGCCGCGGTGCTCCAGGGGCTTGTCGAAACTCAAAGTGTTTTTAAGGAGCTCTCTCTCCTCTCCGTGAGTCGTACGTTCCAGCTGTTGGCGATCAGCTTTATCGTGATCAGGTGGAGGCGTAAGCTTGAGCACTCGCGCGGGAAACTAGTTGGAAGCGCCGGCGTTGTCGCGAAAATTCTCATAGGTGGCTTCGTTTTCTCCCTGGCTTTAAACGCCCCTCTTCAGGGGGCGCTACGGACGTCCATACCGGCGGTTGTTTCGGTATGCCTGTTTTTCTTCGTCATAGCCCTCTTTTGGACTCTGCGATTGTATTTTTACTTCGCCGTTTGCGGATTGCTCGGCGGGACGATGAGGGAGGCGCTCTCAGCGACCTTCCTGCTAGGCAAGCGTGATCCGACCGCCGCGATTCGCTCGCTGGTCGCTCCGATCGCCATCACCGCTTTGATCGCATCGTTAGTTTCTATTCCATCCCCCGATGGAAGGTCTCAGGTCTGGGGAACGATAGGTCTAGCCGCCGAGGCGATCTTCTGGATTCTGGGAACCTATACCGGGCTCGCGTTCGCCCTGGTCCTGATCGATGAAACTGCTTGGCGCGTGGCTGGGCTGGATCCTTACAGAGCGGAGCGATTAAAAACCATAGAGACGCAAGGCCGCCAGGGTCGGTTTACGTGGCTCTCTCCCCGTTCTGGCGTAATGGCGTTTATTCTGGCTATCGCCGTGTGGATCAGCAATGTCGTTCAGATGCTGAACCTGCCACCGAGCGCCGGTATTAAAGTCGAGCGATGCGATGTGAAGGATCATGCGATCTATCTCTCGATTGAGATCGATGATCCGGAGCATCGTTTCCGTGGTTTTAACCCGTTCGCGTTTTCTCTGGCGTCTCAAACTGGATACGAGGTATCGACCGGAACTGAGATGGTTTCGCTGACTCAGGATGGTCCGAGATTAACTGGAGGGGAATTTTTGGAGTTGGTATCCGCGCAGACTGGGCCGATAAAGTTACACTACCGCTTTCGGTCGAACAAAACGGGAGAGACGCTTCACTCCATGGATAATTTATGGCTTTGGTACAACCTGCATCCTTTGGCGCGACTTAAACCCGAAATCTCCCAGGCGGTAAATAGCGTCCAACATCAATAAGATAGACCCGCGCCAAGTATTTCTTTGGCTCCCCTCGGACCCTCAAAGCTCTATAGAGTATTGAGTGTGAAGACTCGCTTGCCGATATACCCCGTATACCTTTGCTGGGCAGGTAGAAGAGAAAACACCCTATGGACTCCATATTTTTACTGGGCACGCAGGACGGTTCGCTTACCATGTTTTTGCGGCGCCTTGGATACTCGGTGATTGAGTCGAGAGAGGGATTCCAGGTTTCAGATCTCGTATCCAGCGCGGCCATGGACTTAATTCTGATCGATGGGCGGGTAGCCGGAGACGCCCGTCAGCTCTGCGCGCTCTTTCGTGCTCAGCAAAGCACAAAATCGGTCCCAATTGTGTGTATCTCCGGTTCCGGACAGGATCCGGGGCCGCTACCCGCGGCTTCCGGGAGCGATGGTCCGGTAGATATCGAGATTGTTCAGGAGCCATTCACCGTTGGAGCTTTGGCAAGTCGAATAGCTCTGACGTTGCGCCTGCGCAAGTTGGCCGGAAATGACGAGCGCAAGGGAAGCCTAGCTGAAATAAACGCGAACCTGCGTGATCACAATTCGAGGTACAAAAAGGAGCTGGTGGAGGCTCGGGCTATCCAGCAGAGCCTTCTTCCCATATCCCTGCCGAGAGATGGTCGCTTTGATCTAGCTGTTTCATACCAACCGTTGGATGAGGTTGGAGGTGATTGGTATTTCGCGAGCACTCGACCCACTGGGGCGATTTCGTTGCACATAGCGGACGTTTCAGGTCACGGTTTATCAGCCGCCTTCATCGGCAGCATGGCGAAGCTGGCCATGACCGCGGCCGACCGCGAACAGCCTCACGATTTGCTGGCGGAGATGAACCGTCTTTTGGCTCCGCAGATCCCCTCAGGTCGATTCGTGACTATGGGAAGTTGTCTCTATGAACCGAAAAGCGGCGACCTGCGATGGGCCCGGGCTGGGCATCCGCCGGCGCTGATCTTCCGCCGGGCGTCAGGCACCGTGAACTCACTTCGCGGCGAGGGTTTCGCTGTAGGTTTCTTCGAGGATTCCAGGTACACAGTGGTTGAGGATCGGCTCGAAATAGGGGACGCGCTGTTGCTGTTCACTGATGGAATTACTGAGGCCCAGGATCGCTCTGGAGATGCTTTTGGCCAGCACCGTTTGTCTACCGCGCTCGCGGCCGCGGGCTCACATAAGCCCTGCGCTGATATGCTCGGGTCTATTCTGGACAGTTTTGACAACTTTAGGGGTGAGCGGTTGATTCGAGATGATGTAACGCTCCTTCTTCTCAAACGCTCTGCATAAGGATAACATCATGGAGCGGGGTGGTATTGAAGGGAAGTCTTTGAAGGTCTCTCCGCCCCACTGAATTACCGAGATTTTCGCATGCCCTCTTTGCATCCCCCATGTAGCGGAATGCCCCTCGCTTTTATCGCGCTTCTTGTCATTGTTGAGCTGCTCTCTCTCATTCGCCGTTGGCGGGACTCACTGGTATCGACGCGATTGGTCGCCGTATGCGCCCTTGCGGCGTCGGTAACGCTCTCGTTCCTCTCAGGGTATCAGGCTAGTAGCTCTTTAGGCGATCTCCCTCTCGATACACAATCGGCTCTCAGTGAGCACCACGCGTACGGTCGATTGCTAATCATCAACGCGGGCGCGATGTTGGTTTTCTTCTTGGTAGCGTGCAGAGCGGTCTACGCGAAACGAACTATGTGGGGACTGTACTATACTACTATGATTCTCCAAATAATCCTGACTCTCCTGGTTGGGAGTATGGGTGGAGACCTTGTATTTAGCCACGCGGTTGGAGTTAAACAGCCCCACCACTCCGACGCTACGCAGTAGCCGGCCGAGAAGCGCCAGGCACCCACAAGTGTTCCGTGGCGCCCTCAAGCGCGGCGGCACTTCTACTCATCACAAAGAGAAGATCGCTTAAGCGATTCATATAGTGGCGGAGCGGAGCGTCAACGCCCTCTGCCTCCTCCAGGGATATGATCGATCTTTCAGCTCGCCTGCACACACAGCGGGCGATATGAAGATGCCCGTTGAGGAGGGAGCCGCCAGGGAGAACAAAAGATTGTAGGGTGGTAAGATGAGTGTTCAGGTCGTCTATCCAGTTCTCTAGTCGAGTCACATGGGCTTCCGTTGTTCGAGGAATGGATGGACTCGTTTCTCCGGCCGGGCAGGCGAGCTCCGCTCCGATATCAAAAAGCTCGTTTTGAATAATAGAAAGCTTCGCCCCTATGGATGATAGTGAAGGCTGAGCGGCTAGAGTAACGCACAAGCCAATATGGCTGTTGAGCTCGTCGACTTCTCCATAGGCGCACACTCTCAGCGCGTTCTTCTTCACCCGTTTGCCTCCAACAAGGCCCGTTTGGCCAGCGTCACCTGTCCTGGTGTAGATTTTATTAAGGGTCACCATACGTATGCCTCGGTAAATATAAGGATAGCGTTACCTTATTCAGTTAAAAGTTGCTCAATCTGATCAAGGCCATCGGGACTTGTATCCTGCTCTTTACCTTGGACCCGAGAGGGAGGGAACTCCCGGGATTCACGCGATGCCTCGACGGTTTTGTCTTCGTGGTCTTTCGGATCTCCCGAGAGGCGAATTCCGAAGTAGGGAGCTAGCAGGAGCGCTAGGAGGATGATCAGTAAAATAAGGGGAAGCCTGTTTGAAAGTGATTGGCTGTTCATGCAGAAAAGGTGCGTAAGGGTGTCGGGTACAATGTTTTATAGATAAATGGCGCAAATCAGGCAACGTGCCAACAGGTGGTTGCAACCAACCTGGGCCTCCGCCCTTTTTGAAGTCCGGGCGAGCTTTGTAGCTCTGTGCCTCGCTTTCGTCCCAAATGAATAAGACAAACCACCGTTTGGGTTCAGATGGGGGTTTTTCGCACTTATTCGGAGCAAAGTGTTTAGTTCCAGCTGGTTCTTGCCGACCCCCACCATGGGATAGCTGGGAGTTTTTCGTAGGAGGCTAACCAGTCTGGGATCTTTTAGTCCCCGGGCCCTATCCTCCAAATTTTTCAGTTCTTCCCTAGTATGACGAGGGTTTCGAGAGAGATGAATCTGAACGAGCACCGAAACAGGGGTGAGAAAAAATCGACCGGGGGTCGCGATAGGCGCTCGTTGGTGCCCGCCTCGTTGACGGATATCGGTCTGGAGCGTGGCGTCAATGAAGATCGCTGTGCCGTTGTGCACGCTTCAGCGGCAGTATGCCACCTCGTTCTCGATGGCATGGGGGGGGTCGATGGAGGAGAGTTCGCCGCTCAACTAGGAATAGATTCTATCTCTCGATTTCTACAAAGGCTCGATGCTCACCAATTCAGTGACCCTGCCGAGTGTCTCCGCGCCGCGGTCATCGACGCGAATCGTGTAATCGCCCTTCGGCGCCAGAGCAAGACCTTCACCCAGATGGGGACAACCGTTGTGGGAGCAGTGATCGAGGGATCGGCGCTCGCTATCGCTAATGTTGGGGACTCCCGTGCTTACCTGATATCGGAAGGTCAGATCCGTCAACTCACGGTCGACCACACGTATGTGCAGATGCTGGTTGATCAGGAGGAGATCTGTAAAGAGGACGCATTAACGCATCCACAGGCGCATATCCTCACGCAGTGCCTTGGCGCTTCAAACGATGTGAGAGTTGACACCCAACAATTTTGGATATGGCCGCCTGATAAGGGAGAGACGCCTGACACCCTTCTTCTGTGTACTGATGGGTTGTACAGCTTAGTTCACGACGAGGAGATAGCGTCAGTTGTGACCTCGTTTTCTCCGGGAGAAGCATGTCAGGAATTGGTGCGGATAGCCAATTCGCGAGGTGGATACGATAACATAACGGTGTCGGTGGTTCCTCTTGCGGGGACGGTGAGGGACGAGGTCTCGCCAGCGTGGAAACGTCAGGTCGCCTCGAGAGAGAGAGCTCATCGCAGAGAGTTGTGGTGGTCGATGCCAGCACAATCTCATTTCATGCGAGCAGCGGGAGTGGCGATGGTATCCGCAGGCGCGGCGTTGGCGGCATTTTTTATCAAATTTTTATGGCAGTAGGTTTGGAACGGAGTGAGTATGACGAACGAGAATAAGCGACCAGATGATTCTAAGAGCAGCGCGGTGCCCGCAGGCGTTCGCGCTCGTAATCGCACCATGATAATGGGCGCAGGTTCAGTAAATTCTATGCGGGTACAGGCAGAGAGGTCCGCGCCTCTTCAGCCAACGATTCGAAACACAGAGGTCACCGATTCCACGACATTGTCCACTCGTGTTCCCGCTGAGGGGGATAGTGATGAGGGATTTGTATCTCCTTTATCGAGGCGGGAGGAGTCCCGCGCTTCTCTGGATGACATCTTTGGACGGCATAGCGAGCGCGGAGCGAGTACTGGAGACGTGTTTGAACAAGAGAGTGAAAACGCCACTCCCCCGCCTGCCGACTTTTCATCCGGACCTGTTGTGGGAGAACCTCAGACTACGGAGAACCCGGGCGATGGAATTGAAGCTCTTTTTGATGGATTTGATTTTGACGAACGCAGTGGCCCGATAGAAACCTTTGTCACATCGGGTGTTCAAAAAGACCCCTCATCTCAAGAGAAGTCGGAGGTTTCGGGGGAGCTCGGCGGGGTGAATCCCGTTACCTTCCTTTCGCTTGACGATGACCTGCCGGCTAGCGCTGAGACGGAGCAAATGCAGACGCCAGATGAAGTAGGAGTCACTCTCCCGCAGCACGGAGCCTCTGCTCGGATCGTCCGTGGTGGAGCGCCCTCTCCTCAAGCGCCCCATGTTCCAATGGATGTACCCTCCGAAGTCTCCCACTCACGGGACCCTCTCGATGAGGGTGCCGCGGTCGTTCAACAAACATATCAGCACGCGCCTAGCTCAGGAGAGTATTCAATGACACAACCGCATGAGGAAATATTTTGGAAAGGATCCTCTCCACTGGTCGGATTCTTAGTGAGCTACGACCACAATCCCATGGGGGATTACGTGGAGCTGCATTCGGGGCGCCTGGTTGTCTCTCGCAATAAAGAGGAGTCTGGTAGTTGCCTTGTTATTCGCGATGAATCCGTATCACCGATGCACGCTATTATGAGAGTTTCCGGGAGTGGGGTGGTTCAAGTTCTCGATCAACTTTCTGAATCTGGGACTCGCGTGAGGCACGCCGGTCAACGAGACGAAGAGTTTCTCTCAGGCGACAAAACGACACTCTCACACGGAGATATCGTTTTTTTTGGTGAGAGGAAATTTTACGTTCTGCTAGTGAGTGAACCTCAAGAATAACCGATCATTGGCTCAAAGAACCGTCGCTATATGAATGAACAGCACTCGATAAGTTTGCAGCCAGGGACCGTGATTGGCGGTAAGTATGAGGTGGTTAAATGCCTCGGCTCCGGCAGTATGGGGTTGGTGTACGCGTGTCGACATCGAGAGCTTCAAGGTCAGCTCGTCGCCGTTAAGGTGCTCTTCCCTGAGGTAGCGGAAGATAAAGTCGCTTGCGCCCGCTTCAAGAACGAGATCTTAGCCTCGTATGGGGTATCGCATCCGAATGTCGTGAGAGCGTACGAATACTTGAGCGATAGAGACTTGGTGGCTTATACGATGGAGTATGTGGGTGGAGGAGATCTCGCGGAGAAATTGGGCGGTGCGGACCGCCTATCGATACCGGAGATTGTGAGGCTCTTGGGTCAGATGGCCGCCGGCTGTCAAGCGATCCATGATGCCGGAATCGTCCACAGAGACCTTAAGCCAGAGAATATCCTTATTACCTCCGATGGCATGGTAAAGATCGCTGATTTTGGAATAGCCCGTAATCGCCACGGGCCAAAGCTCACCGAGCATGGTGGTGTCGTCGGCACCATCGATTACGTAGCGCCTGAGTACATGCTTAAGTCTCAAGTCGATTGGCGATCCGACATCTATGCCCTCGGTATTCTGGCATATGAGATGGTGACCGGTGAGGCTCCCTTTACTGGGGATAGTGTCTACGCGACCATGACCAAACGCCTAAAGACGGACCCCGCGGCTCCGAGTTCCTTGAGAAACGATTGTCCCGTGGAGCTTGATCGAATAATTCTCAAAGCTATGAGGCGAGATCCGGAGGATCGATACCAATCCTCTTTCGAGATGTTTAGTGACCTGCAGAAGCTTGGGGATCAATTGGGGGTTTTGGGGCTCGGTATCGGGTCTGGAGCCATGGCAAGGGGCGCGCCATCGTCGCGGCCGGTCCTCAATTTAGAGACCAACCCGGTTGACCTCGTGCCCTCTAAAACGAAACTAGAGCAAACAAGATCTTCTCAGCGAGCTCTTCGGGACGATATCAGCGTGGGGGGAGTAGGCGCGCAGGGTTCAACACCCGATTGGAGCGGAAGTAGTAGCGAGCGTTCGATGCGGGAGCGCTCCGCTCGAGATATACTCGCAGATGATCCAAGTTATTCAGAGGATAGAAGTGATACAGAGGTTATAAATACGACCGGGATAGGCGCCCTGGTAGAAGGGGACGGTTTATCGAGCTCCCCTTACGTCGCGCAAGAGCCCCTTATTGATACCTACCCCGAGGAATCCTTTAGCGGGCGGAGAACGTCGTTTCAGCCATCGACCCTCGTCAACACACGAGCTACGCCGAATCGCAATACGCCTGCCGTGCACCGATCCGCCGGAGTAAATGAGTCATATTTGGGAGATGTTGTTGCGCTGGGGTTCGCCGCCGCTGTAGGTATTGGATGTGGTTTTATGTTTCTGAAGATTTTTGCCCCATCGCTGCTTAGCGAATGGCTTTTTTAAGAGAAGAGCACAATGAAACTGCTCATAGTCGATAAGACCACCGAGGCACAAGCGCGATGTGCCAAGCATATCGAGTCCTTCAGTCGGGGAGACCTTGAGATGCTCGATCTTAAGGTCAAGTTGGTAAGTGAGAGAGATTACGCGGATCGGGTCGGCGACGCGGATGTAGTGGTGATAGGCGCAGGGATGGCGGAGGGGGGAATCGCGCTAGCTCATCAGGCCAACAGCTTAACGCCTCGTCCGCAGATTATCATGTTTGTATCTGACGCGGCGTATGGTGGCGGGGCGTTCCGGCTGGCGCACTCAGCTGGGGTTAGAAAAGTATTCCCTGAAAGCGCGAGGTCCTTGGATTTTCTTCAAGAGCTAGTGGCGATAAATACTGAGTTTCGCCGGGAGGGGCGCACTCATGAGGGCAAGGTTGTGGTCGTTGTGCATGCCAAGGGGGGTGTCGGCGCCACCTCTGTGACGGCCGCGTTATCAGATGTGTGTGGCCAGTATGGCCGTCGAACCCTAGTCTGGGACTTGGATGTTGAGACCAGAGACCTGAGTAGGGCATTACAGGTCAGCGGAGATGAGGCGCGAGTAATGTCCTCATGGATAAGTGGGGGGCAGGAGATAAATAGAGACTCTCTTCGCACGGCCGTAATACCGATCAGCGACGATGTCGCGGTACTTTCCACGCCAAGTCGATTAGCGGAGTCGATGGATCTCGTGTGTCATATGGATGGCATGGCGATAGCCCAGCGGATAGCGGAGGTATCTCGAGCTGATAATGATGTTGTTCTGGTGGACACAGCGGGGCGCCTTGGCCCAGCGACTGGGGCGTTAATACGCAGCGCAGACATCGTGTTGGTAGTGGTGGATGACTCGGTCTTAGGCATCACAGCTGTTAATCTATTGCTATCTTTTGTCAGATCGGTGGTCGCAAGCGCTGAGCGAATCTGTTTCTTAGTTAATCCAATAGGGGGAGCCATCTCAAACGTGGGGCAGGTCGCTGCGGAGCTCGAATCGACCCACGAATTGGGCGAGCAATCATGGAGGCTTCCTATTTTGCCCCACGACCCCAAGGCGGCGGCGTGGCCTGGCAGTGGAAAGACGCTGTACACCATGGGAGACAAGCAGGTAAAACAAGCTTTTGAGGAGGTGGCGAGAGATTTGGGGTTGTTGGGCCCTGTGGAAGGGGGTGATGAGGCTTCCGCTGGCGAGGGGGGTCTACGATCCGAGGGTGGGAGGGCTGTCCCAAGGTGGTTTCAAAAGATCTTTTCCCGGTAGTCAGGGGGCCGTGTAGGGGTTTTGCGTAATTATTTGTACTTGCCTTAATGCCCAGCCGCCGTTTAGCATGATGGGTGTGGCTTGTTTTAAGGCCGCGAATCGCAGAGCACTCGGGCTTTGGTTTTTTGGAGATGAATTATGGAAACTATAAATTGTGAGCAGACGAAAAGCAGTCGCGCTGAGAGGGGAGCTTCGCTTGTTGAGTATGCGCTCTTGGTCGCTCTGATTGCGGTCATCGCGATAGCTGGAGTAAGGACTTTGGGTCAGGGAATCAGCACGCAGTTCTCAAGTATTTCTGGTCAGTTGGGCGGCTAACCGGAGGCCACTCCAACCCCCTGGCTGCGTCGTTTTATAGCCAGTACGGCCCAAAAATCCTTCCCCTCTTGAATATTGCCTCAAGAGGGGGAGGATTTCCGTTCGCGCCCCCAAATTAATATTCGCATCGCGGCGATAACTGGCCGGCGTATACCACTCAAAAACATTGATGTCCCCTATCCGACCATCTGGTGGTTTCTCTCGAGGACGAAACAGTGACTCTCTCCGGATAGCCGTACTGGGGGCTAGTCTTGTCGCCATCGTTCTCATTAGCATTGTGTTCTGGATAAACGCGACCACGCAGCCAGTGGCTACGTCCGTGAAGCCAGCCCCCTCCGCCGCTCCGGTGGTTGAGCTGATAGATTGCTTGGTCGCGACCGAAAAGATCGAAGCCGGAACTCCTTTAGACCCGACGCAATTCAAAAAAGAGACACGACCAGTCATAAGTAGTAGCTCACAGGTTGTGACGAGCTTCGATAAACTTCGGGGGGCGTACGCGGCATCTTTTATAGCCGCTGGCCAGCCTTTGCTGGTCGATTATCTTACCAGCAAAGCTCCAGTTAATGAGATTCAGGCAAATATCGCGGAAGGGTACAGGGCCGTCGCCGTTTCTGTCGATGATGTCTCGAACGTTGAGGGATGGGTGCGAGCCGGCGCAAAGGTTGATGTCATGCTTGCGTCAGAGCTGAGCGGGAAACCCGTCATTACTCTATTAGCCCAAAATGCCAAGGTTCTCTCGGCCGGTAAAGTTGCCGATGATGCCTCGAATGGGAGGCATAGAGGTCCGACAACGATAACGATCATGGTTACCGTTGAGGAGGCCACAAAAATTCAGCTGGCCTCAAGTTCCGGTGTCATGAGCCTCTCTCTTCGTGGCGATGAAGACACCGTAGAATCTTCGGATAATCAGACGGTTACGCTCGACACGGTGTTCGGTCTCGCTACCCCGCAGCCTCAAGTGGGGCCCCCTCGAGAGGGGAGGATCACCTTCGGGGGGCGAAACTACGTCATTATTGGCGGCAAGCTAGTTCCCGAGGACTCGGAGCTAGCCCAACGCCCCGGCAAGTAAATAAGCTGGTAAGCGCGTCGCCAGCACTTAACGATGGAAGTGCCTTATATGCCAATAAGTTTAATTAGCTAGGCGTAGTTCGGGCGGACGTCTTAAACTCTTCAGGCTTGTTTTAGTGCTTGAAAGTCGTGCCTCAGCGGGCGCTTTGTTGATAAACAACTGTTCTGTTTCTGTTTTTTAACACCTTTCTCTAATCTTCATGCTGAAAGATACCGACCCCACCATTGGGGGAGGGCGGAGCCCCCCATCATAGGAGGCTATTGTGACGGGTCAGGATAAAGACACAAAAGAGGATTTGCTCGGGATTTTCTCCGCGCGCGGAACCCAGACTAAGCTTGGCTCTCTCAAACCGTCCACACCGTCCGTACCCCAAACGCCTCAAGAGGGTAATCAAGAGGCCGCAGTGCCGGCTGTTCAGAGGCAGTCTGAGGTGATCCGAGGGATTTCAGATAAACACAGGGCTTCAACGCGAACGAGTACGGTGGCCCGGGGATCCGAGTTATCTCCAACGGCAGCCACCGTCATGCGAGAGGTGAGGCGGGAGCTCGGAAGTGACATGTCACTACAGCAGCAGATGAATAATCCGGCGATGACCGAGAAAGTTATCGCTTCCGCTGTGGACAGAGTCCTAAAAAAACGTGGCGAGAGTCTCGATGATATCGAGCGGGCAAATTTAATAATCTCTCTCCAGAAGGACCTTGTAGGTTGGGGCGTTCTGCAACCTCTGATTGATAACAAGGAAGTCACTGATATCCATGTGTATGACTATAAGTCCGTTGTCTTGCAGCGGGGAAAAGTTAGTGAGCTGACCGGCCTTAGTTGGCCGAATCACCAAGCCTACGTCACATTTCTAGATCGGCTTCTGCTTCGTCTCGGCAAATCATTAACTACGGCTCAACACACCGTCGACGGATCTTTTCCGAACGGCACTAGACTTTGCGCGGTCCATGAGAGTGTATGCGGTCAGAGGGGACCCCTACTCTGCATCCGCGTCCCGCGTATTTCAGAGGTAGCGCTGGAGAATATCGTCAGTTATCAAGTCGCTCCCCCTCTCATCGTCAACTACCTAGCATGCCTTGTGCGTAGTGGCGTAGCTACTATGATGGTGGCTGGAGAAACAGGAACGGGGAAGACAACCCTCATCAAGTGTTTGGCGACACAATTTGGTCCGGATGAATCGATAGTAGCTGTTGAGGACACCCCGGAGCTTAACTTCTCGCATCCGTATTTCCGCTCATTAGTATCGCGAGCGGCTAATGCCGAGGGGATGGGAGAGGTCACCCTCCAAGAGCACATCAAGACTACGCTGAGAATGACTCCGACGCGGGTCATTCTAGGAGAGATGCGGACGCCATTTTCCGCCGAGGCGTTCCTTGAGAGCGCGCAGACCGGACATGTTGGGATGTCCACTATTCACGCTCGAAACGCTCGGGAGACGCTTGTGCGACTAGAGAGTTTGCTGGGACGCGCGCAGAAATCGGTGGCCATTGACATTATTCGTCAGCAAATCGCTCTCGCTGTGGACTCGATAGTATGGCTGATTCGTGAGAAATCCACCGGGAAGCCTCGTATCGCTGAAGTCATTGAGGTCGGCCACTTCGTTGAGGGGTCCATCCAAATCAGACCGATGTTTACTCTTATTAAGCAGGGAGCTCGTCCAGTGTGGCGTGTGGACTCATGGTCAAGCAACTTTGATGAGCAGCTGAAAGCTGACGGCATTCACTTAGGCGACTCTCCTCAAGAGATCTCATTTGGGACGCCAACTCGACCCACGGGTCCGAGCGGGAGTGGGCGGGGATAAATTATGATGGTGTGGACAATCCTATCCGCATTGGTATGTCTTCTGCTCATCGTGGCGATGGCACGCATTATATTGGACTTCGGGGGTGGTTCTAATATGGCGCTCCGTCAGGGAATCAGGTCGATGGTGGCGGTGCAGCGGAGTGAAGATAGTGAGTATCCTGACTCCAACGCGGCGGAGGATCCAGACCGGGCTGAGGACGAAGCAGATAGCGGCGAGAAGCGACAGCCTGTGTCGAGTACGCGTTTAACACTTCAAAAGCGTCTCAAGTTCGCCCAGTTGAGTGAAATTCCTCCCTTCGTTTTCGCGCTTGGACAGATAGGTGTAAGCGTAGCGGCCTTCCTATTCGCACGGACGATGTTCGAGTGGGTTCTTCAAGCGATATCCTTAACCGCTGGCCCACTCCTTATTAACGCGTTCATTAACTTTCGGATGCAGAAGAGATTCAAGAATTTTGATCGTGATTACCCCCAATTTCTGCTCTCTTTTGTCGGAATGCTCAAAACAGGCCTCAATCCGATGCAGGCTCTAGAGGCTGCGGCGCTCAATCTTGATGGTCAATCTCTGGTGCGCCAAGAGGTTGAGCTAATGCTGGAGAGATTGCGACTGGGGGTAAGCGAGGAGCGATCGATCGGATCTTTTGGTGAAGACATAAATCATCCGGAGATTGAGCTCTTCGTTCAGTCGCTCCTTCTCAGTCGTCGCGTTGGTGGTAACCTCTCCGAGACCGTCGATCGATTGGCGCGACAGGTGCGCAAGCGACAATATTTTAGGGCTTCGGCGAACGCCGCTGTCGGGCTTCAACGAGGGTCGATAATGTTTATCCTCGCTATCCTTCTCGCACTGGAGGGGTATCTTTATTTAGTTTGGCCGGAGTGCGTCACTATTACGTGGACGAACCCCAAGTCCAAGCCAATAGCGCAGTTTTGTCTCGGTCTAATCCTGTTCGGTCTGTACTGGATAAGGCAGGTAACAAAGATAAAAGTTTAGTCACGGGTATGATTATTGTGTCCATCATCGTAGGCGCTCTCGCACTGACCACGGTTGGGTATTTCGGATTGATCTACCTTCGCTCCGCCCAAAGGCTAGATACCATGAGATCGCTGATGGGGCAGGGCTACACTGAATCGGATCTTTCGCAACGGCAAGTAGAAACGCCAAGCGACTCGCTTGAAGAAAATCCGTTAGCTGATCTCACTGGCTCGTCACCTCAAAGTTCCACCAGAGGAGCGGCTAAGTCACCGCAGCTTACGATTAGCGAACAGATGTTTCAAGCCGGACTATTTTCAGAGGAGCAGAGACTCGATTTTCGAAGGCTTCAGATAGTCCTGCCGATTGGGTTGGGGACGATCGCGGGTGGTCTGGGCCTCGCCAGCACTGATTTATTTACCACTCTCCTTTATGTCGCGGCAGGCGCTGGAGTGGGTTGTTGGCTTCCGCTCAATCGCTTGACTAAATGGACTCAGGAAAGAAATGAGGAGATCCTATTCTATCTGCCTCTCGTTATTGAGCAGATCTCCATCGGAGTTAGTAGCTCTCTCGATATTGGGCCCTGCCTTGCCCGGGTCGTGCAAATGGCCGATGAGCGTGATTCACACAATCCGGTTACGGAGCTTCTGCGATTCGCTCAGGGATATATTAAGTCGGGCGTGAACCTGCAGGACGCTCTTAATGAAGTTGGGCGGAGGTCGGGCAACAATGAGGTTATGCACGCCTTCAAAGCCCTGGCCCAAGTGGCTCGTTACGGAGGTGAGATATCCAAACAGCTCCAAGATCTCTCTGAGTCAGTTTCCTCAAATAGAGAGAATAAAGTTGAGGAAAAGATCAAGAAATTGGAATTGGCTGCAACCGGTCCTGTGGCCATGGTGTTCGCTGGGTTCCTTGTCATTTTACTTTTAGGGTTCGGCACGGTCGTGATGGGAACCCTGGGAAGTTAGAGCCTAAACGAAGGTTACGGTATGCTAGTCAGCAATCTAAGATATTCCGAGGTGGCTCTGCTAGCGTTTGTTGTCGCGATCGCGGCCATGCTGATCGTCCCGCTTCCGACGCCACTTTTGGATATCTTACTTGTCTTAAACATCTCGTTTTCCATACTTCTCTTGCTTGTAGGGTTGTATGTCGCGAATTCGGCGGCACTTTATACCTTCCCAACGGTACTCCTTCTTAGCACTCTGTTTCGACTAGGTCTGAATGTCGCTTCATCTCGGCTCATCCTAAGTCAGGGTGATGCTGGACGGGTCATTGAGGCTTTTGGAACCTTTCTGATTAGAGGTGAGGTTGTAGTCGGTGTGATTATCTTCTCGATCATCACTATCGTTAACTTCATCGTGATCGCTAAGGGCGCTACGCGAGTTTCAGAGGTAGCTGCGCGCTTCTTCCTTGATGCTCTGCCAGGTAGGCAGCTAGTTATAGATAATGACGCTCGCGGTGGTGTCATTTCAGCGGACGAGGCGCGCCGCAAGCGAGATGATTTGCGATTAGAGTCGCAGCTATATGGCTCTATGGATGGCGCCATGAAGTTTGTCCAGGGAGACGCCATCGCTGGATTCTTCATCATTGTAGTTAATGTGGTTGGAGGAGTGTACATGGGGGTGGCGTCTGGTCTCGGGCTCGGGGACGCGATTCAGTCGTATACTGTGCTAACAGTGGGTGATGGATTAGTGACCCAGATACCCAGCCTGCTCACATCGATTTGTGCTGGTATAATCGTGACAAGAGTCTCATCGTCTGAGACCTCTACCCTTGGTCTTGATCTCAGAAAACAGCTCTTCTCTCAACCGGCGACCCTTTTGGTTACCGCGTTTATATTAGTTGTTTTCGCCAGCTTGCCGGGGATTCCCGCGCTCCCCTTCTTACTGGTAGCGGGGATCGCCGCTTTAACTGGGGGCCTTCTCATACGCCGAGACAATATCTCTCGGGCGCAAGGCTCGGTGACCGGAGAGTATCGCCGAGCTGGTTCTATCAGTGCGGCAAGGCGCGATCGGGAGGCCCCTGACGCTGAGGATGATGTAATACGGCTTGAGCTGGATGCGGGGGCTCTCTATCGTTTGTACAAGAGCCACTCTCAAAAGTACGCCGAGTCTTGGGATGCATTCGGAAGCGATTATCTCTCTGATGTTGGAATTCCCTTGCCGGCTCTCAGCGTCTCCCAAAGTGACCTGATAGCGCCCTCTTCATTCAGGGTGACCCATGGAGGGGTTGAGATGTTGTCAGGGACCGTGACGGCAGACGCCTTGTTGGTAGGAACCTCAAGTTGCCACGCCTCGGTCCTTGGCTTATCGGTGATTCGAAATGAGGATCATCCGCTATCCGGACACAAGATATTCTGGACTAAAAACACTCCCGGTATTCGAGCGATGCTCGATGCTGGGGGGATAAAGAGCTACGATTTCTTTGATTATATCGCGCTAAAAATAGCTAGCTTTTGTCAGCGACACCCTGAAGAGTTTCTATCGGTAACGAATGTTCACTCGCTGTTGAGGCAGATTGAGAAGCGGCACCCCGGACTCGTTCAGGAGGGTTTTGGGAAGGAATTTCTTCCAGTCCCCCAGCTCGCTGAGTTGCTTCATGAGCTCGTGCGACAGGGTGTGAGCATTCGGGATTTCCGCGGTATCGTTGAGGGTGTTGCGGCCTATTGCTCCGCCAACCGCGTTTCTATAGAGGACGAATCGGCGGCGCGACTAGCGGATGTCGTGCGTTATATAAGAATCGCCAAAAAGCGGCAAGTTTTGAGACGATTCCTCGGGTCACGTCAGACTCTCCACGTTGTCTCACTCTCAGACGAAGTTGAGCAAACTCTAGCCGAGGCTGATTTTGAAGATAAGGCATTGCCAGTCTCGGTAGAGGCGCCAACGCTTGACGCCCTGATCGGTGGTTTGGCCGCTGTTCTAAAGCCCACCCTTGATCAGGGTATACTGCCCATAGCGCTCCTGTGCTCTAGCGAAGTCAGAGAGAAGGTTATTTCAATAACTCGAATGACCCGGAATCGCCTCTTTGTCACCACCTTCGAGGAGCTTGATCCAAGCGTGCCGGTGCAGCAGGTCGGTATTTGGAACCTAGTAGGGCGATAGGGAAATAGTATGAATGGCGGCGTCGGTAAGTGGCAGGTGCTGAATGGTAAAATAGCCGATTATTACAAGGTGAAGGAGATGGTCGCTTCGACCTACTCGGCCCAAGCTTTCAAAGCTGTCGATATACGTTCGAGAGAGGAAGTTGTTGTATGGATCACCCGCGCTCCGATTGCCTCGCGAGAAACGGACCGATTCGAACGTCGTCTCCGTAACCTCTTTGGAGCGCCCAAGGTTCAGCAGATAACGTTATGTGGAGTTGACAAGGAGAACCGGGGGTACGCCGTTTTGCCTCCTTACAAAGGACAAGGAATAGGCCGGCGGTTCAAAAACGCGGCAGAACTTGAGCAGAGATTCCTGAGTTGTCTAAGCATCGTAGAGGGATTGCACGCAAAGGCTATCTCATGCGGAGATATCTGCCCCGAATCTTTTGTGCTAGACGGCGACGGGTCTATTAGCCTCTTTTCCGTATTGGGTGATGTCGCTTTAGAGAGTCGAGTTGATGAAACTGGTCCGCGACCGCATGAAAAATTTCGCTCGCCTGAGCAGAGAGTTAATGAGATACAGAGTCCGGCTTCCGACGTTTACGCCCTGGCTTGGGTGGCGGAAGATCTCTTTACGCCTAAACCCGAAAACAAAAATGGGCAGAGCATCACGCCACCGGGATGGCTCAAGAAAGTTTTGCGAGCAGTCTCTTCCCTTGACTCCAACGAAGAGGTCACCTCTGCTTTGGCGCTTCGCCTGATTCTTGAGGGTTCCGTTGCTGCGGATAGCGCAGGATCAAGGGAAAGCGCAACCGAGGTAGATTTTGCTCTCGTCAAAATCCCCGATGAGGAGGACAGCGCTAGCCTCAAAGGGGATTCAATGGCAGCGCACCTAAAGAAGGAAGACGGCTCGGAAGAATCTCTATCTAGTTCCACTGATTCGAGACGCGGGAGATGGATAGATGCGGCGCGCGGACCTGTTAATCGAGTGATTATTCTGTTCCTTCTCAATATAATTGGCCTCGGGAGCCTTTTCATCTCGTTTGTTCTGGAGCGGGATGGAGGAAAAGGGAGCTCGGACGTCCGGCCGCTTACTGTGGCCCGTCCGGTAGAGAGCCAGGAGATTAGGGATCTCATAAATTCAGACGCGGCGTCCGCTCATCAGGCTTTAGTCGACCAGCTGCAGGGCTCCGCTGAACCTTCTCGGACTGAGTTTATAGCTCGAGGGATACTAGAACGTTCTCGAAGATTGGGATTGATGAGAACCTCTGATGTCGCCCTGAGATTCTCACTGAGGCATGAAGGTTTTGACGCCTTACGAGCCACCGCTTCCGGCGGCGCCTTGGCGCGCTTATTAGATTCATCGATGGCTCTCGATAGTCGATTAGAGCAAGTGACATCCTTGTACGAAACTGACCCGAGGCTCAGTGTCGTCATTGCGGGATCTCTCGCGCTCGATACGGGCTCACTAGACTCCTTTTGGGGGGTATTTGCTCGTTCGGCGGCTGACCAGCTCGGTGTCGTAGACGCCAGGGAGCATAGTCCTGTCGCGTTGATGTTGTTGATCCCTGATGTACGGGATCTGTTCTCAGAGGACCTCTTTTCCCTCCAGAATCGGCTATCAGAGATTGATATATCATGGCTCTTGGCAGAGCTAGGGAAGAGAGGAGTCGCGGAGATTGGACAGTTGGCACGGCTCGCTAACAAGAGGAAAGTAGTTGACGGAGCGCATTCTGTCTTTCTGATAGAACTAGAGAGTAGCGCTACCATCGATTCAGTGGTTCGTTCGGCGCTTGTCTCGGGAGCTCTTGGGCAGTTGACCGAGTCTCACGTCAGAAGTCTTGGTCAGTGGTATGGTGAGGGCGCAGCTCGGGCGCTCCAAGCTGGCATAATTACAAGTAGCGAATTGACGGTCAGTAGAGCCGCTTTCGAAGTTCTTAGGTCCAAGCCAATAGCCGATGACTATGTCGCCAAGGTTCTTGAGTTCGTGCAGAGCACGTATAAGGAGCATAGTGGCGATTACGCGAAAGTCGTGGCCGCGATTGCTCTCAGAGAGGTCCTGAGTCAGGATGCCGTGCGAGCTAATCTGCAGGGTCTTCAGAGGGCGCCTCATCTCAAAGAGTTGCTCCGGACAGTAGTTCGTGGCGCTCCCCCGGAGGTAGTAGAGGTCGTCTTGGATATCTACGAGCGCGAGATAGACCCGGTCGATACGATTGACCTGCTGGGGAGCTCAGTCAAGCGAGTTAGACTTGCCGCGATCTCTCACCTCTCTCACGTTAATGACGCGCTTCTGTTAACGTTAATTCGTCAAGCTTACGAGGAAGAAAAAGACCGCGAGGTGCGATCAGCCTTTGAGACTAAAATAAGTATTATCAAGGAACGCTTCGGTGGGGCGCGAGTATCTTGAGGGTTTACGCGTTCCGTCGCCTCGGCTAGCATCACGAGTAGTATTATTGTCGGAGCGTCGGCCGCGTTGGGGTGCTGATATGAGGAGTATTCTTCTAAGGGGTCTTGTTTTTGTAGCTGTCTTAGCGCAGGGGTGCTCCGCCATGAAGGCTAAAGGGGTGGAGCTGATCGGACGGCAGGCCCCAGAGGCACGACTGATGTATCTCGATGGCTCAGAGATTCCGCTCAGCGCGCAGCGGGGTAAATACACCGCGATAATTTTTTGGGCCACGTGGTGCTCTCACTCGAAAACCGCCATCGTTCAGTATGAGGAATTAGCCCGCAGATACGCCAAAAGGAAAGATGTGGAATTCCTAGCGGTCAGTGTCGATAAAAACGAGGATTTTGGCACGTTGAAAGATCGAATTAAGTACCAAGATCTCAGAACCATGACCCACATCTTTTCAGGTAATGACTCGCAAGATGACGCGTTCGTGAACCTACAGGGTGAGTCGATCCCATATTTCGTATTTATCGACAAAGAGGGGATAGTTCGTCTAGTGGACAGTGAGTTCGATCCGCTTGAGATGTACGTCTCTCAAGAGATGGGAAAGTAACGGAAAAGGCACGCTTCACTGACGCCTAGCTTGCGAAGTCAGCGAATCTTCGTCGATTGACCTAAGAATGAACGCTACTTTAAGAGCGAAGGTCTCTACCTCGTCGGAACTTGTTAGTGGGCCTTCGTGAGTTTCTCCTTTAAGCAGATCGATCACGAAGTGGTCTGGCGATTTAGTGGCGCAACGACCTCGTCGAATCCATTCCAGAGTGCCGCTCATCGGCACCAGTTGGTCCTTCATTGGGATGAGCGTTAGAGTCTTCGCCTGAAATTTTTCTGTCATAACATGGAGAGGAGAGAGATTCGGGTCCTTTGTGCCCCACTCACTCTCATCCCATTTGGAGAGAGGTAGGTGATGAGCGTGAGTCGCGGCGGTTACATCGAGGAAGGGCGCCTCAAGAATCATGGAAGCAATCAGATTGGGCTCTTGGCTGGCGGCCATCGCCGCTAGCCAAGCGCCGGCGCTACGCCCCTCAACAACGGTTGATTCGGGGGCGCCTATGCCGCGAGCGTGGAGCTCCCTAATCACGGCCACGAGATCTTCAATCGCTTTCCTCCTGTTTTCTCCAACTCCTCGACGATGCCACATCGGCCCCTTGTCGCCGCCACCTCGGACATGCGCGATAGCCACCGCTAAATTATTTTCAAGGAGCGTGGTGATGTACGGCGAGTTCGTTGCGGGAAGGGATCGTCCGTAAGAACCGTACGCGAAGACAACGAGGCCCCGGGGATGGACGGGGCTAACGAGCGAGACAGGGACTAGCACGCCATCATGGGAGGGAACCTCGAGAGCGCTCTCCGCGCCGAGAGGTGATTCAGGCAGCGCTTTGGGATGTTGAAGTTGAGCCACGCTAAGGGCCCGGGTGGGATGCAAAAATGATGACGCCAGAACTCCCCCCTCTCTCCCCAAAAGTGATTGGGGCAAGGGAGTGAGGGTGGAGGTTGGGCCGAGTGGTTTAATGTTTCTAATCTCTTTAAGATTCTCATCAACGAGCGTCACTGATGTTTGAGTGCCCAGAGATTTAAATACTAGGATCTCGTCATCGCTGGAGTCTAGGTTGGTAAAGGGGGCGCTGGGCGTTCCGCGCAGTGTGGCAATCGGCTCCTTATTGTGAGAATTGTCAAATTTCGCGACAGTTCCGTAGGGATTGAGCTTGAAGGTCAGCAGGAAAATCGCATTTCCAATCGCCGTCACTCGGCCGCCAGGGGGTTCCTTGAGTCGAGAGAAGCTCTCGGAGAATCCTGAGTTCGCGGAGAGTGCGTAAATATCCGAGTGGGAAGGAGTCGAGGCTTCTATGAATACATGTGAGCCATCCCTGCTTTTTGAGATGAGCAAAGCCTCTGAAGAGGATGATGACGCCTTCACAAGAGTTAATGTACTGGCTTTCTCATATCGGTAGACTTTACTAGGGCGCAGACTCTCCAGGGTGGAAAAGAATAGGCGCGCTGAATCTCCCCACATCGCGTCATAGACATCAAGAGATAAGACCTCTGATTGTAGCGTCTCAGTGTTTAAAAGAATGAGAAGATTCGTTTGGATGGCAGGGGCATATCCGACAAGCCCCACGTTTTTTCCGTCTGGTGAGATGGCTATCTTTGAGAGCCTTGAGATCGAGAGAGAGCGAAGGTGAGGGTCGAGTCTTAGTTCAATCTCTTGGCCGCCTTTGCCTACCCGGAGGGATGGGAATGTATCTCCTTCGGCAAAAAATATTTGATTTCGATATCGCCCTCCATCGCTCTCCTGATCCGAGTTCTTTGCGCGAAGGGAGTGCTCTCGTATCTGAGTCGTGAGTCGCGAGAGTATGAGCCGTTCACTCCGTTTGATGGCCGCGGTTTCAGTGACAAGTTCAGTCAGAAAGAGTTGAGCGTTCTCGTCGGTGAGTGGTGAGGTGAAACACACATCCGTGTTTGGAGACGGTTTAACGCATCCGAGGGAGGCTACTAGGAAGAGTATGGTGATGAACTGAGCAACTGCCCTGAGAGAAGAAATGCGGGAGGGGGGACTTGAACCCCCAAACCTTGCGGCACCAGATCCTAAGTCTGGCGTGTCTGCCAATTCCACCACCCCCGCGTATGTTCCTGAAAGCGATATTCCCTGGTTCTGTGCATCCCGTAAACTAAACCTCAGGACTTTCCCTGAGATTGTCACGGCATCACAGCTGTCTGGGCCTATCTAGCTGATTTTTAGACGGATTTAGCGATGCCACTTGCGCCAATCCGTCCAATTGCCTTACCGAAAACAGCCCTGGAGCTTCGGATAAGTATCAGTTGATGGGTCGCAATCCGATAGAGAGGAGCGGTCCTGCGCCCCCTGGAGCCAGAAACCAATGGCGGTTTTCCTCTCCGATTAGCTTTATAAACCCGCGGCGAGCATATATAATCAGGCGTTTCGTTGCAATAATTACTGCGACGGCAAAGAGTTAAATAGTAACGTGATCAAGCGTGGTGGTGATCGGGCAAGGAGCTCAATCGAGAAAAAGAGCTGGCCAAGAGCACTCAGGTGCGCACAAGAGCGGAGTAAAGATGGATTTTCAGTCATCAGTCGTAGATATCGATGAAGTAACGAAGCAGATATCGGTAACAGTTCCCGAAGAGAGAGTTAAGAAAGAGTACGAGACTTCGGTCGCTCAGGTGAGTCGTACGGCCAAAGTTAATGGGTTCCGACCCGGAAAGGTTCCACGTCACATGGTAGAAAAATTGATGGGCGATCGCATCCGCTACGATGTAGCGAATCGGCTCATCAACGAGTCCCTGAAAGGCGCTTTCGAACAGCATAAGCTTGAGGTGGTAGGTGAGCCCGAAGTTGATCTCCAAAATATGGAACCAGCGAAGGCGATGGAGTTCACCGCGAAGGTGTCTCTCTATCCGCAGCCAACCATCTCAAATTATCTTAATCGTAAAGTTGAGGTGACGAAGAAGGCGGTCGGCGACAAGGAGGTGGCGGAGTCGTTCGAGCGTTTGCGGGAGGCAAAAGCGGAGCTTAAGCCGATTGAGGATCGCAACAATTCCCTCAAGGGTGACGTTGTGGCCCTGTCGGTGTCTGTTCAGATCGAGGGCGGGGAGTTCTCTCGTCCGGAGCCATTTGTTGATGAGCTTGGGCTTGGAAAGCTACCCTCTGAGGTGGAGGAGCAGATCGTTGGCATGGTCGCTAATGACACCAAAGAGATCTCGACCACGGCTTCGGAGGAGCATCCGAACGCCGAGATGCGCGGCAAGAAGTTGGTCCATCGAGTCACCTTGCACGGAATTTTCTCCAAGAAGATGCCTGAGATTACGGACGAGTTAGTAAAAACACTGGGATTCGATGTTGATACCGTCGATGCGCTGAAAGCCAAAATTCGAGAGCAGCTAACTCAGCAGGCGACTGATGACATGAAAAATGAGGCTCAAGGAGCCCTCCTTGATCTGCTCGCGAAGGAGAATCCCTTTAAGGTCCCGCAGGTGCTTATTGACGAGGAGATTCGTGGCATTGTCGCGCGCTATGGATTCGCCGGGCGCGATGTGAATCCGGAGTCGATTGATATAGCTCCGTTTAGGGCTCAGTTTGAGGAGTTCGCGGTCAATCGTATTCGTTGCGCGATCATTATCGATCGAGTGGGCTCCCTCGAGGAGGTTAAGGTTGAGGAATCTGATCGAGACAAAATGATACAACGCGTGGCTGAACAAAACGGATCCACAGTTGAAGCTACTCGTAAGGCTCTTCTCGACAAGAGTCGTATCATGTCGTTCCTCTTAGAGGTCAGGCGAACAAAGATCCTCGAACACCTCATGGAGAAGACGACGGTAGATTACGTGGACGCGCCACCGCCCTCTAGTAAAGCCGCTTAATGGGATGCAACCGGCGTCCCGATATCGGTAATCCGCCATAGCGTCCACCGGGCGCCTCTAGCGACAGCATAACGAGGCCACCACTGTGGGTTTATCTGGGGCCCGCCGTTATAAGAATATTTGCGTGCTGAGCCTGAGGGGTGTAGTAAGATGATGAGCACGACAAGAGATAGGTCTTTTTGTGGCGCCATCCCCGTGCTAACGTCTTCAGCGTCTAGTTAGCGACAATTTCAGGGTTTTTAAGATGACGTATCTTCCATTTGTTATCGAACAAACAGGGCGCGGCGAGCGGTCCTACGACATTTACAGTCGGCTCCTTAAGGAGCGTATTATCTTCCTTGGGACCGAAGTCAATGACATGGTCGCTAATCTGATCATCGCCCAGCTCCTCTTCCTGGAGAGCGAAGACCCCGAGAAAGACATCTTCCTCTACATCAACAGTCCCGGAGGCGTCGTTACCGCTGGCATGGCGATATACGACACGATGCAATACATCCGGCCCGACATCTGCACCGTATGTGTCGGTCAGGCCGCTAGTATGGGCGCGGTTCTGCTCGCCGGTGGAGCCAAAGGGAAGCGAGCGGCACTGCCTCACTCGCGTATCATGATCCATCAGCCTCTCGGCGGATTTAGTGGGCAGGCTTCTGACGTTGAAATACACGCTAAAGAGATGCTCCGCATCAAGCACGAGCTTACAGAGCTCCTCGCGTTCCATACAGGAAAGCCTGTTAAGACAGTAGCTGAGGACAGCGATCGGGATTTCTTCATGACGGCGATGCAAGCCAAGGAGTATGGACTTATCGATGATGTGTTTGAGAAGCGCGTCGTTGAGTCCAAAAAAGACTAAGAGATCGCGGGGGAGGACGAGTGAGCAAGTCGGGAGATAAGAGTCGGCAGACGTTGGTTTGTTCCTTCTGTAGACGATCGCAGGAGGAAGTTCGAAAGCTTATCGCGGGCCCCTCTGTCTATATCTGTGATGAGTGCATCGATCTCTGTAATGACATTATTGCAGAAGAGGTCGAGACCGAGAGCGTCCTCCCCGCGCAGTCAAAGATTCCCAAGCCCAAAGAGATTAAGACCTTTCTCGACCAGTATGTGGTCGGTCAAGACTTCGCCAAACGAGCCCTGTCAGTCGCTGTTCACAATCACTATAAACGGCTTGAGCTTAAAAGCTCCTCCGGTGATGTGGAGATAGCCAAATCAAATATTCTTTTGATTGGGCCAACGGGAACAGGGAAAACTCTACTCGCTCAGACCCTTGCCCGAATTCTGCAAGTTCCTTTCACAATTACTGACGCTACAACCCTTACAGAGGCTGGGTATGTTGGTGAGGATGTCGAGAATATAATCTTGAACCTCCTGCAGAACGCGGACTACGACGTAGAGAAGGCGCAGCGGGGGATCGTGTATATCGACGAGATAGACAAGATCTCTCGTAAGGCTGAAAACCCATCGATCACTCGCGATGTTTCGGGTGAAGGTGTGCAGCAGGCGCTGTTGAAGATGCTCGAGGGAACGGTCGCGAGCGTCCCTCCAAAAGGGGGGCGTAAACATCCGCAGCAAGAGTTTTTGCAGGTTGATACCAGCAATATCTTATTTATCGTCGGGGGCGCCTTCGTTGGATTGGAAGACATCATCCGTCGACGTGTTGGGGAGAAGAAGCTAGGATTCGGAGCCCATCAGAAGTCGGTGAAGGCGCAGAAGAAAGATGATAGCCGGTCGCTTTTGAGTCAGGTGCAACCGGAGGATCTGCTAAAGTTTGGCCTGATTCCGGAGTTTATCGGTCGTTTACCGATGATTGCGGTATTGGATGATCTAGACGAAGGCGCGCTCATCAAGATTCTTGTTGATCCAAAAAACGCGCTCACCAAGCAGTACAAGAAGCTCTTTGAAATGGAGAACGTGCAGCTTCGTTTTACTGAGGGCGCGCTCCTAGCGGTCGCGAAGCAAGCTATTGAGCGAAAGGCGGGTGCTCGTGGCCTTCGGGCCATCCTTGAGGCGATCATGCTGGACGTAATGTTCGAAGTGCCATCGGACCCGGACATAAAAGAGGTTATCGTGTCTGAGGATACTGTCGCTAAAGGGGAAAAACCCCTCGTGGTATATCAGCACGCTGAGTCAGCTTAGAGCGCGCTCTGCCGGGTGTGGGCACCCACGAGCTTCAAGCGACAGAAACGGCATTTTAATTAGACGGCCCTGACCCGCGTCACCTGGCTCTCGTAAGGCGAGAGTGCTCCCGTTATCATTGTATTTCAGGTATTCGGCGAAGGTGAGCCCGTCTGAAGCGATTCTTCCTAGACGAGGGAGCTCAACAATCAAAAGAATCTTAGTATCTTTCCTTCATTATTGTGATTTTTCTGGGCGTCGACTAGCATCTTACTGATACGGACGGAGATTCCTTAATCAGTCTCGTAGGGTTACAGCCTCTTCTGGGGCGTGCCGTAGCGAGGCCTTTAGGTGAAACAGCAGATGTTAGGCAACCGCCGTACACGGAGCAACGCCGCTGGTGGGGTTGGCGTAGAAGTTAGTTTTTACGTTGACCGGCACTGACCTGTTCTTTGTTGTTAAATCAACTAGTTCTGACTCCCAAAAATGAGTCGGTAATCTTAGTGAGACCCTTAACGAATCTTAAAGAAGACGATGAAATCACCACTCAACAATCCTATCCCCCTCCTTCCACTGCGAGAGCTTGTTGTCTTTCCACAGCAGGTCGTTCCCCTTTTTGTGGGGCGCGAAAAGAGCGTGCGAGCCATCGAGGAGTCTCAGCGTGAGAGTAAGTACATTCTCCTCGCGGCGCAGAAGGATGCTCGCACAAGCAACCCTGGTCCGAAGGATATTTACAACATCGGAACCTTGGGTGAGGTAGTTCAGCTCATTCGTCTGGCGGATGGCCCAATCAAGGTTCTTGTTGAAGGTAAGGCGCGCGCCCGTATCAAAAAGTTCGTCAAGGAAGATGACTTTATGTTGGTCGACGTGGAGGAGATTACTACCTCCACTGAGGTGTCGACTGAGCTGAAGGCGCTGATGCGATCAGTCAACGTTACTTTCGAGAATTACGTCAAGCTGGGGAAGAAGGTTAACCCAGAGACGATCATGCAGGTAAACGCGATCGAGGATCCGTCTCGCCTCGCGGACGCCATAGTAGTTCAGCTCAACATCAAGCTGGAGGACAAGCAAGAGATCCTTGAGTGCATCGAACCACAGGAGCGCCTCGAGAAGATACTCGGCCATATGAAGTCCGAGATTGAGATCCTTCAAGTTGAAAAGCGGATTCGAAGTCGCGTTAAGAAACAGATGGAGAAGACGCAGAAAGAGTATTATCTCAACGAGCAGATGCGAGCGATCCAGAAAGAGCTTGGTGAGAAGGATGACTTCCGTAACGAAATCCAAGAGCTTGAGGATAAGTTCAAAGCCAAAGATATGCCCGAAGAGGCTCGCGAGAAGACCGAGAAGGAGATTCGCAAGCTCAAGATGATGTCGCCAATGTCCGCGGAGGCGACGGTCGTTCGCAATTATGTCGATTGGATGCTTTCGCTCCCGTGGAACGAGACCTCAAAGGAGGAGATCGACATGGCGAACGCTCGTGAGGTTCTCGATGAGGACCACTACGGTCTTGAGAAGGTCAAGGAGCGAATCCTGGAGTATCTAGCCGTTCAGAAGCTTGTCGGTAAGATGAGAGGACCTATCCTCTGCCTTGTTGGGCCTCCTGGAGTCGGTAAAACGTCTCTCGGAAAATCGATAGCGAAGTCGACTGGACGTAAATTCGTTCGTGTCGCTCTCGGAGGTGTACGCGATGAGGCTGAGATCCGTGGGCATCGCCGAACCTATATCGGGGCCTTGCCTGGTAAAATTATCCAGTCCTTGAAGAAGGCGGGAACGAGTAATCCCGTATTCCTTCTGGATGAAGTGGATAAGATGTCTACTGACTTCCGAGGAGACCCTTCATCGGCGCTTCTCGAGGTCCTAGACCCAGAGCAGAACGATTCATTCAATGATCACTACCTAGACGCGGATTACGATCTGTCGAAGGTTATGTTCATTACGACCGCCAATTCGCTGCATACTATCCCTCAACCTCTGATGGATCGTATGGAGATTATCCGTCTCTCTGGCTACACCGAGCTGGAGAAGATCGCGATTTGTAAGAAATACCTCCTTGAGAAGCAACTTCAAGAGAATGGGCTCGTACCCGCGAATGTGAAGGTTTCGGATGAGGTATATTCTGAGATAATCAACCGATACACTCGCGAGGCAGGAGTTCGTAATCTTGAGCGAAATATAGCCACGCTAGCCCGAAAGGCCGCTATCGAGGTGGTAGAGAAGGGCTCGGAGACTGTTGTTGAGATTAACGCGGCTAACCTTCCAAAGTTTTTGGGTCAGCCGAAATTCCGTTATGGTAAGACGGAGGATCTCGATCAGGTAGGTCTCACAACTGGCTTGGCGTGGACGGACAAAGGTGGAGAGTTGCTCGTTATTGAGACAACTATACTTCCAGGACGTGGGCGCCTTCAGATTACTGGTAAGCTCGGCGATGTGATGCAGGAATCCGCTCGGGCGGCTCTCAGCTACGTTCGTTCGCGAGCGGCTGTTTTCGGGCTACCGAGGTATTTCTACGACAAGATCGATATCCACGTGCATGTGCCAGAGGGCGCTATCCCGAAGGATGGACCGTCCGCCGGTATCACCATGGCGACGTCGATGGTGTCGGCTCTCACGGGGATTCCGGTGGATAAACACATCGCGATGACTGGCGAGATTACGCTTCGTGGAAACGTCTTTCCGATTGGTGGCCTTAAAGAGAAAGCTTTGGCGGCGCATCGGGGTGGAATCCGTCGAGTTCTCTTCCCAAAAGAGAACGAGAACGATATCGAGGAGATCCCGGCAACCGTACGGAACGAGCTAGAGTTGATCCCAGTATCCCACATCGACGAGGTGCTCTACGAGGCTCTCCGCTGTCGGAAGCCTGAGGACTTCGCCGCGATGCTCGCCGCCAAGGGAGCTCGCGATGAGCTCCTGTACGCGGATGAGAAGAAGAAGGATGAGCAGGGTGATCGAGATCAGCGGGATGAGAAGGGCTCATCCCCCGGTATCGTAGCTCACTAAGGCTTTAACGCCGTTCCTGTAACTGCGGCTCGGTTCTGTATAACACCCTGAAAGCTCAGGGCTTATGCGGGGCGAGCCGCAGTTGACTTTGGAGCCTTGGATCGGTAACCTCCTGCCTCTCAGTTGCGGCTCATGCGAGCCAGCGAGCATTGAGACGGCAACGACATTCAGCGGCCCCGCGACGCTGGATGATAGCTGGAACTTTTGCGGGCGCTTAGCTCAGTTGCCCAGTAGCTTGGGTGATGGGGCGTCAGCCTTACAAGCTGAATGAGGTGGTTTAATAGCCACCGGGGCGAAGCACGGGTGGCTATGTTAACCATCTAACCAACGCTCAATGCGAGCCAGCGAGCATTGAGACGGCAACGACATTCAGCGGCCCCGCGACGCTGGATGATAGCTGGAACTTTTGCGGGCGCTTAGCTCAGTTGGTAGAGCGTCAGCCTTACAAGCTGAATGTCGTAGGTTCGATCCCTGCAGCGCCCACCACTTTCCTCCCACTCCTTTTTCCCCCATACCAGGCTTCTCTCTGATCCACTTTCGTGTTGGTGGGTGTGTTGCCGGAGCTAAATGGTACTCACTTTGGGGCCCGGCGACTTTCCTCGGTTGATGGCGGGGGATGCTTCACGCAATCTCGCAAGTAAGCTGCATTTTTTTCCACGGTGCGAACACCGCTTGCGTGAACTAGAGTAGAGGCTTAGAGGGGTCCCTTCCGAATGGATAGTAACGGCATGAACCGGTCGCGGCCATCCGAAAGGTTCTTTGGCCTTGGTGAAAATTACAGAACTCCACGGACATAAACTATGCGGGTGGCTTGCTTCGTTCCGGTCTACAATCAAATAGAAGAGCTTCCAACGGTGCTGAGAGAGCTGCAGGAAGGGGCGCTTCCGTGTGAAGCGGTGGTGTTTGTAAATAACGGGTCGACCGATGGATCAGAGAGGCTCATAGCGGAAAGTGGTTTTGAGCGGATCGATATTCCGCGCAATATGGGGGTAGGCTACGCCTACGTGCGCGCGATTGAGTGGGCTCTTGAGCGCGGGTTTGATGTGCTCGTTGGTCTTGCCGGTAACGCGAAGATGTTACCCTCGGAGATGAGTCGAGTTCTCGATCCCATTTCGCGGGGAGACGCTGATTATGTTACAGGGAGCCGTTTCCTCGGGGGGGGCGCGTATCCGAATCTCCCCTCATTCCGGAAAAATAGCATCCCCATGGTTAATGTATTCGTGAGGCTCCTAACCGGTAAGATCGTAACGGACGCGACGTGCGGATATCGAGCTTACAAACTAGATATCATAAAGCGAGCGGCCTTCGACTGGCGGGCTCCGTGGCTGAACACGTATGGATTCGAATACTACATGTACGCCAAGGCGCTTCGCGACCCATCAATCCGATGCCTTGAGGTGCCGATTACGATGCGATATCCCGAGAGGGGGCGCAGGTACTCAAAAATTAGGCCCTTTAAGGGTTGGTACGAGATGTTGCTGCCGTGGGTTGTGGCGCGTCTTGACGGGAAAGGTTTTTGTCCGGCGGGCTGAAATCATCGCCCTTGCCCCTTGAGTCTCCCGTGAGGAGACTGAGCATTCTCGTCACTAGTAATTTCGAATTATCAGCTCAAGCACACAGCCACGCTTATCTCCCTTTGAGTTTATCGCGCGACCGGCCTCAACCGTCTCAACCTTGAAGCCACGGTAGAGCTCTTGAATGAGAGGAGTGTTTGAGTTTGAGAGCATCCATTTGACTCCTTTTTGGTGCAATTTGAGGCACGTCAGAAGGAGGAGCTCTTGGTGAGAGGCATCGAAGCCGCCCTTTACGTACTGAGTGAAGTCGGCTGTATCACTAGCGGGTGCGTATGGAGGGTCAAAGTAAACAAAATCATCTCGCTCAGCTACATCAGCGATGTTTTCAAAATTACCTTGCTTAACAATCGCGGCCGAGAGCGCGGTCCCGCAAGCGGTGAGATTCGGCACATCGAGTATCTTGGGGTCTGTATAAGACCCAAATGGCACGTTGAAATGACCCTTGGAGTTCACCCGGTACAGCCCGTTGAAGCAGGTTTTGTTGAGATATATGAAGCGAGCCGCGCGAGCCACAGGTGGTGTCTTGGCAAAATCCTTTTCTCGGTCGAGCTCTCGAACAGCGTAGTACATCTCTTTTTCGTAACGGTATTTTTTAAGCTCTTGAATCAGTTGGGGTAGATGACTACGAACCACATTGAAGCAGTTAACAAGTTCGCCGTTGAAGTCAGAGAGATACGCGGTTTTCGGCTGAAGAGCGAAGTAGAGGGCGCCTCCGCCTAAGAATGGCTCGATATAACGGTTGTAAGAGTTCGGGACTCGCTTGATGAGCTCTGGCAGGAGCTGGGTTTTTCCTCCAGCCCACTTAAGGAAGGGGCGACATTCTACTTTTGATTCAGACGAGTCGAGCTCGGAGGGGACGTCGCAGTGAGTGGTCATGAAACTACCTTTTTAGCCGAAATGCTTACGTTTTTGGAGTTTACTAGAGTTGGTAAATTCCTCAACAAAAAACCTCCTGTCGGGCCGGCTAGTGCCCGATGTCCTGTTAGTGGTTAGTTCCTTTGCTGGTCCCCAGGGCCAGAATCACCCAAGCCACGATAAAAGAGGCGCCACCGATCGGAGTGATCGCCCCCAGCCAGCGGATATTTGTCAGCACTAGTAGGTAGAGGGATCCTGAGAATACAAAGGTTCCTCCAAGGAAGAGTAGGGCCACGCGCCGCGCGACGTGCTCGGGAACAAGCTTATTCGCGTTCAGCACCATCATCGAACTTATGCCGTGAATAAGTTGATAGAAAACGGCCTTCTCCCAAATAAGGAGTTCGGAAGGGGGGACAACGTCACGCAATCCATGGGCTCCGAACGCGCCGCAGGCTACTCCGATCGCCATAGATAGAGCAGATAGTGAGAAGATCTTTTTCATGGATGCCTCATAAAAATGTGACTGGTAGCCATACAACCGGAGGCCGCCGATAGTGTCGAACGGTTAGAGGAGTATAAATGTACACGACATAGCGTTAGAATGGGATGGAGATATGGCCCTTAGTTTGCGCAGATGGCTTTTTTCTCTCTAGCACGAGCAAATTGATAGAGGGCGACGGGGTAGTCTTTTATGATCCGCTGTAGAGCTCCTTGGCTCCGAGGACGGGATTGTTACCGAAGATCTTGTCTTTGGGCATGTAATCCGGATTTTGGGTGATAGGTGTACCCTCCGGTAGAACTATTCGACCGGAATGACCCGTCGAGGAAGCGGTAGGTAGAGGCGTTGGTGTGGCCGTTGGAGTAGGGGTTGGAGTAGCGGTCGGAGTTGGAGTTGGCGCCCCCGATGCCTCACCCGTAGGAGCTGATTGAGGAGTCTGAGCGGGAGGGAGTCCCAGAAGCTGCCGTAACTCATTCGCTCCTTTGTTGGAGGAATCGGTGCCGTCCTTACGATCGGGGTCGAACTTAACCTTAAGTGTGATGCGACGATTGCCCGGAGATAGTGGATCTTCCGCAGTCTTGGGTTCGCTCGACGCTCTACCTATGACGCTAGCGACGTTCTGACCGGGGTACCCTTGCGACTCAATTAAACGGCGAGCGGAGTTAGCTCGATCGGCTGAAAGCTCCCAATTGGTGTAGCCTCCGCTCCTACTCGGGAATGGCTTGGCGTCAGTGTGGCCCACGATATCAAGGGTGCTGGGAAATTGCTTAATAACATCTGTCACCGACTGAAAGGCGCCCTCAGCCTCTTTTCGGATTCTGGCGCTACCGCTATCAAACATTGAATATCGGTCAGTATCCATTATTTCAATCTTCAGGCCATCCTCCTCAACTTTGAGATCCAGCTTCCCAAGGCTCTGGCTGATGGCGGGGTTCTGTTCTAGAAGTTTTTTAACTTGCGTCTGGGCCTTGTCACTTATCTCGGCGATCTGTTTTAGCTTAACCTGACGACGAATCTCCTCAACACTCTGCTTGTCTGAATTAAGACCAGTTACTTGGTCAGGTCCCCGGTGGGGTTTCGGGTCAAGGCGACCCTCTAGGACGTAGTGCTTGTCTCGGTCGATGTTGCTCTCTCCGTACATCTTTTGGGCTGGGTCTTGGGTCAGCTCCTGATTCGGTCTTTTATCAATCGGTTTTGGCGGAACATAGGCGTCAGATAGGATGCCGGCGCCCCCTAGCAGGAGGGGCATCCCGCTGCCCTCGTTAAAGAGTGATGGTTTTCTAAAGTATGAGGCGATATTTTCCCGAGTGACAACCGAAGCGGTGTTGATGAGCCACATACAGAGGAAGAAGCACATCATCGCTGTCACGAAATCAGCGTAGGCGATCTTCCAGGCTCCGCCGTGATGGCCACCGTGGCCACCTTTCTTTTTCTTGATTACGACTACTGGCTTCTCAGCTGCCATGGAGCCCGCCTGTTCTAGCCACTACTTCTTTTTGGCTTCTTTCATGATCTCCTCCAACTGCTCGGTGGTGGGGCGATATACGCTCGGGATGGTCTTTCGAGCGAACTCAAGCGCTACCGCGGGGGGAGATCCTCCCGCGAACGAGACAAGTCCCGCTTGAACAGTTTTGAGGATCGCTGTTTGTTCTCGGGCGTTGTGCTCCATTTTGGTTCCAATCGGTCCGACGAAGCCGTATGAGAGGAAGATTCCGAGCATCGTTCCCACAAGAGCGCACGCCACGTGGTGCCCGATCTCGGTTGGTGGGCCGTCAAGAAATTGCATCGTGATGATAATTCCAAGAACCGCCGCCACGATTCCCATCGCTGGGAAAGCGTCCGCCATGGTTTTTACAGCGGCTGGTACCAGAAGAGCCTCTTCGTGATGCGTCTCTATCTCACTGTCGAGAAGTCTTTCGAGGTCGAAAGCATTAACGACTCCATCCACAAAGAGCCTGAGCGCGCTGCAGAAGGTTTCCATTAGGTGGTGATTGTGAGCGACGTTCGGATAGCGATTGAAGCGAGCGCTCTGGTGGGGATTGGATATATCTCCCTCAATTCCAAGAACACCCTCGCGCCGCATCGTATCGAAGATGCACCCCATCAAGCCCAGCAGATCTTTATATGTGCCAGCGTTGATACCGCTTCCTTTGACCGCGCCGAGTAGTCCGGGTATGAGACCCTTGACGACTGGCCCGGGATTCGAGATTAGGAACGTGAAGCCGATTCCACCCGCGATGGTTAGGAACTCAAAAGGCTGAAGTAGGATCAATACAGGACCACCAGGTCCCATGAACCCTATCAACACGCTTAAAAGCACTCCGATGATTCCAACGATTACACCCATGGCGTAATTCCTCCTTCACTATCCTCTGGAATGGTCGGATAGAAGAGGACCGAGCTTGAACTAATTACAGGAAACGCCGTTTGCCACCGTTCTAGAGAGAGTTCGGTGAGTTGTCCGGGGATTTAGAGCCGCCCCCCGTACCGCCCGAGGGGCCTCCGCTCGTTCCGGTCGAGCCATTTGAACTCTTGGTATCCTCATCTCTTTGGGAGCTTTCAGATATCACATACTTGAGTTTCTCTTTAGTGGAGAGCGTCACCTCAACGGTTAATCCATCAGGGTAATCTCCTCCAGGCTTGGAGAAGCGGTAGTGATCTCGCCCTCCGTTGCCATTCCCCGAGTACCGACCCGATTCCAGGAGGTCGCCGGCTGGATCATATATCTTCACCCCTTCGATTAATCCCGAGAGCTTTGATGGGAGGAGAACTACAAGCTTCCCGTCGGAATCCGAGTTTGGTTTGTAGAGAAATCCAGCGCTTCCAGTGCTTGAGGATGGCTGGGAGCTCCCACTAAATTTGCCTGCGCTCGCCTCGTCAACTGAGCGCGAGGGAGCCGCACCGCTTCCAGAGTCGAATCCATCCATAACAACGCGAGCCCCCAAAAGCGCCTGCTCCAAAAGGGCTACGGCTACTGATGGGTCATCGCCACCTCCGATGCTATCGAAAAGCGCCTCTTTGTTGTCGTCAAGTTGGGCCGCCGCGAATGACTGAGAGTATATGGTGTCGGTTTCTTCAGCGGTGAGTAGCCCGGACTCGCGGCACTTAATGAGGGCCACTTTGGTCGTGTCCTCGATTGGCACGTAGCCATTCGGCTTTCTTGAAGCGTTTGTGGCCTCAGTGAGGGCTTCCTGAAACTTCTTGAGACCTTCATCACCTTTTAATTTCTTAACGCGCTCTTGGACAACCGCGGAAAAAAGATCCTCCTCGTTGACCTTATTTGCCGAGTCGCCTTTTAGTATCGAGCTGAGGAAGGCGCCAAATTCGGAGCCATTAGCGCCAGACTTGGCAGTTCCTTTGGAGCCGCTAACCCCCTGTTGTGACGATGTTTGTGAGACCCCGCTGATACCTGCCATGGACCGTTCTTCCTAAAATGTCCCGTTACAATCTCTTCCCGTGAGTTAGCCATTAAAGGCTTGCAGGGGAGTAATAGCAGGTACCGTTCCAGCCTCTGCGCTCCCTAAGAATGGACAGTGGTGTGGCGGGACTGGAGGGGTTGATTGAAATATAGGCCCTAGATCCATGAAACTGGGGCGGCTACATTAAGGGAGCCCACGCCGGGCACTTGCTCGGTTATGCACTGAAATTTAGACGTTTTATGCCGCTAGGTCACAACTCACCTGTAATCGTTGCCCCCTCCATTCTCGCCGCCGACATCGCCAACCTGGGGCGCGATGTAGACGAGGTGGTCGCGGCTGGCGCGGATTGGCTCCACATAGATGTAATGGATGGGACCTTCGTGCCACCAATCACCTTTGGCGCGAACGTGGTGAAATCGCTCAAGGAGCGGACTAAGACGTTTCTTGATGTGCACTTGATGATCGTTGAGCCTGAGCGACACTTTGATTCGTTTAAAAAAGCCGGCGCTGACCGTTTGATTATTCATCAGGAAACTTGCCCGCACCTCCATCGCTCTCTGGCGGAGATAAGAAGTTTAGGGATGAGCAATGGAGTCGCGATTAATCCCGGCACTCCTATAGATTCACTCCTCGATGTTCTCGATGTTTGTGATTTGGTTCTGATTATGACGGTTAATCCAGGGTGGGGCGGACAGGCATTTATCCCAAGCTCTCTTGGGAAAATTCGTGATCTGAGAAGCCACCTCGATTCTCGAAAGCTCGATGTGTTGATCGAAGTAGATGGTGGAATAACCGCAGAGACAGGGCCTCAGTGTGTGAAGGCTGGAGCGCGCGCGTTGGTCGCCGGATCGCATGTCTTTGGATCGCCGGACCGACGCCAATCAATCGCCGGACTTCGATCATGAGCGCGATAGCTATTCTGGCCTCCCTGGTGCCATTTTATCTTCTCGGCGCGTTTCCGACCGGTCGACTTATCGCGAAAGTTTACGGGATAGATCTCTCATCGCAAGGGAGTGGAAACGTAGGGGCCACGAACGTCGCGCGAGTTATTGGTCGTCGGGCCGGGATTTTCACCCTCATAGGAGATGTCGCCAAAGGGTCTATCGGGGTCTGGTTGGCCCAGATCCTCGTTTCCGAGCCTTGGTTCGCGCCGGCGGCGGGCGTCGCGCTCGTTTTAGGGCACTGTCTTTCAATCCCGGGCTACTCAAGAGGTGGTAAGGGAGTCGCTACGGCGTTGGGGGTGATCTCAATGCTACTCCCATCATCTGGAGCGCTGGCATTAATCGTTTTTGGAGGAGTTTTTTGGATATGGAGGATCGTTTCGCTAGCCTCTGTGGCCGCCACGCTCGCCGTGCCCGCATGGGGGCTTGTCATTGGGGCGAGCGACTCAGTTAGCCTTTCCCTCATGGCTCAGGCTGCAATTATCGTTATGCGACATGAGCAGAATCTCAGGCGGCTGATTGAGGGAAGGGAGCCGAAGTTCACAGCACGCAAATCTGGTGGTACCGACCTCGCTCGGTGAGGAGATCTCTCATCACATCCAGTGGCGCGTGCGGCGGTGATCTAACGGGCCAACTCAAGACCCTCTGGTCCAAGGTAGGAGCGGGTCCCATTATCCCAGAGGACATCCACCATAATGGATTTCTCCTTGGATTCCCTTGATGTCAGGGTTGTTTCCTCTCTGAGAGCTTTGACGGTTCCGATACAACCCCGGGTCGAGTACGTGGTGATGTTCGCCTCTCCGTCCCCACTATCGTGACTCGCGAGAGTATCGTTAGCGAGTGTCACCGTGAACGGCTTGCGACGAACGCGATCGTTAAGCTTAAATTTTTCCATAGAACATCTCTCCGATGAAATTGTCAGTGGGTCATAACACACCAACGTGAAGCGACCGATCGCAACATTGACACACTTTGTAGAACAAACGTTATCCTGTAAACCTTCTCGACACTATGATTCACAAACGTAATAGTGAGGTTCAACGAGTCGCGTGTCCAGCGCCTTCTACTTTTGTGCCCGACATGCCGTTCTAAGTCATAACGCCCGGTGTGTTAGCCGCTAAAAGTCGCTCAAATCCTTCTCCCCCTTCTTGAACTCTCTGGTTCCTACGAGCGCTCTTAGGTAGGCGACAATCGTCTCTAGGAGCGTTTCCCGGAGCTCAAAAGTCAAGCTTTTTAAGTGTGAGAAGCTCAATTTAAATGGCTTTTTTACCTAAAGATTCGGGGAGATGAGGCCGATCCTCCATTTGGAGGGGAGTAAGGTTAGGTAGTAGGGATCCGGCGCAAATATGAGGCGAGCCATCTGAAAGAAGATGCAATCCTCTTGGGTGGTTCCAGCATCTGAAAAGATAAGGGGATTTTCCTCAAGGTTTTAGGGGGATACGACCATGGCCAAGGATTCAGGAAAGCACGGCGCAAATCTTATTTGTTCGTTTTGCCAAAAAACGCAGGACGAAGTTAAAAAACTCGTAGCTGGCCCCTCAGTGTACATCTGCGACGAGTGCGTTGACCTCTGTAACGACATCCTTACGGAGGAGCTCGAGGATGTAAGTGGTAAAGCGAGTCGCCTCGCGGTTCCCACTCCTAAAGATATTAAGGCAGCGCTCGACGATTATATCATCGGGCAGGATCACGCCAAAAAGGTGCTGTCAGTCGCGGTTCATAATCACTACAAGCGAATTCAAAACAACCAGACGGCCCGGAGCTCTGTAGAGCTTCAGAAATCGAATATCCTCTTGGTCGGCCCTACCGGCTCGGGGAAAACGCTTCTGGCGCAGACGTTGGCTCGAATTCTCGATGTGCCGTTCACTATCGCTGACGCCACGAGCCTCACCGAGGCTGGTTACGTGGGCGAGGATGTAGAGAATATAATCGTGAACCTTCTTCAAGCCGCGGATTACGATATTGAGCGAACCCAGCGGGGGATCGTGTACATAGATGAGATCGACAAGATCGCTCGGAAGAGTGACACCCCTTCTGTGACTCGAGATGTTTCGGGCGAGGGAGTTCAGCAGGCCCTCTTAAAGATCATAGAAGGCACGAAGGCGAACGTTCCTCCCAAAGGCGGTCGTAAGCACCCTCAGCAGGACTTTATCCAGGTCGACACGAGCAATATTCTCTTTATCGTTGGCGGTGCCTTCGACGGAGTCGAGAGATTGATCGGACAACGAACTGGCAAGAAGGGGCTTGGATTTGGGAACAACTTAGTGACGATCACTGAGAAAAAGGAGAACCCTCTGCTCGCCCTTGAGACAGAAGACCTCTTGAAGTTCGGAATGATTCCAGAGTTCATTGGGCGTCTCCCCGTGGTTTCTTGCCTTGAGCCGCTCGATCAAGCGGCTCTGATTGAGATCCTAACCAAGCCCAAAAACGCGCTGGTTAAGCAGTACCAGACCCTTCTTTCTATGGAAGGGGTTGACCTAACCTTCACCGATGAGGCTCTGTTCGCCATCGCTCAGAAGGCTCTTGAGAAGAAGACAGGGGCGCGGGGACTTCGATCGATTATCGAGAGCTCGATGCTGGATGTTATGTATGACATCCCGAGCAACACGAGCATCAAGGAGGTAATTATCACTCCGGACGTCGTTAATGGCACTCAGGCACCGATTAAAGTTTTCCACAACGAAGCTGTGGCGAGCTAGTAGTCAAGGAGCGCTCCTAATAGTAAAGGCCCCCTTAACAGGGGGCCTTTTTTTGCCTAGCTCAATCAAGTTTGAATGGTAGGCGTCACAACCTTACCACCTCGGGCTGGGATTAGTAGTGTGACTTTCCCTGATCCAACTCCTCTAAGCTCTGACGAGCCTCTTTGTGCCCCGGGTTGATCGAGAGAGCTTGCTTAAACTCGTAGTTCGCGTCGGCGGCTCGATCCATGTTGAGATACGTTTTGCCCATTTCGTAGTGGGTCTCGGCGCTATTGGGGCATAGCCGAAGCGCTTTTCGGAGATGGAAGAGCTTCTCAGAGTCATCTGTCGCGGAGGTCGCGGCCTCGCGAACTTGTTTGCTCTCCTCGCAGGTGCTGTCCACGCTCGTCTTTAGAGCCGCCTTCGCCGTGGTGTCTTGATGTGGGGCGACTGCGGGGGCCTGAGCGGAAGCGGCGCTCGCTAGATCAACCTCTTTTAGAGAGCCACCTGTTGACGAAGGAGGCGCGCTGTTCTCTATCTTTGGTTGTTGGGCGGGCGCTACGCGCGGGACAGGTTGAGATGGCTTTTCGCTGTAACGCGCGAGGGGCTCCGAACTCTTTGATGGGAGGGGAGGCGGAACATAGCGCGAAACGCTTTGTTGCCCACGAGGCGCGGGTCCACGCTTTCGAAGCTCCATGCGCTTTTGCTCTACGAGGTACGCGTTCACTGTTGCGGTCTGTCCCGTAGATGTATCCGACTGCATGCGTCTCAGCTCCTCAATCTCGGATCGTTGAGCCCGCAGAGCTTGATCCTGACGGCTGATCGCCTCGTCAGTGGACGCGATGGCCTCTTTCTGAGCTTGCAGCGCGTTCCCTACCAGAGCGCCTGTGGCGGCGCCCGCGACAGCGCCGATCGCCACCCCACTGCCCGCGTTGCCGGTTTGGTTTCCTATAATAGCCCCCAGCCCCGCTCCGATGGCGGTGCCAGCGGCGGCGCCGATGGCGGTTGTTTGTTTCGGCTTGGTGCATGCCGAGAGGGCAAGCGAGACGGATACTGCCACGACCGCGATTTTATATGGAGTGAATGATTTGTTCATAGTTCCTCAAATAGGTTGAAGCTTGTTCGGTCTCGTTTAGCGAGACTCGCTTGGATATCTGGATTTGTAGTAGTCGTCTTGGAATTTTTGGCGGCGGAGATCGTCGACCTCGTCTTGCTGTTTCTTCATTCGCTCCTGTTGGAGTTTCATGAATCTGTCGCGCTCATCAGCGGAGGCCTTTTCAAGGTCACCAGAAGGGAGTCCGGGATCAACGTATGGAACCTTCTCGGATTCACGTGCGCCACCATCAAGGGACATGTTTATCGGTTCCAGAGGGGTATGCCGTGACGAACACCCACTGGTAAAAGCGGTGAACACCAAAGCTATGATAACGGAGGAGCGTTTCATTCAATTGCCTCGCCTAAGTTTGACCAACGGCTGAACCGGTTGCGCGTCGAGAACTCGGCTCACAACGCAGGGCTTGTCGCAGGGGCGACACGAGTTGATCCTGATAGCTTATTGGATTCTAAAGTCTTCCACGGGGATCGGGCAATCTGAAATCAGTTGCGCTGGCCGTTTTCCTGGACCTGATTTTGACTATCCACCGAGGAGGTAGGGGGATGAGGTAAGAGAACGAGAGCGATGACACCTAAGGAGATTGCGCTGTCGGCAACATTGAATGCAGGCCAGTGGGATTGGCCGATGTACACGTCTAAAAAATCTACAACGGAGCCGTACACGAGCCGATCAATTATGTTGCCGATTGCGCCACCGAGGACCGCAGATAAGCTTATTTTAGCCACCAGAGATTGGTAAGCGGGTTGTCTCAAGAAGAAGAAAACCACCCCAAGGGCGAGGGCGATCGATAGAGCCAGGGCCAGCTCGCGCCACCCGGGCGCGAGATTGGACCAGAGGCCGAATGCCGCCCCGGGATTGAAGGTTAAGGTGATATTGAAAAAGCCCGGTACAACAGGCACCACCTCTCCGGGTATTAATGATGTCAGAATTAGATATTTTGAGATCTGATCGATAATGATCGTAATCGCCGCCACCCCGCATATTATCGAAAGGTGCCCCATTCTGAATTTTGCATTACCTGAACTTGGTTCCATATCTCCGGTAACCTTATCAGATCGCTAAAGACGTTCACAGGTCGAATGGGGGGTGGCCATCTCTAAAAAAGGACCTGAAGCGGTGGGATCTCTTAATTGAGGCCTTGGCGGATTCATAGTTAGGCGATCGATAGTGAGCGCCTGAGGGGCTCGATAAGTTCAGAAAAGCGAGGCATAGACCGAGTTGTAGGGGTCTGGATAAGTTCAAGATTTTAAGATTGGCCGGGAGCATATCCCCACCGTGAAAATGCGCTAATAGTCCCCGTCTCGAATAGTGGGGTTAGTTGTGGGAGCGCTGACTGGGTGGAGCATCGGAGCGTCGGTCAGTGTTAGCTCCGCAATCTCTCCCGTCTTAGAGCTGACCGCTACTCTACTACTCGATAGAAAGACCGCGCTCTTCGCGGCGGGGATGGTGTGCTCCGAGATTCCAAGCAAGAGATTTGGAGGCGAACCGCTCTTGAGGGCGTAGGTCGGATCTCGAGTTATCTGGGACACGCGCACCAAGGAGTCTTTTCCTACCGATGCTATCTTCGAACCATCAGACGCTAGGGCAACTCCGGTTACGCGTCCCTCATGGAGCTTCTGTCGGGCGCTCAGAGTAAAGCCCTGGACTTTCCAAACCTCGACGAACCCATCCTCCGTGCCTACCCCGAGCTCTTTTCCATCTCCGGAGAGCGCCAGGCTCGCAATACCTCGATCGGGTTGCCGTGGGGCGGTCTTGTTCGCGGGAATATCGGTGTAAAAGCGCCCGCGAAAAGGGTTCTTATCGTATCGACCCTGATAATCGTCCTCTGTGTACGTGAGCCACCCGATCAGTGAGCCATCCCAATCTGATGAGAAGAAAGCTCTGCCAACGGTATGACCGATTACCCCGCTTACCATGGTGTGGTGCCCGATGTATCGCTCCACCATCTTTTCGCGCTCCTCCATGCTCGAAACCTCTTGCTCCTCTAGAAAACGCCACCGATAAACCCGTCCATCGGTGCCTCCGATTAAGAGAGTGGTGTCGTCGTTGTGAAAGGCGAGCGATGAGGGGCGAACCTTGAAATTCTTAAGAACTAACTGAGCGGCGCAACCTTGGATGCATGTTACAAAGATCCCTTTGTCATCCGCCCAAGCTACGAGCGCTTTTATCTCTCCGATCGCGGCGAGTTTTAGTGGGCGGTTGAGATTGAGGGTCTCATGACCCTTACCGCTACCTAAATCCCACCCGATGACCCGGCCATCCGCCCCGGCTGAAACAAGCGATAAGGCTGGTTGCCCCGAGACCCGTAAGGCAAGCACCTCGCCTTCGTGCCTCGCAATCACCCTTCCGTCGCCAAATGAGAGGGCGGATAAGCTCTTAATTTCTTGTTGTTGCAGTATGTTAGAGGCATCTATTGGCTTTAGCGCCTCGATAGCCTGCTGCGCCACTTGGCACCCAAAAGCCAAGGTAAAAAAAGGGGTTAGCAAGATGGTTGTGGGAAGGAGGCGCATAGTTGGAGTGGGCTAGTGAAAAACAGGTAGCGGAAACTTCCGCTAGCCACGTCAATGGTATAGACTACACCGCCAGGATTTAGGAAGGTCGGACTCGACCTTTTATTTTATTGGTTTGCGTTGCCCCCCACAAGGGTGGGGTGTGGCTGAGTTAGTGGTCGATCGCTCGGTCTTAAAACCGGGGTGCCTCACCGGCATGTTTGGTCGATGTGCGTTTCACGAAAAATTCCTGATCAGTCCTCGCATATAGCCTCATTAAGGAGCCTTGAAACAATTATGGAACATGTATTTTATGAAGTCGGAACCTCTCTTTTAGCGAAGCCTCAGGCGCTTTGCGACATCCTTGAGCTTGAGGTTGGACACTCGTGCATCGTTTTCTGTAACTCTCCCTCAGACGCGGATTTCGCGGATGTGATCCTGAAGAAGCGTGGGGTCGCTTCCGTTAAGTTGGTAGGCTATGTGCCTCAGATAAAGTTGAGCAAGGCTATTCAGCAGGTTCAGAAGAAGGAGGTTGTAGCCCTTGTTCTAACTGATGTAGCGGCGCGAGGAATCCCCCTCGAGGATTTTGATGTAGTAGTAAACTACTCAGTTCCGACTGATCCAGAAGTTTACTTCCACCGTTACTCAGAGAGTGAGGCTGAGCGGAAGACAAAGAAGGTGATAAGCCTGGTCGCGGCTCTTGATCTCTCTAACTTTCATTACCTGAAGAAGCTCGGCAAGCTTGAGTTCGTTCAGGGAACCTTACCGACCCCAGAGGCGCTATTCCTGGCCAAATTTACACAGCTCCGCGATCAGGCTGTTGAGCGAGCCATGCTCGCGGACACGGCTCTCGCGCAGCTTGTCGATAAGGTTGTTAGTGACGCCAACGCCAAAGATATCGTCGCGATGCTACTTCACAACACCTTGACGGTTCTTCCATCCCTTAAAGCGGCTCCAGCCGGTGAAGAGGCTGGCGATTACTCTGAGGGAGATGAAGATGGCGAAGAGTCGCGCGGGGAGCGCCACGGTGGTCGACAGGGTGGCGGACGACGCGGGGGACGAGATGCTCGCGGCGGGCGTGGTCGATGGCAAGATCAGGGCGAAGATGAATTAGATGATGACAGCCAGGCTCGCTTCCTCGGTGGAGGAGAGGAGCAGGAAGAGCGCCAAGGTCGTCGAGGTGGACGCCGTGACGGTGGTCGGCAGGATCGAGGTGGTCGCAGAGACCGAGGAGATAGAGGCGACCGCGGAGATCGTGGTGACCGTGGAGATAGAGGTGATCGAGGAGATCGAGGAGATCGAGGAGAGAGGTCAGCTGAGCAGCGCACCCGACAGCCTCGGAAGCAGATGGTAGTGGACAAGGAAGCGCGGCTTTATGTAGGCGCGGGCGCGACTCAAGGCCTCTCTGGCGACGCGCTTACGCAAGAAGTCATCAACGTGTGTGGTCTCACACCGAGTGATGTTCATCGCGTCAGCGTCCGTGATTGCTACTCCTTTGTTGATGTTCCAGAGGCCGTAGCCGATCAGGTGGTTGAGAAGCTAGGAGACGCTCAGGTCGCGGCAACCGGCTCGAAGTACTACGTGAAGAAGGCGGTTACCCTCTCAATTCCGCGCGAGGGCGCGTCAGAGGAGTCTAACGGAACAGATAGTTTCGAGGGTGGAGAATCCCACGACCACGCTCACGATACCTCCGATGAGGGGCCAACCCTTCTTGCGGTTGACGAAGGCGCATAGCTCTAGCGGGATACGTCCCTGAAGAAGCCCTTACAGTGATTCCACTGTAGGGGCTTTTTTGTGCCCTACGTCTTCGACTTGGAACAAGAGCACTAACTTTTTAAGAGGCATCGATGCCTACCGTAAGGAGCCAGGGTTGTGTTCTAGGACGCGTAATATGGCCCGCGCTTCCCTGCTGATCGGAGCACGTAAGCTGGGCGCGGTGCCACTGTTAAAGCGTGCCGTGATGACGCTCATAGGTGGGCGGGCTCTATTACTTTAGGCTGCTTAAAGCAAACGAGGAGCCACTATGGAGAATGTATCTTACAACGATGATCACTTAGGGGATCGATACAGCGCGATGCTAAAGAGCTACTACGAGTGGCTTCATAGAGAGCAGAAGGATCAAGTTTCAGTCGCGACTGAGGAGGTTAAGCTCCGGCTTTTTCTCTCCCTCCTGGATAAGCCGACACTCTATGATACCGATCGCGGTATCGCTACCGGCGCGCCCGGATAGGGAGAGCCATCACAAAAGCGACGCAGGTTAGGAGAGCGCCAGTCAGGAAGGGCGCGGGGGCACCGACCGCAAAGAGGGCGCCGGCTAGAGTTGGGCCGATGATCCTTCCCAAGGCTTGCCCAGATTGATTGAGAGCGAGCCCGATCCCCTGTTTATCGGGGGGGCAGGTGAGCGATACAAGGCCCGCCATCGATGGATTGAACATACTGCTTCCTAGCGCGAGCAGCACCGCGGCGAGCAGGAAGAGAGAAAAAGAGCCAAGAGAGGCGAGCACAGGGATGATTGAGAGGCTAACGCCGATAACCAACAAACCCAACCTACATAGAGTCGCCTCTGGCGTGCGGACGAGCCACTTTCGCACCAAGTATCCTTGTGCGCCTACAGCCGTGATCCCAACAACGACGAGGAACAAACTTGTTAGAGACGCCGCCTCATTCATCCCAGCCCTCTCAGTCGCGGTGACCCATGTCCTTTCGATGTAGAGTCCGATCGTTTGTTCCATCAGGGCAAATGCCGTGATAGTAAGAAATGTTGTGAAAACGAGTCGCTGAAGGTCGCGATCAAGCCTTAAAAATTCAAATAATTTACCACGAGAGCTTTTCGCGTCGCCTGTAAAAGGAGAGGTTTCAGGAACACGCGTAAACACAAAGAGGATGTTGAGCGCCGCTAGCGCCGCGGCGAAAAGCGCGGGAGCTCGGTGATCTATCTTAAAGAGGATGCCACCAAGGGCGGGTCCGAATACGAACCCGAGACCAAAGGCGGCGCCGATAATCGCCATAGCGCGCCCACGTTCGGCCGGCGCGTGGGTATCCGAGAGCACCGCTTGAGCGGTTGAGATATTAGCCGCTCCCGCCCCGGCAAGGGCGCGAGCGAGGAAGAGAAGAGCGAGGGAATTAGCTGAAGCGAAGGCGAGGTGTCCGATGGCGGTCATCGCCAGAGTCGTCAGGAGTATCGGCCTCCTTCCGAAACGGTCAGAGAGCCCCCCCCACACGGGAGAGAGGAGGAATTGCATAAGGGCGTAGGTTGTTCCGATGAGGGTGATAGTGCCCGGCGTCGCTCCGAAGTTCTTAGCGAGGAATGGTTGGCCCGGGATGATCAGACCGAGCCCCATCACGTCCAGGAGAACGATTAAGAAGACCTCAAGGCGGGGCGGTTTCGAAGTGCTTGCCATGTAAAATTAGATACTCGTTCACGGGAGGACGGGACCCATTTGCGTTATCCGCGTATGGCTCTCTTACTAACCCGGTAAGGGCTTCTACCTTGGAGAGGGTGCAGTTGCAATCTTTCCCAGCGTAATCTTGTATTTAGAACGCTTTACGCTGGGGTCGCTTTAGCCTAAATTTGCATGGGTTGTAACGGTTGGCTAAATGCCCTAGCCGGCTTAAGGAAAACGAATGAGCACTGAGCTTTCTAAGAAACACATCTCCGACCTCTCTGAGCGTTTCGAGCGAGAGGTCTCTCAAGTTCAGCGTCCGGATGATGTTGAGTTGCTCCGCCGCGATTGGTTGGGCAAAGAGGGGTTCGTTAAAGAGCTGTTTAAAGGCCTGCGCGAGGTATCGGCTGAAGAGAAGCCAGCGGTGGCACAGCTCCTCAATCAATTGCGGGAGAAGGTTGAGGGGGTCCTTGAAGCCAAGGACCAAGGGTTCAAATCAAAAGCGCTTCAGCGTCAGCTCGATGAGGAATACCTCGATCTCTCCCTCCCTGAGGCCGGTTCTGGCCTTGGAGCGGTTCATCCCGTCACAATCGTTGAGGAGCGCATCACCGAGATCCTGCGGCCCTTTGGTTTTCAGAACGTTATGGGTCCTGAGATAGAGACGGACTACTACTGCTTTGACTCCCTTAACATCCCGAAGCATCACCCCGCGCGGGACATGCAGGACACCTTCTACACCGAGACAGGCCACGTTCTTCGCACGCACACCACATCGGTTCAGGCGCGGGTGCTGCAGCAGCGCGCGCTCTTTGAAAATGGAAAGTTGCCGATCAAGGTGGCCTCACTCGGGCGAGTGTATCGCAACGAAACTGAGGACGCCTCTCACCAGGCGATGTTCCACCAGTACGAGCTCGTGTGGGTTGAGGAGGGCCTTACCCTCTCGCATTTAATGGGGCTTATCACTCACATCCTGAAGGAGCTGTACGGGAAGCGCAGGAAGGTTCGATTCGTTCCAAAATTTTATCCTTATACGGAGCCGAGCATCGGTCCGCAGATCGATTGTTCTGTCTGTCGCGGTGAAGGCTGCGCCGCCTGCGGAGGCGCGGGGTGGGTAACGGTTGGTGGCGCCGGAATGGTGCACCGTAATGTGCTATCAGAGTTTGCGTTTGATCCGGAGAAGGTCTCGGGCTTCGCGTTTGGCTTGGGAACCTCTCGATTGGCTGGTCAGATGTACAACTTTCCGCACCTCCGCTCGGTGTACGAGAATGACCTCCGCGTTCTAAAGGAGATCGTATGAAGTTAAACGTTCGCCTCTTAGAGAAATTTATCGAGATACCTGAGTGCTCAGCTGAGAGCGCCGGGCGTTCCCAACTTCGTCATCTGCTCGACGATCTGGGGCTTGAGGTTAAGTCGCTTGAGGTCTCCCCAGATAAGGGAGTTGTGTTTACGATTGAAACGTTGGCGAATCGCGGAGATCACCTCTCGGTTCTCGGGGTCGCCCGCGAGATATCGGCTCGAACGCTCGCTCAAATAAAACTACCGACCTTTGCGGCCAATCTCAGCGATAAAAAGAGCTCGGTTCCGGTGCGACGTGTTACGGAGAAGTGCTCAAGGTACGCGCTCCTTGAGATGAGTCTTCCGAGTGGTATGCCACTTCGAAGCGATGTCGCCGCGTTTGTGGACGAGCCGGGTCGACATCACGCGATCGTTGATATCCTGAACTATGTGCAGGCGGAGTTCGGACAGCCGATGCACGCCTTTGACGCGGAGAAGATAGAAGGCGAGATCGTAATCGACCTCGCTACTAAGACGGAGCGGGTTGAGGCGCTTGACGGGAAAACCTACGACGTCCCTGAGGGATCGATCCTGATCCGCGATCGCAAGAAGATAGTCGCGGTCGCTGGGGTCATAGGGTGCTCAAACAGCATGGTTACTCCGACCACTCGAAAGGTATTCGTTGAGGCGGCGACATTTGATCCTGTGAGCGTGCGAGTAACCGCGCGAGCGATGGGCATATCAACCGACGCTTCTCATGCCTTTGAGCGAGGTGTTGATCCCGAGGGGATCCAAACCGCTCTGAAACGGCTCGTCGCTTTAGCGGAGGGGTCCGCTGGAACTATTCACGGCGCGGAATCGGCGCATGCCTTGGGACTAACCTATATGGAGGCGGGCCAAGCCGAGAAGCGCAAGGTAAGCGTGACCCTTGGTGGGCTACGCCGTGAGCTCAGCATGCCTCGCCTTGAAGAGGTTGAGATCGTGGCGAGGCTGAAACACCTCGGGTACGGTGTTGAGGCGAGCTCAGTCGGAAAGGATCGTGAGTTCTCGCTCGCCGTACCCTCGTGGCGGTTGTACGATGTTCGCAATCGAGAGGATGTTATCGAAGATGTGGCGCGGACCGTTGGTCTCAATAGGATGAAGGCTGAACTTCCGGCGCTCGACTACGAAGCTCCACCGCGGAATCCGATTGATAGTATCTTCAGTCGGGTACGTTCAGCTCTTGTGGGAAATGGATTTTTTGAGGTTATCACAAAGGGCTTCTACTCGGCGGCGGACGTAGCGCTCCTTGAGGGCCTACAGAAGGGGTTCGGGGCGCATCACGTGGCTCTCAAGAACTCACTTGAACAGAGCAATTCTCACATGAAGGCGACGAATATCGTCCACCTGACCAAGCTCTTGGCGGCGAACCGAAAGCGGGGTGTTCGAGCTCCCAAGGTCTTTGAGTTCTGCCGCTTGTTCTCAAGACCCACTGAGCTACCGTCTGATGAGCCGAGGGATCGAGATCCACTCGACTATAATTACGAACGGGATGTTTTGTGTCTGGCGTCAGCGGGTCGCTGGGCTGACGTTGAGTGGCGCAAAGGAGAATCCATTGAAGAGCGCGCGCGGCTCTTTAAGGGCGCTATCGCCTCTATTGTGAAGAGTCTTGGAGGCGTCTTCTCGGTAGGAAAGAGTGATAATCGTTTCCTTCACCCGGGGATGCAAGCGTCGATTAAGATGGGGCGATCCGTTGTTGGTTTTTTTGGGGTGGTTCATCCGCTGATTCGCGACGCCTATGATCTGAAAGATGACGCCTTCTTCTGTGAGCTCGATCTCCGGTCGGTTCACAAACTGATGGCGAAGGTAGAGGCGCCTCAGGTTAGTGATCTACCGCCGATATGTCGTGATATGACTCTCAAGATAGAGCTAAAGGATCAAGCTGGACGGGTGCTTCGAATTCTCAACGAGCTCAACCTCGATTCAGTGAGCGAGGCGTCGATTGTCGATGACTTCCGCAAGCAGGAGGAGCCATTCCGCAGGGTCACGTATCGAATCACCTTCCAGCGGGGGGATAGAACCCTCAAGCACGAGGAGGTTGACACGACTATGAACTCCCTTCTTGAGACGCTCAAAGCTAAGCACACTATCGAGATGATCGCGTAGTCCCTTTTGACGAGGCCAAGCGATCTCTCTCCGCCTCTTAAAAGGTAAACTTCACTCCCGCCAGAGCCGTTCGAGGAGCCCCTGGTCGCGCGCCCGAGGGTCTCCACGCAACTATATAATCCTGATCGAGGATGTTGGTGATATCGACATAGAGCGAGGTTCCCTTCTGAATCTCTGGCGTCTCGATATGGGCATCGAGAACGAAATACGAATCAGTTGATGGGCCCCTGGAGACTCCTGAATTAGGTGTTGGTTGGGTCACCATCGATTCAACGTAGTAGGAGCGTAGAAGAAACTTCCCGAACCGTTCGTGTTCTACGCCCGCTCCCACTGAGAATTGGTTTGGAGCGATGTACGGAATCTGATCTCCTTTAGTGACAGTCCCGTATTGGTCACTTTTAAAGGAGCTTCCAAACTCAGCGTCAGTGAAGGTGTAGGTCGCGTACACAGGCAGCTTGAAAACGGTTTCGAGGCTTTCGGCCATGTCGTGCCGGATGCTCGTCTCCACCCCATACGTGCGCGCTTCGCCCAGATTAAATGAATCTCCCGTTCCGGTTCCTCCACTTGAGAGAGAATCCACGCCGAGCAGGTTGTCGTAGTCGTTGTAGAAAAAAGATATCTGGGACGCGAGGGAGTTGTGGTTAATGTTCGTTCCTATTTCGTAGGCGATACTCTCTTCCTCCTTTACGTCCTCGGTCGATGTCGCGCCGGGCGGAGAGAACCCCTTGTGAATCCCCGCAAAGGGGGTCATCGTATCGCTAATCGCGTACTCCACACCTACGCCAGGGATCACCGCGTCGATTGAGTTCTCGGTTTTTTTGAGCGATGAGCCGGTTCGATCCGGATCTGACTTGCCGTAATCTTTTGACTCCAGATTTATTCCCTCATACCGGATACCTGGAATGAGGCGCCACGAGCCGCTTGAGACAGTATCCTGCAAGTAGAGAGCCACTGCCTCAGCCGAGGCGACTCGGTTCTGCTGATTGAGTGGGGTACCCGCGGATGTGGTGACCATCGTGCCATTCACCATCTGGTACTTGTCATCTTTTTGCTGGCGATCCTCTTCGTCTTGATGGTAGCGAACTCCAAACTCAAGGCGGTGATCAAAGATTGAGTCATTGAGGGATTTTACCATCACGGATTGAACGCCTCCCGCGTAGTAGTCGCGGTCAGCATCTCGCATCGAGAGCGCGTCTACCGGGCTATTCGCGCCCGTGAGCCACGAGTATGAGTCGGGATACAGCGCTGGGTTGTCTAAAACGACCCCGAGTGAGTTGCCGCCCACAGAATCAAGTTTGTTCCACCGACGCTCCACCGTGTTGTAGTAACCTGTGGTGGTAACATCGAGGGTATCTGATGCCTCGATGTAGTGTTGAAGCTGATATTGATTCTGTTGAATGTCGAACTTATCTCTTTGAGATGCTGAATAGCGGCGGTAAGGAGATTTTTCAAAATCATCCCTTGTAAGACCGAGGTAGGTCTCGTTCGCCGCTTGATCATAGGCTCCAACTTTGAGTTGAAGCTGCTGGTATGTGCCCTCCGAACGATCGGTGTTCAGCCGGAATTTACCCATGTAGTCCTGCAGATTGAACCCAGTATCGCCGCCACCATCGAGCTCTTTAAATCCATCTGTTCGCATCTGATATGTCTCAAGGAGATAACCGCCGTACTTAAATGAATCTCCGGCGTAGATATGAGCTCGCTGAGTGTTGTAGCTTCCGGTGGCGGCGTTGATAGACACTTTCGCTTCCTCCGGGATAGAGGTTGAGATGAGGTTGAGTGATCCTCCAGTGGTTCGGGGACCGTACTTTATCTGACCAGCTCCTTTGAGGATCTCAACTCCAGACATCCTACCAAAGGTCGGAAAGAAGTAGGCCGCTGGCGCCGAGTACGGAGCTGGCGCTATCAGAACCCCATCCTCCATCAACGTAATCGAGGAGCTCCTCTCGGAGGGAGAGCCACGCATTCCGATGTTCGGTCTAAGACCGAAGCCCTCTTCCTCGACTATGTTGACTCCCGGGACAGTTCGGAGCGCGCGCGTCACATCACCGACGCCTGTTTTCGCTTCCTCCAACGCCTCTCCATCGAGAAAAGCCGCCGCGCCTGGCACGGCAGAAACCTTGGCGCTACTTCCCACAACCGTTATGCGGTCTAGGATCTTTTCCTCCTTTGAGGGTGTAGGGGTAGCCTGCTGAGCTTGAGCGGATGGCCCTACAAGGGCCAAGACACCAAGGAAAAGATAAGAAAGAGGTTTTTTAAGGTACATAACCACCTGTTTTTACAGTAAATTCGCAATAATTCGCATTGATAGCGCCTGCGGGCGCAAGGAATACCACTAATGTCTTAGGCATGTCAAGCAGTCGAATTGTACATAAACAATAAATCTGATAAATAAACCTGCAACCGAGTTGTACTAAGAGGAGTGTTGTGACCGCGCTCGCGCTTCCAAGAGAGTTTACGTTTTCGTCGACGACAAGGGTCGTTGAAGAGTCCCGTGGCGCTGGTGACCCGCTCATGAGGCGAGCGCTTGTGGCGTCATTCTCAGGGCATCTCGTTCTCGCTCTCGGATTTCTAGTAGTCCCGTGGCTCTTTAGAGCTGAGCCTATGGCAGCGCCGCTCTCGATCGATGTAGAGCTGGTTGAGCTCTCCGCGCACGAAACTATCCTTCCGAAACAGCAGAACGCTCAGCTACCGGATATTAAGGTTGATTCGATTAAGCCCCCTCGTCCTCACGAGAGTAGGCCCGATCCTGAAAAAATAGAGAAGATTCGACCAAGCCAGGTGCTCGTACCGAAGCCAGCAAAGCGTGAGACGCGGAGTCCTGAGGAGTCCTCTCGATCTGTGGTGAGCGCTCAAGCGCCAGCGTCTGATTCGCGGGTCGCAACAGTAGGCGTAGTGGGGGGAGAGTTAGTTCAGAAAGCTAGAGTTAGCTATCAAGATATGGTCGCCACGCGCTTGGCGCGAGCCAAACGTTACCCCGATCGGGCGGTCCGAAATCGTGTTACCGGAAACGGAGTCCTGCGTTTGCAAATCGCGGCGGAGGGGAGTGTTGTGAGTGTTGAAGTTGTGAGCTCAACACAATCTCCTATCCTTGATGATGAGCTTCACCGGATGGTTGAGCGAGCTGGTCCGTTTCCGGCGTTCCCGCCTGACATGGGGATGAACAAGATCGCTCTATTGGTTCCGGTTTCGTTTCGGTTGGATAGCTAGAGTGGGCCGCTAGGCGCTCTTTGATTCGAGCGCCGCGGCTATAATACCCTTCAAAGTAGCGCGCTGCTCCTCATCAAATCCTCGTTTTGCGAGGCGGCGTGTCGATAGCATCTTCCCTGTATCCGCGAGTTCAACGCAATCCTTAAGGAACTCAAGGGAGTGACGATTGGCTCGAAGGAGTTTGGCGTGGTGAGCGTCCGTAACTTCAACATCAACCGTACAGAATTCTCGCGGTAATTTCCGCAGAGGTTGCCCCGCCTCCTCAACGAGATCAATCTGCGCTACGAGAGGAGAGCTTCCGCCTAGTAGGAAATGCCCTCGTACTTCATACCGGCGCTTTATAAGCGAGCCGGCAACAGCGTGCTCTTTAAGTTGAGAAAACAACGCTTTCGGGATCTCTATTCCGAATTCCCGGCGCGATATCTTGGCGCCATCAATTGACTCTTTGGTGCCTTTGAACTCGAGGTAATAGGTTGATGGCCCGGACGGATGGGCTACTTTTCGAATTCGCGCGCTTGAAAAGTCCTCTGAAGCCTCAACGCGCTGGTGGAGATCGAAAGAGGTGACGAGCTCGCCTACCATTTTTCGCGGGAAATAGTGCTGCTCAATTCTGCTGTATTCCCGGCCGCGAGTGATCTCTCTCGCTAGGGTTGGAAGTATAAAATACTTAACTTCGATCTCAGTGCTTTCACGCACCGGCACAAGTGCTCCTCGCCGAGCGATCGATGGACCGGAGCAGTTGAGAGATTGATCGAGCGACGTCTCTTTGCCGCGATGTGGTACAGTGAGAGCGTGACGTGTCATGACCTTAAAAGCGATCCCTTGGCATGGTGACGCCCTACCTATAACGGATCGCAAAAGAGGTGTCTCACTCAGTATTGCTAGAATTGTGTGAGGATTTTAGGGGTGGTTCGGAGATCGGGGTAGGAAAGTCTAAGGTGGCGAAGCCTCACCGTTTTATTTGGAAATCCGAGTATCGGGGCGCGTGCTGAGATGACCAACTTGCCTCGACCCCAGTTACTCTCGCCATCGTTGGGCCGTTTTTTAAAAAGTTTACAAAGCTGTGGAGGGCGCTCTCGGGGCCCTCAGCTACCAACTCGACCTCTCCGCCCGAGAGATTCCTGACCCAACCATTCAGCCCAAGAAGCTTCGCCTGGCTGTAAGCCCAATTTCGGTAGCCAACACCTTGCACCTTACCTTTTATGATGACGTGAACGTGATGAGTCATGCTCTAAATCTCAAGAGTCTTGGCTTCGCCATGGTAGCTAATCAATCGCGCGGTCGCTACGCTTTCTTGTGGTATCAATCTAAGGAGGCAACGTAACATAATCTGAGAGGAGAGCTATTCAACCCTAACCACAGGGGTCTCGGTGAATTTGCTCTAACTAGACGCCGTCGAGATTCCTGAGTGCGGATGTCACCATCATAGCATGAATGCTGACCTGAATTATCAGATGACACTCGCCGTTTATTGGGAGAGGCTCGCTACATCCTCCTTTAGCGATTCCTGATACGACTGCCAAATATCGATCGGGATGATCTCGCTCTGGAATTCCACACCATCGCATGTGAGATAGAGCTGGTTGTCAACAATAGTTACGCTCCAGAGAGGGCTTGAGCGCTCAAGGGGAATGAGATCTTGAAGGATCGGGGATGGTATTAGATAGAATTGCACCTCCTTGACCCAGTTTGTTTTGCTCCCGCGCAACATGTGACAAAACTGATGGACCTGATCGGGATCGTAAAAATAGATTCGGTGCTCGGCTTTCGAGTGAGCGCGAAGAGTAAGCTCTATTTTTTTCTTGTCAGGAGCTCCCACGTTAAGCCAAAGAAGTGTCTCGCCCGTCACCTCTTTATGCCAAATAGTCGGCTCTTTGGGCTCAAAGAGGCCATGGGAGAAAGTTTGGCCATCTCGGTAGGCGTGCGCGAAGGCGATTATCCGCGCGAAGAGGTGCTCCAGGGTTTCGTTGGGATGGCGCGGTGTCTTTACCCGAAAGAGGGTAAATACCCCCCGATCGGTATGGTTAAGGTCGACTGTAAAGTTGTAAAAACCGGCGGCAAAAGACATGAATTGAGAGCACTTGTAACGCCGATGGGTCCTGAGGTCAAAAGGTGATTAGCGGCCGAGGTGACCTACCATGACGTTCGGGCGTATTCGTAACGAAAAAAAGCCCCTGACGCCCGTGAGCGCCAGGGGCTTTGCCCGTAAAGGTCACCGAGCGAGCTACACAACGTGCTTGAGTTCAACCTCCACAGGCTCATCTGTGTTGGCGGCGCTATCGTAGTGTTTCTTGAGCTGTTGTCGCATCAACAATCGCGATCTGTGGAGCCTGCTCTTAACAGCGGGAACCGAGAGTTGCAGAACCTTACCAACAGCCTCATTCGAAAGGCCATCGATATCTCGTAACACAAAGATAGCTCGGTAGTCCTCTGGAAGATCCTTTATAGCGGTCTCAATCGCTGAGCGAAGCTCATGACGAGATGACATAAAGTCGATATCGAACATCTCTGTTCGGTGGCCAACCCAGTTTTGACGTGTCGATGACTCGATGTCCTCAAGGTAGACGGCACGCCTCCGGTTTCGGGAGCGGATCTTCATGAAACTTGAGTTCATCGTGACGCGGTAGAGCCAGCTAGAGAACTGCGATTTATGCTCGAAGCTGTTCACCTTGCTAAAGACGGTGATGAAGACGTCTTGAAGAATCTCTTCAGCGTCCTCTTGATTGCGGGTAATTCGAAGCGCCAGGTTAAGGACCTTGGAGCCGTACTTGGCGAGGAGCTCTTCGAAGCAGCTCTCCTCCTTGTTGGCTATTCCCTTAACGAGTTCGGTGTCAGTTCTCTCTGTGCCCATAGTTTCCTTCCTCCAAAGAAACAATCGGTGATGGAGAGACGTTCCCATAGGTGTGCAACGGAGTTGTCACGGATTTGTAAAATCGGAGTGGTCGTGGTGTCGAATTTTGGTATCACGGGGCGCCGATTTCCCGTTCCGAGTGTATTCTGGGATACTCGGGTGGTGGTTTGGTGCGGTGCTTGCACTGTTTGGGTTTAATCAGGTTTGCTTATGAAAGCTTATCTCGTTTTAGTGGGTTATATCCTAACCGCGCTGACTTTCTTGCGGGGCGCTGGGGCTCTCGATTCCGTGCTCCTCCCCGGTTCAGGGCTGGGACCGACCGGGCCAGTTGTTGGGGACTTCAATAATACTCCCTCCGATGGTCTTGAGACGGCTCTCACCACCCTGGATGGGACCTTACAGGTGGTTAAGGGGGATGGGACGGTTCTGTGGTCAGTTAAGCTCCCAAATGCTGAATGCCCACAAACACCTACCTCGGACAAAACGCACTCCTCTCCGGTCGTCGGGGAGCTCTTTGGTGATGGGGTCAAATACATCGTTACCGGTTACGGGGGATTCGTTGGTAAGCCGTGCGATGGCGGAGTCGCGGCCTACAGGGCGAGTGATGGCCACCAGCAGTGGGTCTTTAGTATCAAGAGGTGGTCTGAGCGGAACAGATTCTTCGCCTTTCGGCACGCGGTGTACGGGACCCCTCAGCTCGGAGATGTAGATGGCAACGGCACCTTAGAGATTGGTTTCGGATCGTTTGATCGACACATCTACCTCCTGAATTCGAATGGCTCCGTGCGGTGGTATGCCGTCGCCGCTGATACGGTATTCGCCTCCCCCTCGTTCGTTGATCTTAACGGGGATGGTAAGAGGGAGATGATAATATCCACCGATATCTCGAAAAACACTCAACTCCGTCCCCCTACGCCGAATGGCGGATACGTGTACGCGCTCAACGCCTCCATTCGGGTGAGGCGTGGGTACAGGTTTGGTTTCAGAGACCCCAAACTTCAGATGTGGAGAGCGGAGTTTGATCAGGTGATGCAGGCATCGCCCGTTGTTGGAGATGTAATTCCACAGAGCCCGGGAGTCGAGGTCGTTGTCGGTTCGGGGTGTTTCTTTCCGCAAGGGGCAGGAGAGAGGAGAGGAAAGTGGTTTAAGATTCTGAGTGGCAAAACGGGGAAGGTGCTTCAAACCTTAACGACAACCGGTTGCACGCCTACTTCGCCCGCTCTAGGGGATCTTGATCAAGATGGAGCGCTCGATGTTGTTGGTACGGTTAGTGGCGCGAGTTTCGCGGGTGGAGATGGGTATAGTCACCTGGTAGCGTGGAGCCCCAGTCGGGGAGTCGCGTTGTGGGATGTCGCCCCCTCCGCGGGCACTCGTTTGGATAGCGCGGGAGGGCACTACAATCGAGCTCCAATAATTGAGGATCTAACGGGAGATGGGGTGCCCGAGATCCTGATTAATTACTCTACCGACGTGCTGGTTTTTGACGCGGATGGAGCGCAGCTGACGTGCCACTCAAGTCCGTGTACAAGGCCGCAGTTCAGAGCGGGCGGGAGGCTTAAGGGATATCCAGCTGTCGCTGATATTGATCAAGACGGAGAGCTTGAAATAATAGCGGCTGGGCCATACTCAAGAAGGAGCGCGCTATTGATATGGGAGAACCCGTTCTGATGCTGATGGAGCGCGCCCAGTAGTGCTTAGTGCCGCTCTAGGAGGTTCTTTCAGGGCGTACTCGAAGGAGCACTCCTACCAAGAGCCCAGCGATCAATCCCCCCAAGTGGGCCATGTACGCGACGCCTCCCTCCCCTTGTCGCGCACTAACCTGGCCCAGGACCTGCAGGACGCCCCACATCCCCAACACTATGAAGGCTGGGACCACTACGACCTGCCTAATCAAGATCGCCCTGACCCGGTTGTGAGGGTAGAGTACGAGATAGGCGCCCAGGACGCCCGCGATCGCGCCCGATGCCCCAACGCATGGCAGGATGCTGTTAGGTTCACCGAATACTTGGGCAAGATTAGCGGCGAGGCCCGCGCTCAAATAGAATAGGATAAACCGGAGGTGTCCCATCCTATCCTCAATCTGATCCCCAAAGATCAGGAGGTAGAGCATGTTTCCTATCAGGTGAAGCCACGAGCCGTGCATGAACATAGAGGTAAGCATGGTGAGGTAGATCGGATGTGGACCAGGTCCCTGTGGGATTGGGATCTCCTCTCCCCGAACGGTGATATAATTTGTCGCCGTAAGATCGAGCCCATGGCTAAGTTCAAATGGCACCGCCGCGTAGGAGGCCGTAAAAGATTCTCCCCCCGCAAGCTGCAGATACCACACGTACAGGTTGGTCGCGACGATTAGATAGACGATGAAAGGGGTAGTTCTTCGCCAAGAGTTGTCGTCGCCGATCGGTATAAACATACGAGAGTTACCCTCGCACAAAGTGCGCGCGCATGACATGACAGGAGCCTAGATCCGTGAGATTATCGTACCACCAATAGGGTTGCGAGCCCCATTCCGGCGGGATGATGCGGTGGGATTGGCGCCCGTTCATAGCGAGGATTTATGTCGAGAACTGTCGTGTGTTCAAAGTTTAAGAAAGAGCTCCCCGGTCTTGAAAAGCCACCGTTTGGTGGTGATATCGGCAAGAAGGTCTTTGAAAACGTGTCCGCTGAAGCTTGGAAGCAGTGGAGCACAGACGTGCAGATCAAGGTCCTTAACGAGTATCGCCTCAATATGGCGGATCCTAGAGATTACAAGGTGCTTGTCGACCAGATGCTTAGGTTTCTCGGTCTTGAGGAGGGCGTGGTGGCTGAGGTCGAGAACTCTGAACGTGGTCGCCGACAATGAGGATAATGCTCGTTGGCGTTGGCAACTTAGGCTCCGCCATCGCCCGTAGCCTAGTCCGCGCTCGAAAAAAGGATGAGCTTCTCCTTATTGAGAAGCACAAGCACAAGCGTTCCCAGCTCGAAAGTGATTACGGCTGTCGTGTGCTCGAAGAGTTGAGCGAGGAGTGCGTCGTCGGGGCGGGAGAGCTCCTGATTCTGTGCGTGAAGCCTCAAGACGCGTTCGCGGTCACTACAACCATCGCGCCGTTTGTGTCGTCGGAAGCGATCGTGCTCTCTGTCATGGCGGGCGTTCGTGTCTCCTCCCTCTGTGAGCAGCTGAAAAATTCAAAGATAGTCCGCGCTATGCCGAATCTTGGAGCCTCAATTGAGGAGAGCGCGACGGGTTATTATTGTAGCCCCGCCGTTGGGTCAGCAGAGCGATTGATGGTTGAGGAGGTTATCTCGAGCTTCGGAAGAACGTGGAGCGTAGATCGTGAAGAGGTGATCGACGCCCTAACCGCCGTCGCTGGTACCGGACCGGCGTATCTCTGCTGGCTCGGTGAGCAGGTGGAGCGGCTAGCTGTCGAGCTTGGGATCTCAGCGGCGGAAGCTCATCAGATCGTGCTTCAAACCTTTCGAGGGACTGTGCTCTTTCTTGAGCAATCATCCCTATCGTTCGCGGAGCTTCGACGGCGAGTGACCTCTCCGCAGGGAACAACCGCGGCCGCGCTCTCGGTTCTTGAGGAGAGGGGCGCCCACCACGCGGTAGGTGATGCCGTTGCTGCCGCGTGTAGGCGGGCAAAGGAACTGGGAAATGCGTAGCGGGGCGCAACCCGTTCGCTGTTCCTCGTAAAGCGGATAGAGCTTACATCCGAGGCTTTTAGGTACTTGGGAACGCTCTCTTGAGCTCTCGGTATAGCTGGGGCTGTACGTATCAGAGGGTTTCTGGTTAATCCTCATGGCCCCTGGAATTATTGAGAGACCCGCATATCATCTCCTTCGAGGGAGGCGCCATATCGATAGTCTAGGTGCGAAGATCATAAATTCGCTCTCCGAGCCACACAGGTCGCCGTATGTTGAATTTCCCAAACCGCCCTCGCGAGTCACTCCCAGTAGTCGCCGCCGTAGACCTTCAAAAATGCTCCTTCGTGTCGAGTCGGGGTGTCCATCCGGCTCCTAGTGAAATCTCCAGAGACGCCTCCCTTGAATCCAAAGCCGCTCGGGATCATCCCGGTCTGATCTCTACTCAATCCGAGTCGAGATACCGATCCGCTATGAGCGCTCTGAATCTAAAGGTAGCGGCGGGACAGGTCGCTCGATTAGCTGTTTTGGCGGCTGGGACCACAGCTGCTCTCCCCTATGCGATAAGTGTACTCCCGGTACAGGTATCGCTACCGATCCTCGCGGTACTATCTTTACGAATCGCGAAGAGGGAGGGGCTTTTCGACTGGCGCGCTGAACCGGCAGTGGGAGGGGAGGGCGCGCTGCCTGGGGATGAAGAGAGTGTTAAGAAGGTGAGGCGTATCGCCGAGTCAATCGCTTTGGAAGCAGGCGTGCAAGTGCCTCAAATAACATTGAACGAGAAGCCGAACGCGTGGATGTGGGATCGATTACTGTTCCGCGATGTTTTGCTGATGGGGAGGCCCATTATAGATCAACTTGATGATGAGCAGCTGCGTGGAGTTGTCGCGCACGAGATAGCGCACTGTAACCGCTCTCACACTAAGCTTGAGAGTATGAGCAGAATTCTGCGGGATCTCTCTGTGGATAGCGTTACCTTTGGCGCGTTTTCAGCTATGGGCGTCGCAATCGGGCAGTGGCCTGGTAGCGTGGTCGCTACCTCCCTGGGGGTAATCGCCGGTGCCGTTGTCGGTTTAGGATATAGTGGGATAGTACGGGGCATCTCAGCCTATATCAGCAGATTGAACGAACTCAAAACCGACCTACGCTCCGCTCACCTTTTAGGTGGGAACGCGGTTCCTCTCATTCGCGCACTTGAACATTTGCAGCCGGTGCTCTTAGAAAAGATCCACCCAGAACAGTACGGACCGAGTTGGTTCAGCCTCCACCCCTCGACGAGTCAACGGCGCGCCATGCTCGAATCGGTGTTTGGTAGATCGGATAAGGGGTAAGAGGTTGCGACTCTTCTGGTTGAGGCGGTGTAATCGCCCACCGCAAATCACGACCACTATGCCGTTGGGAAGAGCTAAGATTTTACTCGGTGATATCCTCTCAGGGCGGCGACACAAAGAATCTTGGGTAATAGGCGCTCCTGAAAACCTCCATGCCCTCCCTAACCGCCTGTAATAACCCCATCTTTAGCGCCGTACATCTTTCCCCTTAAGTGTCCGCAGAGGCGTTCCGATAGTACATATATCGGGAATGAAGTTGTTCCGCGGTGAATTTCGCGGGGCTCTATCGCTCGATTGCATGGAAGCATTCTCAGTACGGACCAGGAAAGTCACCCGTCGTTACGTTGAAGCGACTTCAACGGAATAAACCCAAAAGCAGTAATACTGGATATTCCGGATAAAAGTCACGAATAGTGCGATTTTATAGGTCTACAAAGAGATAACTATGTACGGCAAAAATCCTCACTCCACCTACCAAGCGGTCCAGATCACAACGACAGATCGCGGCCGACTTCTCTTGATGATGTATGAGGGCGCTATCAAGTTCTTGCGTCAGGCATTGACCGGCCTTGAGGAGAAGGACGTGGCAAAATTCTGTCGCTACCTCAGCAAGGCCCAAGCGATAATCGCCGAGTTAATGAACACACTTGACTTCGAGAAGGGCGGAACGATAGCCCAGGACCTCGATCGTCTTTATGACTTCATGTTGTTCTACCTGAGTGAGGCTAACCTTTACCGCGACCCGAAGCGTATCGACAAGGTAATCTCCCTCATCGACACGATCTATTCGGCCTATCGTGAGATCATCGAGGGCAATAAGCACCTTGAGGATGACGGCGGCAATGAGGAAGCCAAAAAAGTTGGCGAGGCTCTCCGCCGCGTCCAGATCTCCCTCTAATTTGGCCTCCAACTAGCTGTAATAGCTGCATTTCGCTGCCCGTAAAGATTTGCCGGCATTTCCGCAGCTTCCGAGTAGTCCTCCGCATCCAAACTCATGGGAATCCATACTCAGTGGGGTGGGTGCCCCGTGTAGTCTATCTGGCCATCTCTATTTCTGACGGCGCCTCTCTCGTGTGCACTACACCGCGAGTACGCGGTGCCTGGTAGGAATGTGATCGGTACGACGAATCCGTTTTAAGCACGGGAGCTTTCACGCATCGCTAAAAGCAGGACGCTATTCATGACTCCTTTAGACAGACTCGCTGACCAGATGAGAGCCGATTGGGATCGGCGCGTTGGACATGATTACAGATTTTGGATGGGTGAAGGGAGTGTGGACGACACTCAGATGTGGAAGGTCGGGGCATCCGACTTTGACGCCATCGCTCAGGGCATCACCGGCGGTCCATCGACTACCGCCCTTGAGATCGGATGTGGCATTGGTCGAATGCTCAAAGCCGCAGGCCAAAAGTTCGGAAAAGTAATCGGCTTTGATGTTTCCCGGTTGGCGGTGGACAAGGCCCGCCAACTGATCGGCTCAAACGCCACGATAGAGCTTGTGACTGGGTCAGGTGTCGATCTCGCCCCAGTGGAGTCCCACTCGATTGATTTTGTCTGGAGCTTCGCGGCGATCGCTTGTATGCCGGTGCCGGTGATCGCGGCTTATTTGGCCGAGATAAAGAGAGTTCTTAAGCCCTCGGGAATTGTTCGTCTTCAAGTTTATCTCGGCGAGGAGATGCTCGTTCATGAGCATGATACCCTACATCTTCGCTCGTTCACGGCAGAAAACTTTAAGCGAGCCGTCGCGATGGCTGGATTTGAGTGCGACGACTGTGTCGAATACGATATTGGCGCCGCTAGTGATGGTGGGGAGTTGGCGATCAAAAATTGTATCGTTACCATAAAGCCCACGCCCACCCATGTACATCCTGTCGCGGAGGTGGCGAAAGCCCTCCTGCCGCGGGGCGAATCAAGCGAGGTAGCCAAGGTAAATCCGACGAATCTTGAGGCTTGGATGGCTCTCAATTACGCGGAGGCGTTGGTGGATGAGGGTGAGGCCGCCAAAGCTCGCGCCGCTGTGGATTATGTCGTGGCGAACTGCCAGAGCGCCACCATCGATACCCGCGATATTTTGGAGCGTGTTTTGGCCAAGACGGGCGCGAGTATCGTCGACTCTAAGCGGGCGCCCTCTCCCTCCTACAGCCTCAATGACTCGTTTTATGGGGCGAATATCTCAATTCTTAAAGAGAGATTTCCGGCTATCGCTGAATACCTGGATGCGCAGCCCGCTGATGTGGATCGGATCACCGCTAAAGGCACCCGTGACGGAGCGGTCATATGGAGCGGCGTGACATGCCTCGACCACGCTGAAAAGCCGAAAGCCGCCGCGGAGGCATGGGTGAAGCGCTCGCTTCAAGAGGTGCGCTTCCAAAAGGCTCAACACATCATGGTGGTTGGTTTCGGTGGTGGATACCATCTTGAGGCGCTCATTGAAAAATCTAAGGTTCCGGTGTCGTGTTGTGAGAAAGATATCGGGGCTTTCAAAAAAGCAATGCGGGTAAGGGACCTTCAGCCGATCCTTTCACGTCTCGATCAGCTCATCGTTGGGGGCACGCTGAGCGCCGCCTCGGTTCCGAGTGGAGCTGAGTTGATGGTTCGTCCTCAATCGGCTGTTCTTGATTCCCGATTTGTGGAGGAGGCGAAGTCGAAATTCTACTCAAAGCGCGGTTTAGCGGATCTGCACCCCAAAATAGCGGTTCTGGGCCCCCTCCAAGGGGGAACACTTCCGACCGCTCAGTACACGTTCAACGCTCTGCAGCGCCTGGGACAAAAAGCCCGCGGCATCGATGTAAGTGGATTTAATGACGGGTACATGCTTTTCGACAAATTCATTGTTGGAGAGCCCCGTCGAGCTGGGCTTCGGTCCCAGTACGTGGAGTTGGTTTCAAATACGTTACTTGAGACGTTTAACGAAAAGCCGATCGACATCCTGATTTGTATGGCGCAGGCCCCAATCTCAGCGAGGGCTCTCACCGAGCTGCGAAGTCGGGGAGTAATAACGGTCCTCTGGTTTGTGGAGGACTATCTACGCTTCACGTATTGGCGTGAGATGGCGAGGTATTACGACTTTGTCTTCACTATTCAAAAAGGGGAGTGCATTGAGCGGATTCGCGCGGCGGGCGCCGGCGAGGTCCATTATGTGCCGACGGCCTGTGATCCTTCGTTTCACGCTCCGATCACTTTGTCGGAAGAGGACAAAAAGCGATGGGGGTCTCCGATCTCATTTGTTGGCGCGGGGTATCATAACCGACAAAATATGTTCGCGTCGCTCTCGAACTATCCCTTCAAGATCTGGGGTAGCGAGTGGCCGACTGGCAGGCCATTCGATCGGCTCGTGCAGGAAGAGTCTCGTCGAGTCGCGCCTGAGGAGTACATAAAGATATTTAACGCCACCGATATTAATATCAATCTCCACTCAAGTTCAGAGCGAGACGGTGTCGATCCGAGTGGCGATTTCGTCAATCCCCGAACCTTTGAGCTCGCGTCATGTGGAGCCTTCCAGTTGTGCGACAACCGGTCGCTGCTGACGGAGTGCTTTGAGGTAGGTAAAGAGATTGTTACATTCAATAACCTCGATGAGCTGAAACAACTTATTCACTACTACCAGGATAAGCCTGAGGAGCGGCGCGCGGTGTCTGAGCGCGCCAGGGCCAGAGTCCTTAAAGATCACACCTATCAGCGCCGCCTAGAGCAGATGCTCGGGATAATATACGCGAGCAAATACGAGCAGCTCCGGCAACGGGAAAGCGCGAGCCCATGGTCTGAGATGATCAGGCGGGCGGAGAGCGATCCAGAGCTGAAAGAGCGATGCCTCCGCGCGCAGACGCGGGGTGAAGAGCCAGCCCTTGATGGTCTGGTCGCGGATATCGTTACCGGTCAGGGTAGGCTCTCTGAGACCGAGCAAAAACTTCTTTTTATGCATCATGTGAGAAGCCAGATCATACGGATGAATAGAGAAGAGGCGGGTTTAAAAAAGTAGCGTTATGAAGAAGAGATATCCCACCAAAAGCAGAATCCTGTTGGTGAATATCACGCGATTGGGAGACATGCTTCAGGCTACTCCGACAATCGCTGGTATCAAGGCGGAAAATCCTGGTTGTCACGTAGCGGTGCTTGTTGAAAAGCAGTTTGAGGAGGTGTGTCGCGTTATCCCAAATATTGATGAAGTTATAGGGATCGATCTTAGCTTCGTTGTTCGCTCAATCGCGCGTGAAAAAGATGGAATTAACGACGCGTACGAGTACGTCTCTCAATTCGTCGAGGACCTACGGTCAAGAAACTTCGACTATTGCCTGAATATGTCCTCCTCGGCCTACACGGCGCTTCTCTTAAGCTTGATCGGAATCAAGAGGAACGGCGGATGGACGTCGGATGAGGAAGGATATCGAGTCATTGAGACCGAGTGGGCCCGCTTGTTCGCGACCTCGGTGTTTCACCAAAATCGTCAGTACAATTCTCTGAACCTCGTAGATGTGTTTCGATGCTCCGCTGATGTGGAAGATCATCCTCGCCAGCTCCTGATTAATGTTGAGGCGGATGCCCTCAAGCATTGCGAGGGGTTGCTCAGGGAGGCGGCTTTTACCAACACGGGGCCGATTATCGCGGTGCAGGCTGGCGCCAGTCAGCCTAAACGACAGTGGAGTCCGAGCCGTTTTATCTCGATGATAAAGATCCTCACCGACCGGCACAACGCGCGGGTGGTGCTCACAGGCTCATCGAAAGAGAGAAATATTATCGATCCGATAGTGGAAGGATGCGGCTCTCCAAATGTGATATCAGTAGCGGGTAAGACATCGGTCCCCCAACTCGCGGCGATGCTTAATTTGTGTGATGTGCTCATTACCGGTGACACAGGACCTATGCACATCTCAGTCGCGGTAGGCACGCCGGTGATCTCGATGTTTCTCGCGTCGGCGTTCGGGTTCGAAACGGGACCATACAGCGCTGGTAATATAGTTCTGCAGCCAGTGATTGGATGTGGACCCTGCAACCCGAACAAGCCGTGTGGTAAGCCCGATTGCCATGATCTTATCTCTCCGGAACTTGTGGCGCATTTGGCGATAGCGCGCGTGGCTGGAGATATTAAAGCAGTGCCTAAGGAGCTAGCCGATCCGCGAGAGGTGATCGTCTACCGCTCTTTCTTTGATGAACACGGCTTTTGCGACCTCGAGGCGATGAATGGCACATCAGACGATAGGTTTATGAGGTACCGAAAAGCGTACCGAAAATTGTGGCTGGATGATGTCGGCGGATTTGAGGTTGAGCGGCGAAAGCCCGCCACAAAGTTAATAGTGGTTGACGAAGATCTCGCCGGTCTCAATGATGTGCAGGCGTGCGCCGAGCGAGGGCAGGGATTGATGGAGCGGCTCTCGGCTTTGGTTCAGGATGAAAGATCATCGGCGGCGGCGCTCAAGCAAATCAACGAGTCTATTACTGAATTAGATCGTCAAATCGAGGAGTTGGGGCTTAGTCATCAGCCCCTTGGGGCGCTTACTCGGATGTTTGTTTTTTCAAAAGAAAATTTACAGGGATCCGATGCTCTAGACCTCGCATCTCAAATGAAGGGGATCTACCAGGACCTTGAGCGTCGGTGCCGTAAGTTCGCCGATTACTACAATTGCTCATAGAGGCGGGGTAACCGGCTGATGTTTCCTGTGGATCGATCGTTCAGAGTTTGTAGAGAGAGTGCTTTGCTCACCTAAATAAGAGGAATCTGCTATGTTGCGCGTGCGAATTAATGGCGAATACACCGATGTCGATTGCTCTTCTGTTTCACGGTTCACTGACCTTATAGAGCTCCTTAAGGTCTCGATCGATCCGGATCAGATGATGACCAGTATCCTTATCGATGGTCGAGAGGTTCTGGACGAGGAGTGGTCGCAAAACACGGCGCAGATATCTGGAGAGGTTCTCGATATTCAGACCGGTCTTCCGGAATACTACGTGGCGGATCGCATTCAAGACGCCTCCCGCGTTGTCCGATCATGCTTTTTTGAGTTCCGTGACGCTCGAAAAGGTTTCCAAGATGGAGACATGGTGACTGGTAACAAGCGGCTGAAAACAGCCGTCGATACGTTGCGGGCTTTCTTCGAATGGTATGGAACCCTTCTTCACCTCGTTCCAACTCCGAAGCGAGATAAGTTGGATATCACTCCGCAGGTTCAGGATATATCAGAGACCTGCAAGAAGATCTGTCAGCAGCAGCTGTATCAGTCATGGTGGGCGCTTGGAGAAAGCCTTGAGAAAGAGCTTGAGCCAAAGCTCGACAAGCTTGAGGACGCGTGCCGTCGAGCCGCTCGAGATATGCAGCCGGCGGCTCCGGTTGCCTAGGGAAGGCGCCCTCCAGGATCTCTCCGATACCCTGTTCTGATTATCAGGACGGTTTATCTCTCATTCGGGTATTTACAGTATCCCCAACCAGAGGGCTCTAGCATCCCATCTATCTGATTTTGTGGGGTAAAAAGGCCCTGGCTCCTTTTATGTTTCCGGGCTTTAACCCTGCTAGCGGCACCCTGTGAATATCTTTGAGGCCTTAGGCCCGCACCCCGCATCATAATAACTGGTTCCCAAAGGAAGGGATCCAGGTACGCAACGATGACGATTAACAGCTCTTCAAATACATGTGATAAGGGCGCCACTGGAGGCCACTGCGTGACTACGCCTGAGCGCGTTGGTTTCGTTACGCCGTGGAATCAGGTTTGTGGTCTCGCTACCTACGCGAAGTTTCTCGTGCCGCACCTCCAGAAAAATGTTGTGGCCATTTTCGCTGAGTCTCATGCTTCGATAGTTGGAAAAGATGAGCCGTTCGTCACCAGATGTTGGCAGCGGCAAGGCTCAGGCCCCGCGGCGGATGACTATACTCGCTTGGAGAGCGCCATAGCCGAGGCCAGGCTTGATATCTTGCACGTTAACTGCCAGGCGGCTTTCTTCGTTCAGCCTTTATTCTCCGAGATGCTCAAGAGGGCTCAGGCTCGGGGGGTAAAAGTGGTGATACACATTCACCAGATATTCAGCGTTCTTCCTGAAAATCGGGCGCTTCTTGAGATCGCCGATAAAGTAATCGTTCACTGTCCGGAGAATAAACTTGAGGCTATCGCCAATGGCGCCAACCCTGAGCATGTCATTGTGATTCCCCACGGGGTTGATCTTCGACTGGAGCTCGCCGACCAGCCGAGGGAGAATCTGCGGAGAAAGCTCGGCTTGGCGGTCCAGGGGAGCCTTATCACCAGTTTTGGTTTTATTCAGCCGCACAAAGGAATGGAAGCGGTAATTGAGGCGGTGGCGCACCTCCGTGTTCGCGGAGTGGACGCGCGAGGTCTTATCATCGGAGAGTCTCGTTCTGATCAGCCGAACAGCGCGGACTATCTTCGAGCGCTTCAGGAGTACGCTCGCTCAAACTCGCTTGGCGAGTACGTGACCTTTATTTCAACGTATATTCCAGATGAGCGAGTAGGAGAATACCTCGCCGCGTCCGACCTGGTTGTGATGAACTATCGCTCCAATTACTTTGAGTCTTCCGGAGCATGCTCGTTGGCGGTTGGAGCTGGGGCGGTTGTTATGTCATCTCTCGCGCCGGCGCAGATGCATTTTGGAGACGCGGTATGGCATATGACAGCGGGCTATCCAGCGGGAATTTCGGCTGAGCTCCTACTAACCAATCCCACGCTCTATGATCAGGTTCGTAGTAATGCTCGACAGTACGCTCAGGCGCACGCGTGGCATCTAGTGGCTAAGAGCGTAGAGCGGATGTATTCGGGGCTTTTCGTCTCCGAAGACGCGCGCCCATCGAGGTCGAGCGTCAAGACGTCCCCGGCTAAGGATGGGTCTTTACGTATCCTGATGCAAAATCGGGGAGGCACATTCACTCAGAGGGGTGGTGACACAGTTGTGCTGGAGCGGTTGAGCGAAGGGCTCAAGCGTCGAGGCTGTGATGTCACTATTGATGTGACAGGTAGCCAAGATCCCTCCGGATTTGACCTGGTGCATCTTTTTAATTTCGCTACCCCAGAGCTTACTCAGCATTTAGGAAGTAAGGCGAAGGCTGCCGGGGTCCCTTTTGTTGTGACTACCCTGTACGAGGATCTTCCTCACTTTCATCATCAGTCGCACGCGATCGCGCTCCATGTTGTGGAGTATGTCATGCGTGGTCAGGATAAAGCGTGGTGGGCTTCGCACGCTCTTGACCTCGCGAGTGTGCCACCGGCGACACGGTTTAAAGCCGATTGGATTGCTGAGAACGCCTCAGCCCTTTTTACAAACGGGGGTGGAGAGAGTGCCGCGATTGAGAGAGATTTTCCGCGAGTAAAGCAGATAGTAGAGGTGCCACTCGGCCACGAGGTGGGTTGTAAGGTTGGTCCAGAGCTTTTCGAGCGTGAGTACGGGGTTAGGGACTTCGTGCTCTGCGTTGGTAGGCTTGAGACCCGGAAGAATCAGTTGATGTTACTAAAAGCCCTTGAGGACTCAGACCTTACGGTTGTTCTCGCGGGCGGAGGCTTCTCATACCAGCCTGAGTATGAGAATGCGGTAAAAGCGTTCAAGCGTAAGGGGCGCACAATCATCCTCGGTAGGCTAAGCCCCGAGATGTTGTCGTCAGCCTACGCGGCGTGCCGGATTCATGTGCTCCCAAGTTGGTACGAGCTCCCAGGCTTGGTGTCTCTTGAGGCAGCAGCGCATGGAAAAAATATCGTTGTAACCAGGACGGGCACTTCAGCCGATTACGTCGGCGAAAAGGCTTTTTATTGCCAGCCCTGGGATTCGGATTCGATTAACGCGGCCATAATGGCTGCTTTCTATGCGCCCGTTAAGGAGGGGCTTGTAGAGATGGCTAAGAGTTATACATGGGAAAACGCGGTCGACAAGACCATCTTGGCTTACGAGGGAATCGCGGGAGGAAGCTCAGTGGGAACCACCGAGGCGCCGCAAGCTACACCAGTTGGAGGATGCTACGATATGAGCGTTGATGCGAAAGAGATCGATAATCTTGTAGAGCAGGGTGAAATAGCGGCTCGGGAAGGAGACTACTCCCGCGCGGACGCGTTGCTGCAACAGGCCGAGGCCGGTGACCCGACTTCACCGCGGGTTCTCAAGGCTCGCGGAGCTGTTTCTTTGGCGCAGGGGAGGATTGAGGAAGCCCGTGCCTATTTTGGCAAGGCTCTGACGATCACCCCGCACGACCCGAGCCTCCTTACGGGTATGGGAATGTGCATATCCCTCTCGGGCCAGGCCGCTGGCGCGATGCCGATGTTCGAACAGGCTCTCGCGCAGGCTCCAGACCACCTGGTCGCTCTTCATCAGCTCCTTGAATGCGCGTATCAGCTCAATGCTTATAACAGGGCTGAGAGCGCTCTTAGACGGTACCTGTCGATGAAGCCTCACGAGACGGAGATCCGATTCTGTTTAGCGGGCGTGCTCTACAAGCAAGGACTCATGGAGGCCTCAACCGCTGAGCTCGTTCGAGTTGTGACCGAGAGGCCGGATCACGAGTCGGCCCGACAGCTTCAGGAGTTGATTGCCAATCAGGTAGCTAAGCCGGTGACTGGCTCAGTGGCTTCCGTGGTCGTTGAGCAATCGATGAAGGAGGCCGCCTCTAATCAGACCGAGGCCACGACCGGAGCCGCGGCTGAGTACTTCCAGTCCCGTGACGAGCGGAATTCGCAGATGGTGTCCTTTGTTGACGGGAAGATGGATGAGGTTGAGTCGCTCAAGCGCGATGGTAGACATGACGAGGCCCGTCAAAATCTTGAGAAGATCCGTCGATCTCCGGGGATAACCGTGGGGCAGCGAGAGCGGTTCACCTGCATCGAGGCTGAGTTCCTCGTTATGGATGGCGACCTCTCAGGCGCTGGCGAGATGTACGAACGGGTCCTTGGATCGAACCCTACGTGCGTGCGAGCGTTGTGCGGAAAGGGGGCTTTGGCCGCCGAGCGACAGGAGTGGAGACTCGCGCAGGATTACTTTGAGCGAGCACTCGCTGTTGAGCCGAGCCACGACGTTGGTTTGGCGGGGCTGGGACTGTGCGCGATGGTAGGTCAAAAAGAGGACAAAGCGTTTGAGTTGTTTACTCAAGCGGTGGCCTCAAACCCTGAAAATCGTCGGGCGCTTTTGGGTGTTCTTCAGCTCGGGTATCCGATGAAGAAGTACACTGAAATAGAGAAGGCCCTGAACTCATACTTGGCTATTCATCCTGCGAACATCGAGATGATGTACTCGTTCGCGGGAATCCTCTTCACTCAGGGAAAGGTCGAGCAGGCTAAGAGTGAGGTCGAAAAGATCCTGATATTCGAGCCGCAACATAGTCGGGCGCTGGAGCTCCGCGACATTATTCGCGGAGAGAAGTCTATTGAGTCGATTGTAGTGTAGCGCCCCCTTACTCTGGCGACGCGAGGGAGTTTTTGAGCGAAGCGTTAAAGCGTGAAGAGGCGCAACTGCCGAGTAATAACCGGTAGAGCCGCCAATTGGAACGGTCTCTTTTGTTTCGTTAGTTCCTCTAAGTCAGCCATCGTTGATCGAATAGCTTCATAACCGGTCGCCGCGAGAAGCGCATGGCGGACCGATTCGGGGTCCCTGATTCCCCTCGTGACTATCTGACCGGTAATCAGAGAAAGTCCCCTCCGAATCTCCTGATAGGAGCCGGCTACTAACTCCTGCTCCCATTTGCTTTGAGTCTCAATGACGTGCTCAAACTTGAAAAGCTCATTTATTCGTAGTTCCTCAAGCACCTGAGAGTACGTGCTCGCTACGACGCGCACATCGCATGAAAATTCACGGGACGCCCAAAGCACTTCAAGTAGTGGCAGAATTCTACGATAGAGAGCAAAAACGACAGCCTCGGCGTTAGAGGCCCCTAGCTCCCGGTACTCAGCTACACGTCTTTCAAATCGAGACAACTCTTTCCCCGTAAAAACGAGGTTGCTGTGAGATGTGAGAGTCTGAAAGTCTGACGCGTAGAGATTCACGATCTCTTGAAGTGAGTGTGTCGCCCCGTGAGTCGTTAGCAACCATTCGCTCGCCTCTCGCACCGCGCTGCCCATGTCGAGCCAGAGGCGGGTAAAGTTCCCAGATTGGGTGGGTGTATCAAGCCCATGAAGGCGAGCTCGAAGCGAGTCGCCTCCCAGGATCGTGTCCGCCGCCAAAATGCATTTCATCGTAGTGGGAATAGGAGATCCGTTCAGAGACGCTAACGAGTGAATAAAGGAGATACCTACGACCGGTAGGATCTCGCTTACGACCTCGCTCGCGATGATGTCGTTGCGTAGAGGATGATGAAGCACCTCGGCGCGAAACGTCTGGGCGACAAGCGGCGGGAAGTATTTTAGAAGGAATCGCTCTAGGCTTTGGTCTGCGCAAAGTTTTGACGGCCGCAGTTCGTCCTTCACCCACATCTTAACCGCGGCGCTACATATCGCTAGCTCAGGTCGAGTCAGCCCCTCTTTTTTTGCGGAGCGATCGTCGATCTCCGCCTCATCGGGCAAGGCGTCTCTATTTCGATCGAGGTATCCTCGACGATGCATCTCTCGGATGAGGTAGCGATACTGCTCCATCCGCGTTTTTGACAGGATATGTGAGGAGGAGAGCAGGAGCGCCTGGTCGCTGTTGTGTCGCAAAACTGATTCGACAACGCCGGGCGCGATGGTAGTCAGTATATCATTCCTTCCCTCCCGGGAGATTTGGCCCGAGCTAATGAGAGGGGCGAAGAGAAGTTTTAGATTAACCTCGTGGTCTGAGAGGTCCACGCCGCCGGAATTATCGATCGCGTCGGTATTGATTCGACCCCCTCGAAGAGCGAATTCGATTCGAGCCCTCTGAGTGAGCCCCAAGTTTCCTCCCTCTCCTATAACGCGGGCCCTGAGTTCATCTGCGTTGACGCGAACCCCATCATTGGTGCCATCGTTCACGTCCGCGTGACTCTCGCTTCGTGCTTTCACATATGTGCCGATGCCGCCATTCCATATGAGGTCGACTTTGCTTTGCAGAATAAGAGAGATCAACCTCTCTCCGTCAACCACGTTCGGAACATCATCGGGAATCGAGAGAGCGGCGCGAAGCTCTTGAGTTAATCCTATTTCCTTATCAAAACGGTCAAATACCCCCCCTCCCCGGGAGATGATAGCTGGGTTGAAATCGGACCACTGCGAGCGACGCAATGTAAAGAGGCGGGTTCGCTCATCAAATGCTTTAGCGAGGTCAGGGTTCGGATCGATAAAGATGTGCTTGTGGTTAAAGGCGGCGATGAGCGCCATGTTGCGATTGACAAGGAGTCCGTTTCCAAACACATCCCCGGACATGTCGCCCAGGCCAACAACGGTGAACGGCTCGGTTTCATAATTGATGCCGAGATCCCGAAAGTGTCTTACGACACATTGCCAGCCGCCGCGGGCGGTGATTCCGTGCTTTTTGTGGTCGTAGCCCGCCGAGCCACCAGAGGCGAACGCGTCGTCGAGCCAGAAGCCAAACTCGTTTTGAGCTATCGAATTAGCGACATCGCTGAAGGTAGCGGTGCCCTTGTCAGCCGCTACGACGAAATAGGGGTCCGGATCATCATGCACAACAACCTGTGCTGGATGAACTACTGACCCGTTTACCTCGTTGTCCGCGAGGGTCAGGAGCGCGGTGATGTATTCGCGATAGCCTTGCTCAACCGCTTTGGAGGCGAGTTCCGGTTGTCGGGGTATGTTTTTAACGACGAATCCGCCTTTGGCTCCGCTCGGAACTATGATGACATTTTTAACCCGTTGAGTTTTCATGAGCCCTAAAACCTCGGCTCGATAATCATCGAGGCGTTCGCTCCATCGAATTCCTCCTCTCGCGACCCTGGCGCTGCGTAGGTGTGTCCCCTCGATTCGGGAGGAAAATACGAAGATCTCAAAGAGCGGGCGGGGATGGGGCATGAACTCTATCTCTTGAGAGCGTAGTTTAACCGCAAGCGTCTCTGAGCCGGTGAAGTAATTGGTGCGAACGGTGCTTCGCATGAGTGCTAGCAGAGCGCGTAGCACGCGATCCTGCGTTATGTCCTTGACCTCACGGAGCGCCTCAACGAGCAAGGATTCCTCAAGGGAGGCGCGCTGCCCCCTTTCAGTAAGTGTGATCGATAGGGTTGGATTGAATCTCCAGTCGAAGATTCGCCAGAGTTGTAAGGCCACACGGGGCGCTCCTGAGAGCGCTTCCCACATGGTCCGTTTCGTGGAGATCTTGTGAACTTGCCACAGGAGCGCGCAATACAAGCGTAGCACGGCAATTTGCTGGATTGTGACGGGCACCTTCCTGAGAAGTTGATTGAGTGGATCGTTCGGCGCGTTGCCCTGTAAAACTTTGGCGATGCCGCTTGATACCGCGGCGTTAAAGGTGACGGCGCTCAACGTCTCGCCGTCGTACGGGCGGACCCGCAATTTTAGCAGATGGGCCGGCCCAAAAGAGCTTGAGCATTCATAGGAATGGGCGCTTAAGACCTCAAGGCCGACGTTTTCAAGGACCGGAGCCGCTAAGCTAATCGAGATCTCTTTGGCGACGGAGAATATGGACAGTATCGGCCGCGAGGTTTCAGACCCGTCTGAGTATAAGGATACCGCGACAGAGTTGGTCTGAGAGAGGGCGTCGAGCGTTAATAGGTCGTGAATAGCCTCCGGTATTTCGGTGGCGGCTTTATAGTCGTCGGGAAAGATCCCGTCTGGGGATGCGCTGATCTCAAGCTCAGCGGTAGCGGAGCGGAGGATCTCGTCCCACGGTAGGGTCGCGTTTATCAGCCGCGCCGAAAGATCCTCGGGGATACTCACTCCCGCGCTCTGTTCTGGGAGAGGAGTGCTCAAATAGAGCCTGAATTGTCGCTTTTTGCTCGAGTCGAGGTGGACCTCGCTTGAGTAAGGCTCAGCGCGGAGGGTTGTCTCCAATATCTCTTGGAGCGTCGATTGAACCGCCGCGCTGTAGCGCTCAGGGGGAAGAATCACTGTGGTAAAAGCTCGGCGTCCTACCTCATCGACTGAGGTTATGCTGCTAGTTTCTTCCTGGCTAAAGATGCCGAGAGCTAGGCGAGTGATGGTAGCGAGTTGGCTGATAGGCGCCACCAGAGCTTCGTCGGTCGGCATGTTGTCGACGACCTCGGCGATGTATTTGTAGTCATGGGAGTTTGGAATAGCTCCCTCCAGAGACATTACCTTATCAAGTTTGATGCGGAGAAAGGGCACCTCTTGAGCCTCGTGGGACCACGCTTTTGAGGTGAGGTATCCAACGAACGAGGCAAAGTGAGGAGTGCTCTTTGAAGGTTGGACGAGGACATGGACTAAGGTCGCGTGGCGATGAATTCGAGACGTAAGACGTAATTTCCGGATCGAGAACCGCAACTTCTTTTCGGAGAGGGTTTGAATGTCCTCATTAACCTCAAGGTGCAGGTGGGTTGTATATGAATTCGTCGAGTGCCAGATCCCGAGAAATGATGATGAGTCGAGTCCGCGGTCGATGGAGCCGGTAGCGGCACCAAGAAAAAAGAAGCACCCATCGTTCAGCCAACTTAATAACTCAGATATTTCGGCGGCGGGAGCCTCGCCCGTAGTGCTGTTAAGAGGGTCCGTGGTGATCCTCCTCGCGGTTTCATCGGCGAGTTGTTTCATGGGAGAGAAGTCCCGACCCACCTGGGTCAGGTTTCGAAGCATCTCTCTCACTCGTGGCAGGAGAGCGACGACTCGTTCCACTGAATGAGAATCTATCTCGATGTAGGAGACGGCGATTGATCTATCCTGAGAGCGCACGATGGGATGCAGAAACGAACGAACTTTTATGTCAGCATCGGAGAGGGTCTCCGCGACCGAGCTGATGATGAAAGGGTGGTCATCAAGGGCGAGGAAGAGGCGAGCGCTCTCACTGTCGTGAGAGAAGTTGAGGGCTATCCGATCCGGCTCGGCGGGAATTGACGCGATAGTTTTCAGGCAGCCGGACACAACACCAGCGATCTCCTTGGGGGTATGGGTTTGGTAGGGATCGACCGTAGCTCGCGCGAAAAGCAAATTCAGAAATGTCGCCAGGGATAGGCGTTCGTTGGGGTGAAGAGTATCCCCCAATTCTTCCAGGGCAGCGATCTCCTCTCTCGATAGGAGGCTCGCTACGCTCTTTGCAAAGTGTTCGGGGACCAAGCGAGCTGACGAAGGGTTCATTATCTGCTTCCAAAAACGGCGGTGCCGTCGGGGAGGCCACTATGTAAAAGCCGCTCCGTTCCCCCCGGTCTTTTGAGTATAGCGCCTGACTAAAGGAGGGCACACAGATAAAACCCCGGCTTTCGGGTAAAGGCATCCTAATCCCTGATAATGTAGATATATCAATTGGTTGCATGAGTTCCGTGCTTGTAAAACGTCTTATTAAGTAGCCGGGGATGGGGGATGGCGCAAACGGGATTGGCCGGCCTTGTCACTTTAGCCTCCAAATGTTCAGTAATTGGACCTCGTTCCGATACTTCACCTGCAGGGAATGGTCTTGGTGATCAAGAAGGGTGACCGGTTCCGGGGCGTGGGGGTGCAAGGCGTCTCCACGGATCTGGGCAAGCGCGTGACCCTTTTGTTTCTAGGACTAGGGGGTCTGGCAGGGGCATACTTTGCCAGACCTGATGAGAGACAGTGAGGTTGTACCATGGGCAAATTTGACTATGACCCAAGTGCCTCAGTGAATCTTTCCGCGTTTCACAGATTAGCGTCTGGAAGTGCGGAGGGATTCGGAGCGGGCAAAGCAGGCAGGGGCGCTTCGAAAGGCCCTACTCGGCACACCATCTTCAATCAGGTTCAGGTTTCCGGGGGCTCTCAGCGGCGAGCATCCTCGGGCGAACCTCGGTTGGCTGGGCTTTATGGTGCTGTTGATGACTTAAGGGCATCAGCCGAGACTCTTGGCAGGCTATCTGAATCCTCAAGGGAGGTTTTGGAGGCCAACGTCGGGGCATCCGCCGCCTCCGTAAAGGAGGTCGAGGCTGCGGCTAAACTTGCGGGCGATCTGGGCAGGCGAATCGTTGAAGATGACCTGGCGGCAACAGAGGCTCAAGCGGACAATCTGACACCAGATGTCGTTGAGCGTCTCTTACGGTCCTAGAGTCAATACACCCCCGGGTCTTAAAGGAGACCCGGGGGTTTTCCCCTCTAATTCAAGCGCCCGCCGATTATTAGCTTTTCGGTCAGAACCAACTCTCCTAAAACAAGGCCCCGATGTGTTAATATTCAAGAGGTTAAGCGCTCTTTAAAGCGACTTCGATTCAGGCAAGTTCGTTTTAGCTTCGTTCCCCATTCGAATGACTGGGATATTTGTTCTGCCCGCCAGGATGTGGTACTTCTGCACCACTTTTATCAAGGGCCCTAGGGGCCTTTTCTTCCGCGGGGATTCGCTTTTTAGGTATGGTCGCATTTCGTTTCAAGAACGTTTGTTTAGAGTCGTATGCCATCACGGTTCCCCCTCATGAGGTGACCTCCGCTGAGGTAGAGGACAGACTCGCCTCCGTCTATAAGACTTTGGGTATACCGTTCGGAACCTTGGAGCGATTGACAGGTATCGGGTCTCGGCGACTGTGGGACGCTCAAGAGCGACCGAGCGGTCTTGGCACTGATGTCGCCCGCCAGGCCATCGAGCGATCAGGGATAAGCGACTCCGATATTCGCGCGCTCTTTAGCTGCTCGGTAACTCGCGACTTCTTTGAGCCAGCGACCGGTTGCATCATCCACAACCAACTCGGATTGAGCGAAGATGGTATCGCCTTGGATATCAGCAACGCTTGTCTTGGGTTCATGGACGGAATCTACTTCCTAGGACAGTTAATTGACTCCGGCGTAGTGAAAGCTGGTGTAGTTGTTTCGGCGGAGCACACTCGCGTTATTCTCGACAACGCCTTCAAGAATATTCTGGAAGGAAAGGATCTCTCTCGTGACCAACTCCTGAGACTTCTCCCCACATTTACCATCGGGTCAGGAGCGGTCGCTTACGTTTTGTGTCATGAAAGTATTTCAAAGACGAAGCATAAGCTCCTCGGTGGAGCGACTCGTTCCGCCACTGAGCACTGTGACCTATGCGTAGGAAACGCTGATTACCACTTGGTTAATGGACCGCCCTTGGGGCCAGTGATGGAGACGGAGTCATCGAAGCTCATCGCGGCCGCGGCTCTTTTGGGCCAGCGAACCTGGGCAGAGGCCTCGCAAACCTTGGAGTGGACCAAGGATGATGTTGACCACGTCTTCTGTCACCAAGTTGGACGCCAGGTGAATGAGGCTTTCTACGGCACGCTTGGACTTGATTACCAGAAAGAGTTCACTATCTATCAAAACCGAGGGAATCTCGTCTCCGCCGCTCTTCCAACCGCGTTCGCTATTGGGATTGAGGAGAAGGGCATCAAAAAGGGAGACAAGATTATGTTGACCGGTTTCGGCTCCGGGCTCAATTCCCTCTTCCTCGGCGTGCAGTGGTAGTTTCAAAGAGAGATTAGTTGTGTCGGTTCAGGTGCTCCCGTTCCAATCGCGCTATGTAACGGTCGCCGGATTCAAGATGCACTATGTAGACGAAGGGTCAGGACCAGTCGTGCTTTGCCTGCATGGCAATCCCACCTGGTGTTACTTCTATCGAAATTTGATTCGAGAGTTGCGTGGCTCATTCCGCCTCATCGCGCCTGACTTTTTGGGGTGTGGTCTCTCGGATCGAACGCCCGGAAAGAAGTGGAGGGCGATCGATAGGATTAATCAACTTGAGGAGTTCGTGACCGCTCTTGGCATAGATCGGTTCTCGATAGTTATGCATGATTGGGGAGGGCCGTTGGGTACGGGGTTCCTCTTGCGTCGCCTAGAGAAAGTTGATCGAATTGTGTATCTCAACACAACGTTGACTGAGACCGAAGCGCTGCCGAGCTTCATCAAGATCGCCGCTATGCCTGTCATAGGTAAGTTCTTCACCCGCCACACGGACACCTTTGTTCGGCTAACAACGTCCATGGGGGCGTACACTAAGCTGACCCCCGAAGTTGTCGAAGGCTATCGCGCCCCCTACACAACGAGACAGAGAAGGGACGCGATCTGGGATTTCGTTGCTGACATTCCGTTCGACGCGTCGCATCCGACCTACTCCCAGATGGTTGAGATCGCGGCTGGGCTGCCGAAGGTAGCTCAAAAACCCGTTAAGATCGTTTGGGGATTGCGAGATCCGTGTTTCCACCGAGAGATGCTGAGCAAGGTCGCGGCGCATTTTCCAAAAGCCGAACTACTAGAGATCGCGGAGGCCTCACACCTCGTGCTCGATGACGCTCCAAAGGTCGCGATACCGTCTATTTATGAGTTTCTCTCCCGCCCCATTTCCAACCCCGAGTCGTATCAGAGCGGAGGGCATGAGGTAATTGGCCGTGAGTCCGGAAGTGTTCACGTGATCTACGACCAGGTGATGCGACTTGGCGAAACATCTCCTCATATGGCCGCGGTGATTACTCCGCGGTGGGTGCGCGACCCCATCAACGGTAGCTCTCTCCACTACGCGCAAACAACTTTCGGGGATCTCGTCAAGTTGGTTAATCAGTACCAGCGGGGATTGGCTGATCTCGGTTTAGTGCCGGGAGATCGAGTGCTGATGTTGGTCTCCCCAGGGGTGGACTTTTTGGCCCTGAGTGTCGCGGTCATGGGGCGAGGCGCCACGCCTGTTTTTGTTGACCCTGGCATGGGTATGGAGCGTTTAACTCGTTGCATTCGAGACGCAAACGCGGATGCCTTTATCGGCTCGCCACGAGCTCATATTTTGCGCCTCATAAAGCGATCTCTTTTTCACCGGATGAAATTTTATGTTATCGCCTCTGAGTGGGGATTCTCTCGTGGGCATTCGCTTGGTCATTTAAAGCGTTTTGCCAATGCCCCATTACAACCGGTGCCACTCCCGATTGTGCGTAAAGACGGGTCCGTGAGGGCCGAGGATTGCGCCTTGATCGCCTTCACTTCTGGAGCTACCGGTACACCAAAGGGAGTGATCTTCACTAACGCGATGCTCGCTGAGCAACTCAGAATTATTCGAGATGTGTTGGGTCAACACGAGGGGGGGCGAGACCTTACCCTTCTACCGGTGTTCTCCCTTTTTAACGTGGCGTTGGGCGTAGCGAGTGTGTTTCCGACGATACCTCCCGGGAAGCCGCTCGCGCTTGATCCAGGACAGGTCGTTAAATTGGTGAACGATTTGGGAGTTGATTCATCCTTCGGATCGCCCACCTTGTGGCACAAGATCGCGGAGTACACATTACGCGTGGGTACAACTCTATCCTCTATACGGCGAGTTTTTATGGCTGGCGCTTCGGTGCCGGCGTCGACGCTCGCCCTCGTCAAACGGGCTATCCCTCATGGCGAGGCTTCTACGCCCTACGGAGCGACTGAGGCCCTGCCGGTTACCTACATCACCGCCACTGAGCTCGGGTCATCAAGTTGGAGCGCTGCCGTGACCGGGGAGCGCGGAACGCCCGTCGGCAGGGCGATTCGGGGGGTGTCGATTAAGGTTATTCGGTCCACTAACGAGGTGATACGAACGATCGATCAGTGTGAGATCCTCCCCGCGGGAGAGATCGGCGAGGTAATCGTTCAAGGAGATGGGGTTAGTCCTGAGTATCTTCACCGGCCGGACGCCAATAAGTCAGGCAAGATATCCGACGGGGAGAAGTTTTGGCATCGCATGGGAGATGTAGGCTACCTGGATGAGCGTGGCTATCTCTATTACTGTGGAAGGAAATCGCACTCTATTTACACGTCTTCGCGCGCGTATCATAGCGTTCCACTAGAGGAGATGTTCAATTCACTTCCGAAAGTAAAGCGCTCAGCGTTAGTGGGAATTCGAGGACTCACCGAGCCAGCGATTGTAGTTGAGCCATTCCCACAGTACTGGCCCGAGACAGAGGTCGCTCGAGAGGCTTTTGCGCAAGAGCTTAAAGCGTGCGCGGCGCGTTCGCCACTTACACGGGATATAAAGAGCTTCTTTTTTCACAAAGCGTTTCCAGTGGATCCCCGCCACAACGCCAAAATATTTAGGGATAAATTGAGTAGCTGGGCTGATAAGTTTCTCATAGGGCAGCGTGCTGCGTAACGCGTATGGGGAAGAGGTATCTGGTCACCGGAGGGGGTGGTTTTGTCGGCAAAGCGCTCTCGACTGAGTTGCGCCGGCAAGGGCACTCCGTGGTTAGCGTAGCGAGGGGGAGATACCCTGAGTTGGAGGCCTTGGGAATTGAGACTCGGCAGGTCGACATCGGAGGTGATCCAACATCGTGGAGCCACTTCCTTCAGGGATGTGACGGTGTCTTCCACACAGCCGCCAAGGTCGATATGTGGGGTAAGTACGAGGATTTCCTTCGGTCTAATGTGATTGGAACCCGAAACGTGATGGCGGCTTGTCGCAGCGCCGGGGTTAAGCATCTAGTGTTCACGAGTTCTCCCAGTGTTGTTCATGACGGCTCAAATCTTCGGGGAATCGATGAGTCGTATCCTTATCCGCGACATTTTGACGCGTTTTATGCTAAGACGAAGGCGACGGCTGAGCGGGAGGTGTTAGCCGCGGATTCCGAAGAGAATCTTCGTACCGTTGCTCTTAGACCTCACCTCATTTGGGGGCCTAACGACACTAATCTTATTCCGACAATCCTTGAGCGAGCCAGAGCCGGTCGGCTAGTGCGGATCGGTTCAGGCAATAATCTGGTTGACCTGACCTTCATCGATGACTGTGTGCAAGCTCACATTCGGGCGATGGAGGCGCTGGAGCGGACGCCCGATAAGGTGGGAGGCAATGTGTACTTTATTAGTCAGGGAGACCCTGTCCTCATGTGGTCTTGGATCGATGATGTTCTCGCGGCCAACAATCTTCCAAGAGTTAGTCGTGCCATTCCGACCTGGGTAGCGCAAATAGTAGCGGTACTTATGGAGAGCCTTTCGATTCTCCTCAATCGCGTCGGAATAGCGTTTGCCCCGTTATTAACCCGCTTCCTGGTTTCTGAAATGTCGACGGATCATTACTTTGATATCTCCCGCGCTCGAAATGATCTGGGTTTTGCTCCCTCATGCTCGGTGTCGCAGGCGCTCACCCGAACTTTCGCCAAAGGCTCCTAGTCGAGAGCGGAGAGTTCCTACGTCTCACTTAATCATGCCGCCTTGAGCGGAGTCCCATGTAAAGGTCTTTCCTGATCCGCGAGGGTGGAGCGACTTGCCGATGAAGCCACCTTCGCTGGCGGTGACATTGAGCTGAACCCCCTCAGATAATTTTTGAATCCCAGGTAAGGCCGAGCACGCCTGTCCCGAACACGATACATAAGCCTCACTCTCCAAAAAGTAAGCCTCCTCTGCCATCGCCACTGAGCGGAGATCCATTTCAGCTCGGGAGTCAAACGCGTGCGCCCGATAGGAGCTGTACTTTGGAAGGGCGACAGCGATAAGAGCGCTTAATATGCCCATAACCACGAGCAGTTCTATCATGGTAAATCCGCGGGCGGTGTGTGAGAGCATGGTATCCCCTTTTTTGACGGGTGGGTTCAGGGGGTTGTTCGTCGGCGCGAGCAAAAAGTTTCGTGGCGCGCCCCATGAGAGCTACCGTGAGCGGCAATCGAGAGAGTAGATGCCGCCACTACCTAAAAATGAGTTATCACTGATTGGGGCGTTGGTTTTGGTCCCGGCTTGACGCGCACCGTATTCTCCTCCTGTTGCTTGAGTATTCGCCACTTTTTTATCGCGGTAACGCACTGCGGGGTATGCCACCCCTCTCGATGGCAGGTCGTGTGGGGAAGATCCGGCACCGCCTTGGAAGCTTGCTTAATCAGATCAAAGCATTTTGAGAGCACCATGCGGCTGCGCTTCATAGCGGGAGCCTTTCTGGGGAGGGCGACAGTGGGATCTTCGATTACCTTGAGTAGTAGGCCCAGGACCTCTTTCCGTTCCTTTGAGGTGTCGGAAGAAGTGAATTCCTTCTGAGCCTTATCAAGCATTTCACGTTGATAATCGCCACGAATAGCGGGAGGTATCTGAAGTAATCTTTCACGCGCTTGGGCCACTTCAGATGGCTCCGATGTTTCCGGAGCGTCGGTGTCTAGCTCAAAGGAGACACTTGATATCTTACACGCGACCGATAGAACCTGTTCGTAGAGGAGGGTCGCGTCCTTTATGAACGCGCGTTTATCCTCTTCGGTAGTGGACTCCTGATACTTGCGATTGAGATCGTTCAAGATCTCCTCAAGCTTTGTCACTTTTTCGCTATCCGTGGCTGAGAGCCCAGCCCGCAACGCGGGATCTACACCCTCCCGAGAAGACCCCGAATAAAATACCTCAACCGTCTGGTTGTGATACGCTTCAACGCAGCTCTTCGCCGCTATCCCATCTCGTACGCACACGCCAACTGGATTGCCTGGGTTCAATTCCAAAATTCTCGCGGTCCGTGTGATACAGTTTGGATCAGTCGGGCTCCCTGGATAGCTCAAGGTTTGAAGGAGTTTGGGCATGCACCACGAGTTGAGATAGCCTTCTAGTGCCGTGACCAGATCGCTTACGGTCCGCGAATTATGACGCAATCTGAGCCTCGATTCCGCCATCTCAATCTTTATTTCATTCAGATCAAAGGGTTTCTCGCTCTCCTGAGTATGAGTGGTTTCCGCTCCGGCCGCAGGGGTCTCAGCGCTACCACACATGGTAAACGCGACTAAAGCCGCTAGGGATAGGCAAGTTACGTAGCGAAACCTCATGTAAAGATCTCCAATCGCGGGCCCTCTGGTCAGCCCAAGCGGTAGCTAGCCGCCTCGGGGCAGCTATCAGCCTCGCCTCCTTAGGATAGGGCGATTCGCTCTCGGTCGTAAAGGGAGGGGTTTCAATGACCGGGTATCTCGTCAGTTATATACTACTGAAATTTGAGTAAAGATCGGGTCTTCGATCCCTTAAAGCGGGAAAGGTGGCCCGCCATGTAGAGACCCGCTCGCTCTCAATGTCACACACTATGACCTCTTCCTCGCCACTAGTCCGTGTCAGCTGACTCCCATCTGGCGCGAAGACTACCGAATCTCCGCTGTATGATAGGCCGCCCCCTTGCCCGACTCGATTGATGCCCGCCACGTATGCCTGACTCTCGATTGCGCGCGCTCGAAGGAGAGTTATCCAATGCTCTCGTCGAGTAGAGGGCCAGTTGGCTGGAATGATAAAGAGATCGGTCTGGGGGGATACCTGATAAAAAGGCAGAGGGAATCGAAGATCGTAGCAGATGAAAACTGAGCAACGTAGATCGCCGACGGAGGTGGTAAGGAGCCGTGAACCCGCGGAATAGTGTGTGGTTTCTTCTCCGTATGAGAAGAGGTGGAGCTTTCGGTAGCTCTCTATCGATTGATCAGGGCGACAGAGCAGGGCGGAGTTATAGAGCGCGCCGCTCTTGTCCATCTCAGGCACTGTGCCCACCGTTGTCACGTTGAGCTCCCGGGCAGTATTCACAAGAAATGAAGATCCGATCTCAAAGTTTTCCTTAGCGAACTCTCCAGTTGGCATGGAAAATCCACAGGTGAACATCTCCGGCAACAGGACCATTTCCGCTCCCTTACTCGCCGCGTCAGCGCATAGCCTGGCGGCCTTTGAGATGTTCTTCGAGGGTGAATTCCAGGTGATATCAGTCTGTAGGAGTGCGATCTTCATCTACGAGTCCCTTGGTCTCTAACGCTGGCAAGGTTTGCGGCTTGAGCTGTAAAAGTTTAAACTCTGTTCGCCACGGTCGCCCTTAATCGTTTATAGAGGTGTACTTTCACCCCGGATCGGTAAAAAGTCGAGGGTTGAGTGAAGCTACAGGAGTTAATTTCATGGATGTACAAAAGTTGTTCGCTGAGCGAATCGGTGGGGAGCAGTTTGGCAAAGTCAAACAGACATTTAAATTCACCCTGATAAATAACGCCAAGATGGAGTTCATCGCCTCGAATCCAGGGGTGAAAGTTATCGACATGGGGGTAGGCGAGCCCGAGGAGAATACTGACCCATCATTCATAGAAACACTCTTCGCCGAGGCGAAGCGAAAGGAGAATAGAATTTATCCGTGCAACGGGATCCTTGAGTTCCAGGAGGCCGCTTCTCGATATCTTTCGCGTGAGTTTGGTATCGCGCTTGATCCTAAAACAGAAGTAATGCACTGCGTCGGTACAAAGACAGCTCTCGCCCAGATACCGCTCGCCTTCATCAACCCCGGAGATAAGGTCATCGCGACGGTTCCCGGCTATCCCGTTTTGCCACGAGTCGCCGAGTGGTTAGGCGCCAAGGTGCTTTCCGTTCCCCTTGAGACAAAAAATAAATTTCGTCCAGACCTACAACAATTTGAGGATTTGGTAAGGCGAGAGCGACCGAAGCTCGTGCTTCTTAACTATCCAAATAATCCCACAGGAGGTGTCGCGACACGGGACTTCTTCGCCCGCATGGTAGGTCTTGCGCATGAATATGCCTTCCTTATTGTGCAGGACGCTGCCTACGCTGATTTTGTTTTTGACGGAAAATTTGTTTCACCTCTGCACATAGAGGGCGGAAAGGAGGTTTCGTTGGAGCTGTATTCGCTCTCGAAGAGCTACAACATGCAGGGCTATAGACTCGGCTTCGTGGCTGGAGGTTCGCAGCTCGTAAAAGCATTTGCGCTTGTGAAGGATAACACTGATAACGGACAGTTTATCGCGATTCAAAAGGCGGGAGGCTACGCTCTTGACCGTGGCCAGGAGTTTCTCTCCGCGAACAGGGAGAAGTATCGCCGACGATTGGAGCGCGCGGCCTCTATTCTCAGCAAGGCCGGCATCGAGGCTCGCCGATCGCCCGGGACTTTCTATCTCTACGTGGATGTCCCAGGGAGTTTCCGTGGAGTGCGGTGTGATTCAGCTCAAGCGATGGCCGATCTTTTGATATCTCGCTACGGATTAATTACCGTCCCATGGGAAGAAGCGGGGCCATGCCTCAGGTTTTCGATGACCTTCGAAGTTGGAAACAAGGATTTCGCCAACGAAAACGAGGTGTTTGAGGCCCTTGAGAATCGTCTAGTCCACGACCGCTTGGCTTGATCCCATGCTGGGCCTCTGATAGCGTCTGATAGGGGGGCGCTCTTCAGGGGGATCTCCGCCAGCTCCACGCGGGCTCCTGTTAACCGTAGGCAAGGTAGTGAGCATGTCGTACTCTGTTCTCGTCTCAACCTCGAGTTTCATCGACACGCCTGGCGATCACGTTCGCAAATTACAGTCGACCGGGTGGGAAGTAGTGAAAGCTCGAGGTCCGCTGAATGAGGACCAGCTTCTCAGTTACATCGGCGATGGAGATCGATTTGACGCCTTCCTGTGCGGAGAGGATGACTTTAACGCTAAAGTTCTCAAAGCGGCGGCTCCTCGGGCGAAGGTGATCAGCAAGTACGGAGTGGGGCTCGACAAGATCGATCTCGTTGAGGCCGAGAAGTTAGGAATCCGGGTCACCAACACTCCAGGAGTCAACCACACAACAGTTACGGAGCTGACCTTCGGATTGCTACTAAGTCTTACGCGATACATACCAGAGCAGAACGCGCAGGTTCATCGCGGCGAGTGGCGAAGGCAAACGGGCCGTGAGTTGGCTGGTAAAACATTGGGCATTTTAGGTTTCGGTCGAGTCGGTAAAGAGGTCGCTAAGCGGGCGATGGCCTTCGGGATGAACGTTAGGGTGTTTAACACTTCGTGGTCCTCGCAGCACAATGTGTTCCTTGATCACGTGTCAAAGGTCTTCAAGGATCCGATCTTTGAGGAGTATCCACCAACTATTCAGAGAGCGCCGAGAGATGAGGATGTCTTCCCGCACGCCGATTTCCTCTCAGTTCACATGAGCCTCACAAAAGACAATCAATTTTTCCTCAATAGACGGCGTATAGGGATGTGCAAGCGGGGCGTGTATATCGTCAACGTCAGTCGGGGCGCTCTCGTTGACCAACGAGCGATGGCGGATGCGGTGAAGAGCGGACAGGTAGCTGGCTATGGTGCGGATGTGCTTGATCCGGAGCCGGTGCAGCCGGATAATCCCTTGCTGGGCCTGCACAATGTTCACCTCACTCCACACATCGGTAGTCGCACTTATGAGAGTGTTGTGCGGCAGGGATCCGCGGCGGTGGATAATTTGATCAGGGCTTTTCAAGTTCAGGGAGCCGTGAAGGCGTAGCGCTGACCTTTTATACGCGGGCCCAGTATATACTTGTCTCGCCTCTCGTGAGTAATCGGGAAGTTCATGAAGTGGATCGCCTACATTCCAAAGTCTTACCTTAGCTGGATCGTTGGCGCGCTCGCCTCGCTTCCGCTTCCCCAGCCGTTCGCCATCATCTTGGTACGGTGGTTCGCGCGGACCTACAATATAGATCCAGCCACGGCGACCCGACCGCTCCATAGCTTTCGCTCCATAGGAGACTTTTTCACTAGAGACCTCCGGCCGGAACTACGACCCATCGCGAAGGGAGTTGTTTCTCCCGTTGACGGAACCCTTCGTTCGGTAAGCGACGTTTCTGAGACGGGCCATGTCACGCAGGTCAAGGGTAGGGAGTATGAGGTGTCGAAGCTGCTGGGTGGAGACCAGTTGTCGTCGCGGTTTACGCGCGGGCAGCTTTGGAATTTCTACCTCTCGCCGCAAGATGCGCACCATATCTTTAGCCCCGTTGATGGGGCGATCGCGAGAAGTGTCCACATCCCAGGCAAGTTATGGCCCGTAAATGATTGGGCTATACAATCTGTGGACGGCCTCTTCGTGGTAAACGAGAGAATCGTTACATTTATAGAAAGCGCTCACGGATTGGTGGCCGTGGTGATGGTGGGGGCGACAAACGTGGGCCGCATCGCGCTCTCATATACCCGCTTCGAGACAAATAAGGCGCCGTGGAGGAGTGGCGGAATAAGAGCTTTCGACCATTCGCCTTCAATCAAGGTGAATCGGGGAGAAAAGATCGGAACGTTTAAGATGGGCTCAAGCGTGGTGGTGATCTTTGAAAGTAGACTTTTTGACGCGGGGCGCGTGGCTCCACTGACAAAGGTCACATACGGGGTAGCTCTGGAATCACTTTGCCAGGGTTCATAATTCCAAGAGGATCTAATACCCGCTTGATGCCTCGCATGATTTCAATCTCCTCCGCCGTTCGTGAGTAGTGCAAAAAATCTCTCTTGAGAAGTCCAACTCCGTGTTCAGCGGAGACGCTTCCCTTATATTTTCTTACCGTGGAGAAGATAGTTCGGTCAGATTCCTGACAGCTTTTCCAGAAGTCATGGTCCGACATATGGACCGGCTTAAGCACGTTGACATGGAGATTGCCGTCTCCTATGTGGCCAAAAATGACAACTTTAAATCCCCCGTAGGCCTGCTCTATTGAATCACTGAGTTCTTGTATGAAAGCGGGAATCGCCGGCACTGGAACGGAAATGTCATTTTTATGGAGAGTATAATGCTGGGAGAGTGTTTCGCTAACCAAGTCGCGAATGTTCATCAGCTCTTGGGACTGGGCTTGTGATTCGCTGACGACCGCGTCAGCTATCAGGCCCTTCTCGTGGGCCTCTGAGAAGGTTTCGGCGACACGCTCCATCGCGTTAGCCGAGTTCGTCTCGCACTCAACCAGCACATAGGCGCTATACATGGAAGCCAGGGGGTTGCGAAGATTTCGGCGCGCGATTACCTCTGTAAAGGCTGTGCTGTCAATAAATTCGAAAGCGGATAGATCCCGCAACTTCCCCCGACAGAAAGTCAGCAATGGGAGAATAGCGTCGTTGCCGCTTAGTCCGCACATGACACGCGTCGCGTCTCTTGGTGGTGTGGTGAGCTTCAGGGTGGCCTCTACTATGATGCCGAGCGTTCCCTCGGCACCGATAAATAGAGATCGTAGGTCGTATCCGGTATTGTTCTTAAAGAGGGAGCCGTTGAGTTCAAGAATCTCCGCGCGGCCGGTCACAACTTTTAGCCCGAGTACCCAGTCACGCATATTGCCGTATCGTATTACTCGAATGCCGCCGGCGTTAGTGGAGATAGCGCCGCCTACTTGAGCGGAGCCACGACTCGAGAAATCTACTGGAAAATAGAGTTCACGTTGAGATGCCTCCGATTGAATCCTCTCCAATGGGACGCCTGCTTGGCATCGAATAGTGCGATCAATGGGATTGACCTCGAGAACAGATCGCATTCTCTCAAGGGATAGGACCACCTCCCCACGAGTAGCTGTCGCTCCGCCACTGAGGCCTGTTCGGCCCCCAGAGGGCACTAAAGACGCGCCGTGTCGACCGCACATGGTAACGATAGATTGCACTTGTTCGACTGTCTCTGGAAGAACAACCAGAGAGGGAGCGGGCACAAAATCTCGAATCCAATCGCGGCCGTAGAATTGCTTCGAATGCTCATCGGATAGCACCAAATGAGGCGCTAAATGCGCGCGCAACTCGCTCTCTAAGATGCTGATTTCGCTCATGTATATTTCCTGAAGCAACGTGCCATGATTCGTTGATTAGTGAGTGGATTTGAAAACGAACTAAAAAGCTTGCTTATAAATCCCCCAAGGTAAGCCAGCGATGACGGAGCGACGTTTGATGAAAGCTGTTCTGAAACTTAAAGCAAACTGCCTTCTTTATAAAGAGTGGTTTAAGAGGTGGGGATCTCTTCCTGTTCGGTCATGGATTAAGGCGGCCTCTCTTTATCGCGCCGGTAGTTATAACGAGGCGGCTGAGCTCTACCAAGCCGGGCTACGCTCCAGCCCAAGGCATCCAGCCCGAGTTAGTGCCCTCCTTGATTTATCGCACTGCCTCTTTCGCCTGAAAAAGTTTGAGGAAACTGAGCGTTATCTTCGGCAAGTAACGGCCATCGCTCCGGCTGAAAGGGAAGCTTATGTTCGCTTAGCCCGGCTCCAGTTGTGGTTGGGGCAAGCGATTGAGGCTGCCTGGACTGTACGAGCGGCGCTCCAGGTCATACCGGCGGATCCCGAACTTGTAACCCTCTTTGTGACAGCTACCGTCGAAAGTGGAGGAGTAGAGCACCTCGTCGTTGAGGCCAAAGAGCTGTTGGCGAGTCTTCACTGTGAGGCGGAGGCGGCTCCACGTCTTGAGGTAGCTAAGGCTCGATTTGGAATCATGATGGGAGATTTCGGACTGGCTCGTGATGATCTCGCCGAGTTAGCCTCGAAAGATCGCGGCCCGTTCGAGGCGGTAGTCGCTTTTGCCCAGGTGCTCATCGATGAGGGTAAAACGGTCTATGCTCGCCACCACCTTCACCGAGCTCTCTCTGTATCGCCGGAGCACCCCCGAGTTCTTCGTCTCCTAGCGGCTTCGTATCTTGAGCCGGGCGCCCACTTTGAGCCTGATTACGCGATCCAACTTGCGACGCGGGCGTGTCAAGCGACCGGGTGGTCCGGTATGCACGAGATGCATGCGTTAGCTCGATCCTATGCGCTAGCGGGAGACAAAATCTCAGCGCTTCTGATCGCGAGCAAAGCTAAGGATGCGGGGCGAAACCTGCTGGGAGCATATCCAGAATTCAAGAGTCTAGAGAACCTGCTTCATAATCGCGCCTCTGGGACTCAGGCCTAGGGTCTCCCGGAACCGGTTCTATCGTATCGGTAAGAAGCCTTATAACTCGGCACCCAGAAAGCTTTTTAAACTGAAGGAGGGAAGGGGCCCTTCACCGAAAACCTCGGTCGGGGCGTGTCCCACCTTTCGTATCACCGCGCGGCCTCACACCTGACCTCTGCGGGGCGTGACAATAGAGTTCTCTAAGGGCATTATAACGGTGTGAAAAACGAAGCTGAGTGGATAAAAGAGTTGTCGGCCCTAGCTGCCTCGTCAGAGGAGCTCCGAGAATCCCTCGCTGGAGAGATAGGGTTTGAGGTGTCAGGAAACCGTATTGGACTTGACCTGTCGAGCGGTCGTCTCACAGATGGCTCGATAGCTCGAGCCTGGGTATCGGGCACTCAGGAGGCGTTTTCGCACATTGTGTCTGGATCGATAACCCTTCAGCGTGCGCATCTGATGGGACGCGTCAAGCTTTCGGGAGATCCAGAGGAGCTTTTCCGGTTCGCGCGCCTTCTTGATATGCTTGGGGCTATGCGCGAACGTCAAGCGATGGAAAGGTCAGCTGATTCAGGCCGAGATAGGTAGATTTAATTTTTTCTTCCGTATGAGAGATTCGCGAGATGTGCCGAGGGTTGCTCCGAATAATGAGAGGTGAGGAGATAATCAGGTGAATTTAGATGAGATTTATCAAGAATTAATACTCGATCACTACAAATCGCCCCGATGTAAGGGGGTATTGCTAAATCCTGATCGAAAAGTCGATCTCACCAATCCCCTGTGCGGCGACCAGATATCTCTGACCCTTAAATTCGCCGGAGAGATAATATCGGAGATAGCTTTTGATGGGCATGGATGCTCAATCAGCCAAGCCACTGCCTCAATTATGGCGGAATTGCTGAAGGGAAAAACAAAAGCTGAAGCCCAGCGCCTATCGGCTCTTTTTCGCCGCATGATAAAAAGTGAGGAGCGGGGTGAAACGCTTCAGGATCTTGGAGACGCGCTTGCCCTGGAGGGCGTGAAGAGGCACTCAGCCCGCATAAAGTGCGCCCTTTTGGCCTGGGATTGCGTAGACCGAGTTCTCTCTGATGGCAGCGATACAGCGAGCCTCCGGGACGAGGTGCCGAAGTAGGCACGAGGATTCGCTCAGTCTCGTATACTGCGCTCTCAGCGAATCCCTGCTTACGTGGTAACTAAACCCTCGGCGATGGCTAGCTTCACCAATTCAGCGTTGGTTTTAAAGCCAAGTTTTTTCAGAATATTCGAACGGTGAGTGTCAACGGTTCTGACGCTGATCGAGAGGAGCTTCCCTATCTCTCGGTTCGGTTTCCCATTCGCAAGAAGGACCATGATCTCCCGCTCACGATTCGAAAGGACCTCACTTGAGGCCGGTGTTCCGGATTCTTGGGATTCATTACCAATCACCTTCCCTGAGACAGATGGACTTAGATAGGTCCCGCCCTTGGCGATCGCGTCGATCGCGTTCTCCATTTCGGAGATACCTGCTTGCTTGGGAACGAAACCTTTCGCTCCGGCCTGCAAGGCGGCTCGGACCGCCCGCCCGGACTCATCTCCGGAAAGAATAAGCACCGGTGTGTCAATTCCTCGGCGGCGCAGCTCGTTGAGGGTCTCTAGTCCGATAGCCTTCGGGAGCGAAAAATCCAGTACGATAACATCCGCATTGGTGTTACTAGTTTGGGCAAACAACTCTGAGCAAGTGCCCCCATGACCTACCACGCAGTATTTCCCGCGATGTTGTAAGGCCTCAGCCAAGGCTTGTCTCAGTACAAGATGGTCATCTTGGAGATAAACCTTTACCGGAGAACCAACATGCCCACTACCTAACACCATACAACACCTCTAAAGCTCAATTTTTGTAGCCGGAACTGCCTGAGCGGTGAGCCTCCTGCCATTGTTGCTCCCACCGATGAGCAGGCCGATTCCCGCGTGCAGGGATATGTACGGATTGCGCGTACGGAAAGTTAACGATCAGCGGCGGAATAGATACGGAAACCCCTCAAAATACCGATCCCTAGACGGGATCTTCAGCTACTCCAGTGGGTTGCGATCTGAGGGGCGTAGGCCTTCTTGAGGAGTGGGCAACGACTAAGTGCCTGATGCCCTGTTTGTGGCAAAAAGAGGTCGGAGAAATAAATAAGCTCAGAGCCCTGTTTCGCAGAACTTCGCGCGTTCTTTTAAAAAGGCGCGAACTTCAGAGCTGGTTGTAAGGTGTTGGGAGCCGTTAGTGATCGATTTGACGATGTACTTCGGCCTGTTCTTAGTCTCCTCAAGGATCTTTCCGACGTACTCTCCAACGATTGCTGTGGCAAACAGCTGCAAGCCGCCGAATCCCAGAATTAATGAAACGATCGTCGTTATACCGCGAGGTACTGTGGGATCAAAAAAACGGACAACTATCGAGAAGACTAGCGCGAGCGCGGCTAGTCCCATGAGGGCGAGCCCCCCAAAGAGTAGGAACTCAAGAGGCGCGTAACTGAAGCTGAATATGCCTTTTCTTGCCCAGCGAAGATTGCGCCGAAGGTTATTCGTGGAAGTCCCAAACATGCGCTCAGGTCGTAGGTAATCGACCCCAGTCTGTTTAAAACCTACCCAGGCTCGAAGACCCCTTAGAAACTGATCGGTTTCAGGGAGGGCAAGCATTTGGTCCACCACTTTACGATCAATAAGTGAGAAATCACCGGCGTCAACCGGTACGGTGATATCAGCCATCTGTCGAAAAAGGCGGTAGAAGGCCTTGTAGGCGAGCCCCATTATGGCGGAGGCCTCTCTCCGAACTCTGCGTCCGTATACTACGTCGAAGCCTTCCTTGTACCATTTCTCAAAAAACTGAGGGATTACCTCGGGAGGATCTTGGAGGTCTCCGTCCATGAGCACTACGGCATTTCCCGAAGCGACGTTCATGCCGCTCAAGAAAGCGCTTTGAGACCCAAAGTTCCTTGAGTGCTCTATCACTATAACTCGGGGATCCTGACCCGCGATTTTTGTCGCGACCTCCGCTGTATTGTCCGGACTTGAATCGTTGACGAAGATTATCTCATACTCAACCTGCATCGCGCGAAAGGTGTCGCTCAGACGTCGGTACATAATCGGAACGGCCTGCCCATCCTTGTAACAGGCGATAACCGCCGAGATGCGAACCGGCGCGGCGATCCCAACCGGGAGGTACACAGACGGTAAGCTTGGATTATTCTTGGCCCACTCTAATGTCTTTGTAAGCCCCTCCTTGAAACTTGTCGTCGCCTCCCAGCCCAGAGCTTCCCGAGCGAGGCTTGGGTCCCCGTACCAATCTTTAAGATCCCACGCGCGATTCGTCATTGAGCCCCACTGAGGGTCTCCATCTATCTCGAAGATCTCCTTAGCGATCTGCGCCACCTCTCTAATAGTTGTCTTGATACCGGAGGCGATGTTGATGGATTCGCCCCGGCTAGACGAGACCCCTCTCAGGGCCGCAAGCAGGGTCGCGCGCACGATATCGGATACGAACACGAAGTCGCGAGAGATCTCGGGATCCACGAGGGATGGGTAGGCTTTGCGAAGTCCGTGTTGAACGAGAACTGGGATCAGCCTGTCAGGCTCTTCCCAGGGGCCAAATGCCGAGTAGAGCCGAAGGTTGATGACAGGGAGATGCTTCTGCTGTCCCCAAAATTTAATCATGTACGAGGCGGCTATTTTGCTGACCGAGTAGTGGCTGTTTGGAAGGAGCTCCCAATCCTCCGAGGACCCCGAGCAGTTTAGTCCATACTCTGACTGGGATCCCGCGTGAACAAATGCTGCGATACCCTGCTCCTCGGAAGCGGCTAACACGTTTAAAAGACCATTAACGTTGGTTTGATAGATCAGAGAGGCGTCTGTTTGCTTAGCATAGGCTCCGTACGCCGCGAAAAATAGCACTGTGCGAAACCTGTAGGTGCGGAACGTATCTCTCACCTCTTTGGCGTTGTTGATGTCGCACCGAATCACATTCGCGGGTTGTATCTCGGTGAGCCTCCAAGGCAGGAAGGATTGGTGAGTGATTGAGTAGACGTCCTGCCGTATCTTGGAGATCTCCTCAACTAAGTTGGCGCCGATAAATCCGCCGGCGCCGAATACCGCGATAGGCCCCTCAAGCGCGGCAGCGAGCTCTGGGATCGTTCTGTTATCGATCGGGGCCGGGTTCATCGATTCACGGCTCCGATAATCGTGTCGTATAACTTGGAGCCAGCGAGTCCACTCTCTTCCTGATGCCACCGTTGAGAGCCATATAATCCTGAGGGGTACCCCTCAGCGCACAAGTTGATAAAGGTAAGCTTGTCCGCGGAGAGATTGGCGAAAAAGGTGCCAAGGCTCTCGGCAAGTCCCCCGGAACGGTAGTGCTCCTCTAGGGTGATAACCTTCTTTACGCGCTTCACAGCCTCGGTAAACTCCTCAGGGAGATCTCTGACCGGAAAAGAGCCAACGCTCCAAAGTTCAACGGTGTCCGACGGGAGATCTGGCAGCGATTGGATCACATTTTCAATGACGGGACCCATGGCGATAACAATTACGGATCCCCCTTTCTTTATGCGACGAAAATCCGACCATGCTGATGATGACGAAACTTCGCCAAAGTCCGGCACCGATTTGCCCAATCGAAGGTAGGCCGGACCCTTTTGCTCAATCATGTGCCTTACTCCCTTCGCCACGTCACTGCCGAAGCAGGGCACATAGACGGACATGTTCGGGAGAGATCGCATGATGGCGACATCCTCAAGAGCGTGATGAGTAGCTCCCATGATGCCATATCCATACCCTCCGCCATTGCCGACTATTTTGACAGGTAGGTTGTGGAGGCAGATATCATTTCGAATCTGCTCGAAAGGACGCATGGTGGCGAACGGAGCGATACTATACGTCACGGGAATAAACCCCCGAGCGGCGAGACCAGCCGCGACGGACATCATGTTCTGCTCCGCCACGCCACAGTTAATAAACCTCTCCTTGAGCGCGTTCTGGATCTCTTCCAAAGCCATGAAGCCAAGATCGCCCGATAGGAACGCGATCCTCTCGTCGCGCTTGGCGATATCTAATATAGCTGACGCGAACTCAACTCGCATGCCCGTCTTCTCCGGTCTGTTTGGAGAGTAGTCGCCGCAACTCGTTTTGACAGAATTCAACAGCGGACTCGTAAATCTCTGTGGTCATTGGTAGGTAGTGACAATCGACTGTATCGGCTAGTCCTACGAGACCTCTACCCTTTGTTGTCATAGCCACTACGGCGGATGGTGCCCCAAGATCGCGGCCCTCGGCGGACACAAATGAGTAGCATGAAGACAACGACTCAAAGTCATGCCCATCGGCCTCACCGACGGCGATTCCAAAGCTTCTTAGTTTTTCCGCTAGGGGCTCCATATTGAACACGTCTTTGGTGCGACCAAATCCCTGAATTTTGTTGAGATCAATCACGAAAACTAAGTTATTCAATTTGTGGTGGGCAGCAAAAGCAAAAGCCTCCCACACGCTTCCCTCATTTAGCTCCCCATCACTGAGGACACAAAAAACCTGTTCGTCTCGTCTGCCCAAAAGTTTTGAGCCAAGAGCGAGGCCAGCGGCGATCCCTGGGCCATGACCGAGGCTTCCAGTGGCAAAGGGTATAGTAGGGAGTTTATTTGGAGGGGGATGAGCCGAAAAGAGGGTTCCATCGCGGTAGTATTTTGCCCTTAGCTCCCCGGCATCTATCTCCCCAGCCATCGCGAGCACTGAGTAGAGGGCAGAGGCGGCGTGTCCTTTGGAGAGTATGATCGTGTCCTTAGAGGAGCAGCAGTGAAACTTTAGGAACGTCAGCACCTCAGCGCACGAGAGGGCGCTTCCGACGTGGCCTGAGCGGGCATTGAAGTGTAGGTCCAGAAGAAGTTGCTTCACCGAACAACAGGCGCGTTGCAGCTCTCGAACCGATTGCGATTCCATGAAACCTCTTTAAGGGGTTGATGTTACGCACTTCTTCCCCTAATGACTTGGATGTTCGACCTATGTTTTTCGGTGCGTGGTTTACCAATAACTACAAACTGGGAGGGCAGAATTACGCCTGAAAGGAGCCAGGCGCTTTTTACAGACGGTGTTTGGACGGGCTTGCGGGCAATTCCTGGGCTTTTTAGGTCGGGGAGGGGGTATGAGGAATCGAAAATAAGGGCAGGGCAGTCCTATATCATCAGAGGTTTAGTGCGCCTCGATGCCCGGATCCAAGCCTTGACGACCTCTCTTTGACGTCAGAGTTTGGTGGTTGTGAAACGGGAGACTATTGTTTTCACCGATAGAGACACCATGAAACAGTCAGAAGAGATCTCCCCTCAGGGCTACAGTCACGGTGATAATAACCTTGATCTTTCCTGGGCTCGTTGTGACGCTCGACCAAACGGGGAGGACCGAGACCAGCCACAGGTTCTCGAATTCTCTGAGAAGCGAGGCCTAGGTTCTTTTCGTGGAGTGATAATGAAATTGCTATCACGGAGTGAATTTCTTGTTTATTCCCTTCTGATCGGCCTTCTTGCTTTTGGAAGCTTTCAATTTTTGACATCGAGATATCCCGATCAGGAGGTGCGAGATCGACTTTTCTTTATCTGCCTGCCGATATGTTCTGAGGTCTCATTTTGGGTCGCTCGATATTTGACGAGCCGAGTCTCTATCTGTGGGGCCGGTGTGAATGAGAGTTTTTTCAGCCGATCGGGGCTGGAGGGCTGCTTACCAATCATTCCAGTGGTCGCGGGGTCTGCCGCTTTTCTAGTCGCTAGTCCAGCGCCAAGCATAGGGCTGCTTGTTTTGGCGGCAATGCTCTCGTATCACTTCGCGCGCTCAAAGATATCGCTTCTGCGCTTCGCTGAGATAATTGAGGTTCCCCTCTCAATCGCGCTGTTCTGCTACGCCTTCACGATGCTGGTGCTCGTCAGCGATAAAGACCCGCACCACTGGGCATTCTATTTAGGACCTGCCTATGCCGTGTTCGGAGGGGGTCATCTCCTGTGGGATGTGCCAAGCCAATATGGATTTCTTAATGTGCTTTCGATAGCTACCGTGGCGCGCTTATTCCATATTGATGTGACGACATCTATGAGCTTTTTCGTGATCTCTCTTGAGTTAATCGGTATCGCCGTTACTTTTTGTTTGTTTCGATTCCGCGTTGGACTCTCGACGCTCTCTTCTGCTCTTTGTGTCACGGCGTTACAGCTCTGTCTCCCGAGTTGGATCGAACACTACGCCGGACCAGCTTTCACCCCCTCAACGTCGGCGCTCCGTTTCGCGCCAGCATTAGTGGCTCTCATAACCTTTGATCGCTCCATGAGGCGGCCCACCACCTGGAATATCGTGACCTCGGCTGTTTGCGTCGCTATCTCAACCTTGTGGAGTCCTGAAAGCTGCCTCTATACAGCCGCTCCGCTGCTCGTTTTCGGGTTGCTCAGTCTCGCGAGGAAGCCATGTCTAGCTTTCTTTACAGGACCCTTTGTTCGAGTGTGCGTTCTAGTTGGGGCGCTAGTCGGGGGATTCTTGCTGTGTTACGCGCGAGCGCTGCCGCAGGGAGTCGACCCTGTGTCCTTCTACGAATACGCCACGACGTACTCGACATCTTTCGGACTGATCCCCATAACACTCGATTGGTGGACCGGGCTTTTCGTATTTACCTTGGGAGTTAGTTACTTTGTGGCGCGCAAGAGTTGGTCTGAGGGGGGGAGTCATTCGCCTCATGGTGCTCTGTTCTTTACCTATATATTTTGTATCGCAACCTACTTCGTAGCGCGTAGCTCATATCGAAATGTCCACAACCTCATTCCGTGGATGGTGACGGCTTTAGCCGCCGTGGTTGTTGATCGGAGTGGGGTCGCGGCGAGGGCGAGGTTGCTATTCACGTTAGTGGTAGGGGCTTTATCTCTCGGACTGTTCATCTCGCTGTACAACGGCGAAAATCAAACTCGCATTCTGGAGAGGGAAGCACGCAAGGCAAGGTACATTCCGCCGCATTTTGATCAGGTGCCTCCGCAGGTCGTCGAAGCGGCGCGAGAGGTAACTCATAGTAGTCAATTTACTTTTGTTCATGATCTGGCGGTGATCTACAATCCCTCAGATGTGATGGGGATAGGTGGAAATACTTTGCCAATAAGTCCCGTTGGCCTCTTTGGGGTGCTTCCAGTTGAGCGTCAGCGTGTTTATATCGCGCGAATGCTGGAGAGAGCCTCTCGATCCTATGTGCTTTGCATTGAGCGTGTCTGCCCAGTTGTTCCTTATACTCTTCAGAACATGAAAGACCTGGTGAATGTGGTTGAAGTGCCATTCCCGAATGGAGAGGGATGGAAGCTGCTCGAAATATCAAAGAGGTGAATGTGACCTCTCTGTGTCACGTAAGGTAGCGACGGCTTTTTGTGTTTTCCGTTGCTTGACGTGGCGTCGGCGCTGATACCCTCTCGGTTAATCCGCCCGCGCTCCTTCACTGCCGATGGGCGTGCGCCTTAGATCGTCGCTATGGCCAATCACGGCGCGCAACGCGAAGAGAGGCAAAGAATGGAACAGTTGAATTCAGGAGCGATCAGCTTCGACCAGTAGCTGCCCTTGACGATCTTGAACGCTGTTGTGTACAACAGTAAGCATGAAAGCTCGAGTTCTTTCATTGATGCGCCCCTTATCCCCAAATGAGACTCGCGCGGCCTCGGAAAAAGCGATCATCATCTTGATTTGATTGGAAGCGACTGCTGATAAGCGGTTGTTTCCCAGCGCCCCAAAAAGTTCCTCTGAGAATAGTCGAATAGAGGCCCGCATGGCCGAACAGAAACAGTAATCATATGAGCCTCTCTTTTGAAAAACTACCAAGCGCTTTAACGGGAGTGGATACCTTTGCGGGCTCACTCCCCAGTAAAATGGCTTGTCTCTCTCAGGGGTTCGCGCGTCTGATGGAGTCCAGAAATATTCGCGTGGTCTTCTCGGAGGTTTCGGCTGATGGGGTATGTTTCGCTGATGCCACACAGAACCCAACTAACGCGTATAAAGTGCGAGGAGCCCTCGCGAGCGCGAGTATGGCTATGCTTGAGGGGCAGGGCACGTTAGTCACCGCGTCGGCTGGCAATCACGGAGCTGGGCTGGCGTACGCCGCTCGATTGCTAGGTTTGCGGGCGGTTATTTATGTGCCAACTTCAGCGCCCGAAGTTAAGTTGGAGACGATCAAGAGCTTTGGAGCTGAGATTCGTCCGATTGGGGCGACCTTCGACGAGTGTCTGGGGTACGCCCTGAACGACTGTGGAGTTAGGGCAGGCGAAGCCAAGTTTGTCCACCCGTTTGACGATCTGGTTGTAGCCGCGGGGCAGGGGACTATCGGGCTGGAGATGCTGGCCCTTGGAACTCAAGAGATACGAGCCAGACGGTTTGATACAATGCGCGTTTTCCTGCCTATAGGTGGGGGCGGATTAGCCGCGGGAATCTTGAGCGCGCTGAGGACGTGCTGGCCGACAGATCTTCCATCGCCAGAGATCATTGGAGTGGTGGATGAGAGCTCGCCCGCGGCCCTCCTGGCGATTCTTCGAGGTCATCGAGTGCGGGCGATTCCAGATACCATCGCGGATGGTACAAAAGTCGCCGTCGTTGGAGACACTTTTCTCGCTTTAGCTCCTCTGCTGGATGGATTGATGCTTGTGCCTCATGATGAGATCGTATCGGCGATGAGGTCGTACGAAGTACGTACGTTTGTCCGGCTTGAGGGGGCGGGTGCCCTTGGCGTGGCGGGTGAGGTTGTGGCCCGACGATACAACCTGTGCCAGGACAGCCAAAGAGTGCTCAGCGTCCCGCTGATAACAGGGACAAATATCGATCCAGAGGTTTTTCATGCCGAGGTTGTCGCCGAAGCTCGGATGGATTCTCAGCTACTAAAACGGCAGGGCTACGAGGTGCTTGTGCCCGAGGAGGCAGGCCAGCTCCTAAAGTTTCTGCGCCTGGTGAGGGGCTATAATATTGCGGGGCTGACGTACCAGGCTAGGGAAGGAGAGCGAATGGGACGTCTGCGAGTTGAATTCGAGGTAAGGCATAGCGAAGAGAGCGAACTCCTGGCGGTAATATCTCAGGAATTTCCAGGGTCCCGCTCGATGCGCGATGGAGAGCAGATGCTCTATGAGGTGACGAAAGTTACGGATTGTCGAGCTAGAGAAGAGCTTGTTTCACTCGAAGATCGCCCCGGCACGTTCCTGCGATACGTGGAGGAGCTTTCCGCGCAAGGGCGCTTTGGGTCTGTACATTTTCTCTTCTACCGAAAGCCCGCCCAATCTGGCGCCAAGGGGCAAGTCGTGCTCTCGAAGGGTTAATCGCCCGAACGTACACGAAGCGGCCTCCGTACGCCTACAGTATTGTTCCTCTACAAAGTTTTGAGGTCGAGTACGAACCTATAGCGAACGTCTCCTTTGATCATGCGCGTGTACGCGTTGTTAATCTCGCTCACTGGAATGAGTTCGATATCGGAGACGATCCCTCGCTCAGCGCAAAAGTCCAACATCTCTTGAGTCTCACGAATCCCTCCGATCATAGAGCCAGCAATGGAGCGGCGTCTCGGAATAAGGGAGAATGGATGAATGGCCGGAGCTTGCGGCGGAACTCCGACCAGCACCAGGGTGCCGTCTAATGTTATCATCGAGAGCACGGAGTTGAGATCATGTTCCGCTGACACAGTGTCTAATATTAAGTCAAAAGATTCCGCGGCTCTTTGGGTCGCCTCAGAGTCGGAAGATAGGAGGAACGCGTCGGCCCCAAGTCTCCTGGCGTCTTCCTCCTTAGACTTTGAGGTGCTGATCACGGTGACATGGGCTCCAAAAGCCTTCCCGAACTTGACCCCCATGTGTCCCAGCCCCCCGAGTCCAAGCACGGCTATGCGGCTAGCTGGCCCCACTTTCCAGTGTTTGAGCGGGGAGTACGTCGTGATCCCGGCGCAGAGAAGCGGGGCTACAGCCTTAAGATCGAGCTTTGGAGAGATCTTTAAAATATAGCTCTCGTCCACAACGATCTGAGATGAGTATCCCCCGTGGGTTGGTGTGACCCCATCTCGTTCGGTCCCATTGTACGTAAAGGAGACGTGCCCACGGCAGTATTGCTCCTCGCCGGCGGCGCAACTTGAGCAGGCGCGACATGAGTCAACGAAACATCCTATCCCCGCGAGATCTCCCTGTTTGTGCTTGGTGACCTTCGCTCCAACTCGGACGACTCGCCCAACGATCTCGTGTCCGGGAACCATCGGAAAGATCGAATTACCCCACTCACCGCGCGCTTGATGGATATCCGAGTGGCATACCCCGCAGTAGAGGATCTCGATGAGAACGTCATGAGCGCCCACTTCCCGCCGATTAAACTCAAAAGGCGCGAGAGGAGATCTTTCGTTAATTGCGGCATAGGCTTTTGTCGGGAGCATGAGAGTCCTCTTGAAAAGTTCTTTGGCCGGAGTGTAGCGTGAAGCGGGTAGGGAGAAAAAGAGTTTTATTTGAATGGCTCTACTGCGGCTGAATCCAATCTCTTGGGTTAGTCAGTACGGAGAGAAGCTCCGCCTCCTTGGAGCCCTCCGCGATCTCGGGACAGTACTCCCAGTGGACGACAGCCGGGAGGGACATTAAAATTGACTCTACTCTGCCGCCAGTCTGAAGGCCAAAATGAGTGCCTCGATCATAGAGTAGATTAAATTCAACATAACGTCCTCTTCGCATGAGCTGAAATCTTTTCTCCCTCTCAGTAAAAGGGGTGTTCATTCGACGCTCCACGATCGGCAGGTACTGGTCAGTGAACGCAAACCCCAGGTCCTTACTCAATTCTAAAATCTTTGAGAGATCGATATCCTCGTTACGCCCGAGATAATCGTAGAAGATCCCGCCAATACCGCGGGTCTCCTTGCGGTGCGGAAGGTAGAAGTATTGGTCACACCCTTTTTTGAAGCGGGGATAGTAGAGAGGATCGTAGCGGTCGCAAACCTTCTTTAACTCACTGTGAAAGTGAATCGCGTCCTCGTTGAAAAGATAGTAAGGGGTAAGATCTGAGCCTCCGCCGAACCATCGCTTGTCACCCAGCTCTAGGTAACGCCAATTCGCGTGAGTGGTCGGCACCATCGGCGACACGGGGTGAATAACAAGGGAGACACCTGTGGCGAAAAAGGGGAGATCCTTATCGGTTTCCGCTCCAAGCTTGATCGCGAAATCTTTTGGCATGGAGCCGTGAACGGAGCTGAAATTCACACCGGCTTTTTCGAACACGCGCCCCTCCGCGAGGATTCGCGTGACTCCCCCGCCGCCACTCTCTCCCGTGATATCGGGGCGCGACCACTCATCAGATCTAAATCGAGCCTCGGGCTCAAAGGTTTCAAGAGCGGAACATATATGGGCCTGAACAGCGCGATAGGTCACGGCGGCTTTTTTCGCTAACTCGCTGGCCTCCATCTCTAGAGCTCCGTGACCGCGGACGCCATGGCCGCTGATACGTCCACTCGTCCGCCCAGTTTGTTGATAGTTAGGCCTAGTGAGCCAATCGCCGCGACTACATCAAAAGGATCAACAAATCCCATGTGGCCTATGCGGACTATCTTCCCTTTGAACGCGCCCTGCCCGCCCGCCAGTCGGATGCCGTAGGCGGCCCGAACTTCGTTTCGTAGCTTGTCCGCATCTATCCCCGAAGGAGGGAAAAAGCCCGTTACGCTCGGTGAATGCGCGTTCTTAGCCAGGACAGCACACCCGAGAGCCGTGGTGCCTTGAACGGCTATCTTGGAGAGCTTTTGGTGCCTCTCGCAGAGGGCAGTGAGCCCCTCCTCTCGAAAGATCTGGACGGCGGCATTCAACCCGACGATGAGAGTTGATGGAGGAGTCCATGAGGTCTCCCCACTCGCGAGAGCCTTTTTCTCAAGGAGAAAATCAAAGTAGAGGGTGCGCCGAGGGGTTTGCGTAATCGCTTCCCACGCGTGTTCGGACAGCGCGACTATCGCGAGACCCGGCGGGAGCATAAGCGCCTTTTGAGAGCCCGCGATGAAGATATCAATTGTTGAGGAATTGCCTGGCATCCTGACAGTGGCGCACGACGAAATGCCATCAACTATGGTGACGATGTGAGGAGCTAGTTTTTTAACCTCCTGTAGAAGCTCCTGGAGGGGGTGTAAAACAGTAGTCGAGGTCTCGGTATGTTGGACGCAGAACGCGCGCGCCTTAGGGTGCTGGGTCAGAGCGTTTCTTACCTGCTCAATAGAGACGGCCATGCCCCATTCCACTTCGATCTCGTGCGCGGTAAGTTGCAGTCGCTCGGCTATCTTGGCCCAGCGCCCCCCAAACACCCCACCGTTCACGCTGATTATAGAGTCGCCGGGTTTAGCGATATTGAGGAGACTCGCTTCCATCGCTCCAGTGCCTGAGCACGCTAGAAAGAGAGGGTCGCTCTCCCATCCTAGGAGCCAACGCATCCCATCGCACGCTGTTCGCAGCTCTCTCTTAAAGACCTCGCTGCGGTGGTGCAGCATCGGAAGCTCCATCGCTTGAAGAACTCGTTGCGGGATGCAGGTTGGTCCGGGGGTTAAGAGGCGCTCTTTGTACATTCTTTAGCCCAACATTATTAGGCGTTTGGGGTGCTCGCGACGCGGCTGGCAAGGGTCTTGCCATGGTATCCTATACAAGCCCCAGGTGGCTAACAACAACTGCACAACCTCATGCTAATTCAACAGGTTAGCTGGGATCAGGAGGGGGTGCAGAGTCAATCACCTGACGGGAGGAGCGTCAAAAGACCGGCTTTTGACAGGGCTTCGCGTGGGCGTAGGAGAAGAACATTCATGATGACCCAGATTCACATGTGGCAGCTGTTCGTTGATATCGGTTTAATCACCTCAGTCATGGCGATGACCATGAAGGCGCTCAAGGCCTCTCGCATCCCCGGGATGTTACCGAAGACCCGTGAGTTGGAGGCGAGTCTCAGAACTCTAATCTCGGAGGCTGAGCGAGCCGGCATTCAGCTGAATGACCAGCTTCTCCGCAGGGAACAAAATATTCAGAAGTCGCTGACAGAGATGCAGGAGTACGAGGCTCGCATGACCAAAGTACTCGCTGAGGCCGAGACGTTGCAGAGTAAACTTCAAACGACCCGTACCGAGACAATACGAATTATACAGGACCTGCGAGCTGGATTCGAGCGTGGCATGCAGAGTGAGACTGGGCGTCTCGCCGAGCAGCTAATTAATGGACGCGCGGCGGGAGCGCCAGCGACGACTCAGAGTGCCGAGGTGGCGCCGTCACGCGCCGCGCAACGGTTGGAGGCTGAGCGGGCATCCGACGCTGGGGGGCCGAGAGATGATGGAGAGTTCGTCCAGCACGTCTACTCTCGAAGTATGCCGAGCAATTCCTCGACACACAGTGTTTTTCCGCCGACCTCCGAGCACTCAATCGGGACAGAGCCTAACGCCTCAGATTTAGGGCGGACATATCAGTCCGCGGAGCTCATGATCAAAGAGGGACAAGCTGTTGATAGTGTCGCTTCGCAAATGAAGTTGCCGGTTGAGGGGGTAAAACTTCTAGCTCAAATGATTGAAATCGAGAGAGAAGAGGCTAGTCGTCGGCAGGATCCAGCTGGAAAGTTCGCGACTGTGGATTCTCGGTTAGGGGCCCTGGGATCTATGCGTCGTCAAAGCTCTCTTCTGTAGGAGGTCGATAAATGGATATAGGAATGTACGCGGCCGCATCGGCGGGGATCCTCCAGATGAGAAAGCTGGAGATTCAAAACAACAATCTCGCCAACGTAAACACTGTCGGCTTTAAGCGGCAATACCTCGTTGCCGGTCAGGAGAACTTTGATGAGACGTTGGCGAAGGAGTTCGCGAGCAGCGATCCTTATGCCGCTGGTGACCAGGCGCGAGTATCAGGTGTCGCTGAGGTTTCCACTCAAGTCGATTTCTCGATGGGGGCAATAAAGTATACCGGCAATCCGCTCGATGTCGCCTTGAAGAATCCCAATGATTTTTTTGTGGTCAATACGCCAGAGGGCAGGATGTATACGAGAGCGGGAAATTTTACGCTCTCCGCTGATGGCTCCCTAGTGACCCAAGATGGCTTTCAGGTGCAGGGAGATGGTGGAAACATCGTGATCAATGGAGCCGGCGCGAGTGTGGGAGCTGACGGAAGTGTTCGCGCTGGAGGAAATACCCAAGGAAGGCTTCAGGTCGTTCGGTTTACCGAGACGACAGGACTTGTGCCGGTAGCTGGGGCCCGATTCAAGCAGGTCGCGGGCGCTCAGCCCGCAGCAGTCGAGGGTCGGATTGAGCCTCAGTCAATTGAAATGTCTAATGTGTCGGCGGTTACTGGAATGATCGATCTGATCACTACAAACAGGGCTTTTGACGCTTATTCAAAAGCCGCTCAGACGATCGACAACCTCAATCAGGCGGCTATCACTCAAGTGGGCAAGAGGCAGTAACGTTTTTTAAAAAGGACTCTTATGATTAGAGCACTCTATTCAGCAGCGACCGGAATGCAAGCGCAGGAGACTAACTTGGATGTTATCTCCAACAACTTAGCGAACGTAAACACGACAGGGTTTAAGAAGAGCAGGGCGGATTTTCAAGATCTGATGTATCAGTACGTCGTTGAGCCTGGAGCTCCGACATCTCAGACCACAATAAATCCCACGGGTATCCAGGTTGGACTGGGAGTGAAGACCGCCTCCGTCCAAAAACTATTCACACAGGGAGACCTGAGCTCAACCAATAACCAGCTCGATGTCGCTATCGAGGGAGACGGATTTTTTCAGGTTACCCGACCGGACGGCACTATCGCGTACACTCGAACTGGGTCATTTCGCCTCGATCAGACCGGACAGCTCATTACCGCGGATGGTTTTGTGGTCGCGCCTGGGATTACGGTTCCACAGGACGCGCTCGGTATTACGATCGGGCAAGACGGAATGGTTAACGTAAAACAACCCGGAAACATAGCTCCGACACAGGTGGGACAACTCATCGCGGTTCGTTTTCCGAACAACGGCGGTCTTCGAGCAACCGGTCAGGGGCTTTACGAAGAGACGCAAGCATCAGGGGCGCCAGTGACCGGAATTTTTAGTCAGATCGGTTACGGGCGACTCAATCAGGGGTTCCTGGAGAGTAGTAACGTGAGCGTTGTAGAGCAGGTCGTGAACATGATCACCGCGCAGAGAGCGTACGAGGCATCGTCAAAGGGGATCACTACCGCTGATGAGATGCTCTCCTCCGCAATTAGTTTAAAGAGGTAATAACATGAAGAGAGTAATTGCTGCCTTCTCGGCGATGTGTTTTGCGGTGTCTGTCGGGGATGTGGTTGCGCAGGTCTCAAAGGATCTCCCCGCAACGATTAGGGTGCAGGGGAGAGCTGATGTGGTCGTTACTGAGCCAACTATCAGGTTGGGCGACATCGCTCAGGTTGATTCCGCGAATGTGCAAGACGATGAGGCTGTCAGCCAACTAAAAAAAGTCGCCGTTGGGACGAGCCCGAAAGCGGGCGAGTCGACGATTTTGGAAGGGGCCAAAATACTTGAGCGTCTCCGAGATGATGGTGTTAAGTTGAGTGGCCTTCGCTACTCGCTCCCGCGCCAAATTTCTGTTACCCGAGCCTTTCGAGAGGTAAAGATTGATGAGCTCGAGAGAGCTTTGAGCTTTTTTCTCTCAAAGAGCAACCGTGAGGTTGATGTGAAGGAGATCGTTGTCGACAAGCCCGTAAGGATTCCAACTGACAGTTTAGGCCTTGAAGTGGTGGCGCTAAAGACCACTCAGCCTGGACACCTAGGGATAGATTATAAATCGATAGCCGGCTCCGACGAAGTAAGATTTCAGCTGAGGGCAGTCGCGGATGAGTGGAGACTCATGCCGGTAGCTTCAAGACCGCTCGCTAAAGGAGCCATCCTTGGCGCCGGAGATATCCAGTTACAAAGGATTAATAACGTCTCGGTCAGTCGAGATAGCGTTGAGAATATTGGAGATCTCGTTGGACGCACACTCACTAGGGAGATAGGTCAGGGGGAAGTTTTTCGGTCTAATTCGGTCGTTGTTACCCCGGTCGTTACCGCGGGCTCCAGAGTCTCTGTGGTGTTTCGCCAGAATCGGCTTGAGGTAAGCGCGAGTGGGGTCGCGCTTGAGAATGGTGGCAAGGGGCAGGAGATCCGCGTTCGGAATGATACGTCAAAGAAGATTCTCTCAGGTCGGGTGGAAGGGCCAGGGATTGTAATCGTAGGAGCTCAATAATCATGGAGAAGAGAACGATCGCCACTCTCGGTGTGTGTCTCGGATTGGCCGGGTGTGCTCCCTCTCAACCTGTGGAGCCGTATGTGCCCGCTATGCGGTACGCAGATGGCGCCACACCAACAAGCTCCATCCATGGACTGGCTTGGAAGGGTGGTGTTGTTGAAGAGGTCGCTTCGGACGGAAAAGCTCAGCTCCGTATGGTGACAAACAAAGAAGAGATGCCGAGATCTCGGCCTGTGGTCCAAAGGAACACTACGAGCTCAGTGGTGACGCAAGCCCAGATGTTAAAAGAGGGGGAAGATCTTGGAGACGGTGTAAAGGTCATACGAAACACTGAGCAGTTACCCCGAGCTTATACGGGACCACTTGAGCTTGGCGATCCGGGCGTTGGCGCCTCACTATGGCGTGAGAGTAGGGTTGGCAATGAGGTTTTTCGAGATTTCCGAGCGTGGCAGCCGATGGACCTCGTCACGATTGTTGTAAATGAGGTGTCGATAGGCCGTCACGACGCCGATACAGAGGTCAAGTCCAAGAGTGAGTATCTGGCGGCGATTGAGAATTTCCTAGGGTTAGAGGAGCAGACTGACCAATGGAATCACCCACCTGATCTATCGAGCTTAATCAAAGCTTCAACAAAAAATGATTTCAAGGGAGAGGGCGCCACGAACCGGCAGGCTCAATTGACAGCGCGATTGTCCGCGGTGGTGGCTGAGGTCCTACCCTCTGGGCTTTTGCGCATCGAGGGCGAGAAGATAATCTCGGTGAACAACGAGGAGCAGGTTATGGTCATATCGGGGCTCGTTCGTCCGCGTGACATAGTATCGGACAACGAGGTGCTCTCCTCCAAGATAGCTCAGATGCGTATCGATTATTATGGAAAGGGAACGGTTGGTGAGGCTCAGTACGGCGGCTGGTTGGCTCGAGCCCTTCGGATTCTGTGGCCATTTTAGGAAATACTATGAGGATTTTAAAATTTTACTTGGCGCTTATATGTCTCATCCTTATTCCGCGGGGTGGGGAATGCGCGCGCCTAAAAGATATCGCTGATATTGAGGGTGTCCGCGGCAATCAGCTGCTCGGGTACGGCTTGGTGGTCGGTTTGAATGGCACTGGGGATGGTAAGCTTGATTTCACCCAGAAGAGCATTTCAAATATGCTCGAAAAGATGGGAATTCGAGTAAATCCCGTCGATGTTAAGGTCAAAAACGTGGCTGCCGTGATGGTCACAGCGACCCTCCCACCCTTCTCAAGGCCAGGTTCGAAGCTTGATGTGGCGGTATCATCAATGGGCGACGCGAAGAGTCTCCAGGGCGGCACGCTCCTACTAACCGCGTTAAAGGGAGCTGACGGGAATACCTACGCGGTCGCGCAGGGGAGTACTAATCTTGGAGGGTTTGCGGTTGCGGATGGTGGCGACTCGGCTATTAAGAATCATCCAACTGTGGCGACGATACCACAGGGAGCCCTGGTGGAGCGCGCCATTCCATTTGATCTGTTCCAGTCGCGAAAAGTGCGAGTGGTTCTGCGTGAGCCTGATTTCACCACAATGACTCAGGTCGTTCATTCAATTAACGCCCGGATGGGAAAGCCCGTGGCCCTCGCTATGGACTCGGCTTCTGTGGAGGTTCTCCTTGATCAAGGCAGTCAGGCGGATCCGGTCGGTTTGGTGTCGATGCTTGAGCAGGTCGAGATTGATCAAGACATTGGCGCCAAGGTTTTAGTCAATGAGAGAACCGGCACAATCGTTATGGGTTCGCATGTCACTATCAGTAAAGTAGCGCTCGCTCATGGCAATCTAAATATTTCAATCCGCTCCGAGACAGAGGTATCTCAACCGAATGCGCTTGCGCAGGGTACAACCACAACCGTGACGAATAGCGATATTAATGTGGGTGAGGATGTGAAAGCTCTCCAAATAGTGGGAGGAGAGGTGACGTTGGGAGATGTTGTAAAAGGACTTAATGCTCTGGGAGCAACGCCGCGAGATCTTATATCGATCTTTACGGCGCTCAAGAGAGCAGGGGCTCTCAACGCAGAGTTAGTAATAATGTAAGGGGTGTATGGATCCGCTGAAGATACGCGGTGCGCAGAGTTCTCAGGCTGTGGAGGTGTCGCAGAGAAAGCTGCCCGCTTCGCAAGATCCCAAACAAGCCGCTCAGCAGTTTGAGGCGCTTTTAGTGCAGGAGATGTTAAAATCGATGTGGGCTACCGTGCCTCAGGGAGGCTTGTTGTCGAATAGCCATGAGGAACAGATGTACCGGGACCTCCTCAATGAGGCTATGGCTGATTCGATCAGCCAGGGTAGAGGCATCGGAATAAAGGATGTAATTCTGAAGGATCTCAATACCTTAGGTAAGCCTAAGTAACCTTTTTGCCTGTTTGTGCATCTTATCTGGTAGAAGAGGCGTATCTAAGGCTCCTTCTAGTAGGGTTAAGTAACTCAATTCCAAAGGATGGAATATGAAAGTGCCGGGATCGGACGCAGCTGACATAAAAATTAGTCGAACCACTGATGCTCGCACGGGTGAGCAAAAGGGGATTCGGCGTTCCGTGGTGGGGGAGGTTTCGCAAGAGGCCGCCTCTCGGGGGTCGGCAGCCAAGGGCGCCGCTGACACGATACAGGTCTCCTCTCTTGGAGCGCTACTCAGGTCGGAGCTCAATCCCGCGAAAATGGCTGAGGAGAGAGCGAATAAAATTGCAAGTCTCAAGGAGCAGATCGCCACTGGAACCTATTCGCCCGATTCTAAGGCAGTGGCTCGGTCGTTAAGTGAGGAGATATTCCTTGAGGTTGCTCAGGGAGCGGACTGGAAAGACTAGGCATCCACTATGAGACTCGCGAGTGGTGACATACGATCCTTAGAAAAGTATCTCGCCGATGAAATCGCCCTTTGTGACGACTATCTCAAGATAATTCAACAGGAACAGAAAGCGGTCATAAAGCTCGACGCTCCGACGGTCACTATCCTTGGAGAGCAACGAGCTCTCGTGGTCGAGAAGCTCTCGCGTATTCGAGAGGATAGAGCCCTGCTCGTTGAGCGAATCACGGGTGATGAAACTACACGTGTCTCTGAGTTGGTCGCGCAGAGGTGTGGACCCTCCGATCGCAAGCGACTCCTTGCCTTGGCTGAAAAAGTAAAAGTAAGGCTTGGACAGGTCGACCGGATGACCCAAGAGTTCAGTCAGATCCTGAACTTCTCGCTCGGCCTTGTTAACGGGGAGATGTCCCTTCTGTGGTCGGCCACTCAGCCGGTTACCCGGGTTTACAACGCCTACGGAGGTCTCACAGAGGGCGTACAGCCCGGACCAGCTCGTTCCGGCTCCTCTCTTGGTAAAGCCTAGACACATCGACGATATCAGGCGTTATCGCCAACTCACCGACCATAGCCATTTTTGGGGTGATACGGGGCTCGTCCCGGGAGCGGCATGCTCATTGCTCATATCCCTCTAGGGATAAGTGTCCGGCAAAAATTGCCGAGTCGCACCGTGAACGCCGATGCCAAACTATAGCTCAAAAATCCTAAGCAACTCGGTCAGCGCGCTTGTGGCGCAGCAGGCGCTCATCGCCAACACCTCAAATAACATTGCTAACGTTAACACTCCGGGATACACACGGCGGGAAGTTTCTCTTCTCAACAGGGCTGATCCTGGAGCGGCTCAAACTGGACTCTCGTTTGGTAGTGGCGTTCAGGTCGGAACGATTCGACGGATTACGAGCGCGTTTCTAGAGGGTGCGGTCAAAGAAGCTACCTCTCGACAGGGCCAGGCTAATGTTAAGAATGATTATCTCGCTCGAATTGAGAGCCTCTTCAGCCTAGCCGGACCTCAGCAAACCATCGGCTCGACATTAAATGATTTTTTCTCGGCCGTTAATCAGGTAGCGATTAACCCCTCAAGCATTGACGATCGATTAACCCTCATGCAGCGGGGGGAGGACCTCGTTAATTCCATTAAGACAACCTATAACACGATCGCTACTACTCAGAGCGAATTGGATAGTCGGGTACCGCAAGAGGTGCAGCAAATTAATGACTACACCTCTCAGATCGCTAAGCTCAACGATATTATCGGGAAACGCAGGACCTCGAATATCCCCTCGGTGGACGAGGAGGATCAGCGTGACGCGCTCCTTACGCAACTCGCTGAAAAGATCTCCTACCAGTCAGTAGAGCTTGAGAGTGGTATGGTTAATATCTCTCTTGAGAACGGCTTTCCGCTGGTGACAGGGTCGACGGCTCGGGAGATGTCCACGACCACGAACCCGAGCTTCAAGGGCGCCACTCTTCCCCCTTCATTGGAAGGGAGAACCCTTTGTTATGTCGTGTACAACTTCGGCTCAGAAAACGATCCATCCCATTTTGATCTCACCAAATCGCTGTCTAACGGTCAGGGGAGTCTGGGTGGAGTTTTGCAGCTTCGCGGATACGCCGATCCAGCTAATACCTCTGCCTTCCAGGCCGATGGAGACCTCGTCGCCTTCGCGTCACGCGTTGAGTCCCTCACGAGGGGTCTTCTCACCAAGCTGAATGAGACCTATCTCGGAGCTGACGAGGATTCGACAACCGTCGGGCTTCAGTCCAGTTCAGGAGACCTCAATGGAAATGCTCCGGATGTATTTGGTCTCTTCGACTTTGATTACTCGGGGACCAAAGACGCCGATGGTGATGGAGTGCCTTCGGCGGCGGACTTACTGGCGACCGGAAAAGACAATTTTAGCCGACTGATTAAGTTCGCTATTAAGACCCCCGATCGATTCGCGGCGGCCCGTGACAATGATACGACTCAGGGGATTACTGTGTTTCCCTCCGGGGATGGGCAAAACGCGGCGGCGATTTCACAGATTAAGAGCTCGACCATCGACTTCTCAGTTGGAAGCTTCTCTTTGCGCGGCACCTTTGATGAGCTTTATTCGTCGACAGTAAACTATGTGGGGAGTAAGAAATCCGCCGCTGAAGTAGCGGTTTCGGTGGCTAACGCTTCAGAGGTCTCGGCTCGCGCTAAGCGTGATGAGTTGTCAGCCGTCAGCTTAGACGAGGAGTTCGCTAATCTTATTAAGTATCAGAAGGCCTTCCAGGCGTCAGCCCGGATTATAAAAACAGCTAGTGACATGCTTGATCAACTTGTGGCGCTCATATGACAAGAATATCTGAGAATCAATTTACGCGCCTGCTAGTCTCGCAGACTGTTAACAACAAAGCGCAAGTCAATAAATACTCTGAGCAGGTTTCGACCGGCATCAAAGCCGCGCTTCCGGGTGACTCGGTAGACTCTGGCGTCATAGCTCGCTACAAGCAACAACTTGATCGCATCGACGGGTACAACACAGCGATTGGTCGAGTCAAAGGGATAGTTCAATTTCAGGATGACGCGCTTAGCCAGATGGATGAGTTGCTGATCCGGGCGAAAGAGGTCGCTCAGCAGGGAGCAAACGAAGCGCTCTCCCCCTCGGCTCGCGCCTATCTTGCCGAGGAGGTATTTCAAATCCGTGACCAAGTTGTGGGATTGGCCAACTCATCCTATCAGGGTCGGTATGTGTATGGTGGAGCGGACGACGATGATCCTCCCTTCGACGCCGGTATCTACAACGATCCTATAACCGGCCCTGCCTCAATAAAGTATGAGTTTGACGGAGAGATCGGAACCTCTCAGGAGAGATCGGTTAACCTCACCGATGATATCGTTATCTCGATCAACACACCGGGTAATAAAGTTTTCGGAACAAGTATCGAGGCGCTGGAGCGTCTTGGAAGATCCCTGAGTGGTTACGCTACGACGCCAGCCTCGGGGGCTCCGGATGGAGGAGGCGTGCCCTACACCTTCCCGACCGATTATAAGACTCAGACCGCCGACATTAAGAAGTGTATTGATCTGTTCAATACCGCGCGGGACCAAGATATTCTGCCGGAACGTACCAAGCTGGGCGGCAAGATGCGGCGTCTTGAAACCGCTGAGGCTCTGCTCTCTCTATCTAAGACCTCAGCGCAAGAGGTGCTCTCTCGGATACAGAACGCCGATGAGACTGAATCGGTGGCGAATCTGACGCAGGCGCAGACCGCCCTACAAGCGTCGTATTCCGTCACCGCCAAGGTCCTGAAGATGACCATCATGGATTACATCTAGGCTAGCGTTTAAACCTGGCTCATGCGCCGTTGGGGTCAGTCAGATTAGAAAGTATCGCCCTTTTTGACATCTCTGATAGAACGGGGGATCCTATCTGTCGTTTTTGGGGGAATTAGTCATGGCGTCTTCTGAACTGTTCGATATTCGAAGCCCTTTATGGAGAGCCGCCTTTGACTCAGCGGTGTCGTTCGATAATTTTTTAGTCGGGGCGAGCTCCGCTCACCGAGCGCGGTGGCTTGAGCATCGATCTCGAATTGCGCTCTCTTCCGAACAGAGAAACCTTCTTGAAGGATTTAAACGTCGCATGAACGTACTCGTTCTAGCCGGCGTATGGTGTGGAGATTGTGCTCGCCAATGCCCGATGCTGGAGGTGATAGCGCGCGCGACCCCGGCGATAGATATTCGGTTTATCGATAATCAGTCCAATCCAAGCCTGCGAGATGAGTTGCGAATCCATGGAGCTTCTCGAGTGCCGGTAGCGGTTACGTTGTCTGAAGACTTTTTTGAGGTTGGGAGGTCTGGAGATCGGTCGCTCGCCGCGTATCGCAGGAAGAGTCAGCTTGAGCTCGGTGACGCATGTGACACGGGATTAGTGGTTTCTCCCGCGGAGGAGTTGGCTGAGGAAGTGGCGGAATGGGTTGAATATTTCGAGCGGCATCACCTCCTCTTACGGCTCTCCCCTTTTCTTCGTAGACGCCACGCAGACTAAAGCCCGCGCGAGTGCAAGATGTCACGAAGAGTGGTTCTCATCCCGGTTTATAATGAGGAACGGCACCTTGAGGGGCTTCTCTCAAGGTTGCGCCAGGTTTATTCTGAAGATGTTCTCCTGATTGATGATGGTTCAGAGGATCAGTCTCCGGGTATCCTGAGGGAGCTAGAGGGTCCGACAACGCATATTCTGATTCGGGGGGATAACGAGGGGTATGGGGCCACCCTCATCTCTGGGTTCCGAGAGGTCATACAACGCGGATACGACTTCCTCATTACTATGGACTCAGATGGTCAACATAGGCCGGATTGGATTCCGGAATTTTTTGAGGCGATACCCGACTGGGACATAGTCTCAGGTTCCAGGTATTTGGCTGAGAGCGAGAGTAGTGGGATCGTGCCCTCAGAGCGCCAAGCCATAAATCGGGAGATCACTGCCTGTCTGAACGGGATAACGCACTATAACCTGACCGATAGCTTTTGTGGTTTTAAAGCATACCGAGTGTCCGCGCTCGCCAAGCTTTCAATTACGGAACGTGGGTATGCCATGCCACTGCAGTTGTGGGTTCAGGCCTGCCATCACGGTTTACGGGTTGTTGAGCGGCCGGTGTCGCGGATATATGATGATCCGAATCGGCGCTTCGGTAATGGGCTCGATGACCCACAGGTGAGGCGAAAGCTGTACCTTAATACGATTGACAGGGAGCGGTCGCGATGGAACCTGTAGCCTTAGTAATTGCGCCCCATCCCGATGACGCTGAGATAGCGATGGGAGGAACGATCGCGGCTCTCATAGCGCAAGGGGCGCGAGTGGTAGTAGCCGATCTGAGCGATGGTGAACCTACCCCCCATGGAAGCCGTGAGGCGCGTCAAGCGGAGGCCGCCGCCGCGTCCCGAATTCTTGGGATCAGTGAGAGGCGGTGCCTGGGGTTAAAAAATAGAGAGATCTATGACACCGTCGATAATAGACGAATCGTGGCGACGCTTATCCGTGAGATTCGCCCCTCCCTCCTTTTTGGACCATACGGAGATGATGTGCATCCTGATCACGTTCAAGCCTCTCAATTGGTTGAGGCGGCTCGTTTCTATTCCAAGTTTGTGAAAAGTGATATGCCTCATGAGCCGTGGTACCCTCGGCGGCATCTCCACTTTCTCTCAACGCACATCAAGGTTCGATTCCATCCCTCAATTATTTTTGATATCTCCCAATTCATCACTCAAAAAATGGATGCGATAAGCGCCTATCACTCTCAGTTTGTCGCCCACGCCCCAAACTCCAAACGTATTGAGGAGATTCGGAATGAGGCGCTCTACTGGGGCGGACAGGTTGGGGTAACAGCGGGGGAGCCTTTCGTTTCGCGAGAGCTGGTAAAAGTGTCGACCAGTCAAGCTCTGTTCGAGGTATGAGAGATGAATGTGCTAGTTGATCCTCCCTACGAGGGTTGGGGGGCGATCTTGAGAGAGAATCTTCTTGCGGCAGCCCGCTGCCACTCTCTCATGGGCGTTGATCGAGCTCGGGACTTTAGACAGGAGCTGGTTGAAACAGCCCTCAGATATTCTAAGCTTCTGGCATCCTCAGCGGCGGAAGTTGGGATCTCTCTGCGGCTCGGCGAGTTCACGCCTGAATTAGCCCGTGCCCCAATCGTCATGGCCGGACACCAGCCGATAATCTATCACCCGGGCATTCTCTACAAGATCGACAGGCTTTCCGCCTTGGCGGATTCGCAGGGAGCTCTCGGGATAAACTTAGTAGTCGATCTCGATGAAGGCGATGGGGGCGCTCTCTCATGGCCGTGTGTCCAAGGTAGTGACGTTGTGATTAAGCGTTCCTCAATCAGTGTCGGGGGCGCGATGTTTTGCGATCAGAGGGTCGCCGACAAGAAAACTGTGGCCAGCGTTTTTGAGGCATTGAAGGGCGACCTCATCCGAAGTGGTCGCGATGACATTGTGATTGTAGTTGAGAGCGTGTCGGATATGTACATCCGTTTGGCTGGGATGCCGATCGCTTTAGCGAACGCGATCGTTAGGATGCGCCTCTATAGATCGTGTTATCTAGAGGCGCCTCTCTCGTCGCTGATCCGCTCTCCCGTCTTCAAGCGAGAGCTCATCAGGCTTGTCGAGAATCCTCAGCGGTTTGTTTCCGTTTACAACCACACACTCTCGGCATTCCGAGCGGAGCGAAAAATAAAAAATCCAGCCAACCCCTTTCCAAATATGCGAACTAGAGATGGGGTTCTGGAACTACCGCTTTGGGAGCTGAGAGATGGAGAGCGAAAGCCCGTCCTTGTTGAGTCGGATTCCAAAGCCGAGGATCTCGATGGTAAGCTTTTGGCCCCACGGGGCAGCCTCGTTACCTTGCTGTCGAGAGCGTTAGCGAGTGACCTCTTCATTCATGGCGTTGGAGGGGGTAAGTATGAGCCTTTCATCGATGCCTTCGCGGCCGCGCTGCTGGGGATACCTCTACCTCGATTTGTTGTTGCGAGCGCGACTCGTCACTTGTTCCCTGAGAGTGTCGAGCGTTTCAGCGAGGCTCGTCGACTCAAGAGCCGCTATAAAGAGATCGTGTCTCATACGGAGACGTTTTTCGGCTCAGGAATTCTTTCGGTGGAGGATGAAGTCGCGCTCAGTGCTTTTGTTCAGCGGAGGAGAGAACTGCTTGAGTCGATGTCAAGAGTGAGGTCTCCCTCAGAGCGTAGTCAGGTGGCTTACGCTCTCAATGAGATTAATCGAGAGGTCAAGGCGCGCATTGATGTTAGCGCTTTGGCGCCAGTACTCGCCGTGGGGGCCATGGATGATAGCGCGTTTGGTCGGTGGGCATATCGCGAGTTCCCGTTTTTCTTTTTTCAATAACTTATCGTTGTAGGCCGTTACCCGCCACTCTGTGGAATTGAAAGCCGCCGGCGCGCGGTTATGTGGGGATGGATGGAACGGCCCTCGTGGGGTATATTTCCCAAAAGCCAGGCATTAATTGTCACAATAAAGACCTCATTATATGCGCGATTCATCCCGCTACAATCACCCGTTAGAGCCGGTCCGTCATTCGTATCCCCTCACGATCAGTGACGCGAGTTTTTCGACAGCCGTCGGACTCTTAGTTAAGACTCTTCCGTACGTCGTCGTTCGTTTTTGCGTGCTCGTCGGCGTGTCGGTTATATCTATCGTGTGGTTTGGAGTGACCTTCGGTGGCGCTGGGTTCTTGGGCGAGCGTATTCATCCTTGGGTGGGATACGGGTGGCTCTTCTCTGGTCTAGGAATCTACGGATGGTTGTGGGCATTCGTGGTTAGATACGCGCTCTATCTCATCAAGTGCGGGCACATCGCGGTGCTCACCGAGTTGATAACAACGAGTGCCATTAGTAATGGCTCTGAGTCGATGTTCTCGTACGGTAAGAGGATCGTGACGGAGCGATTCGCCGAGGTGAATGTCCTCTTCGCGCTCGACGCGTTGGTTGAGGGGGTCGTGGGCGCTTTTAACAAGACGCTCGATTGGGTCACGAGCTTTCTTCCAATACCAGGCTTGCACGTCATCGCTAATCTAGCGGGAGCGATTATCAGGGCTGCTACAACCTACATCGATGAGACCATCTTCTCGTACAATATCGCGCGTGGTGAGGATAACCCCTGGCGCGGCGGGCGTGACGGTTTGGTATACTACTGCCAAAACAATAAAGAGATACTAAAAACCGCTGTGGTTTGTATCATCGCGGATTATGTTCTTACCGCCATCGCGTGGCTTCTGATGTTCGCTCCAGCGGCTCTTATAGTGACAGTCATGCCGGTGTTGGCCGGATGGAGCTTTCTAGTGGCCCTCCTTTTCGCGATTAACTTCAGACAGGCTGTGCTCAAACCGCTCTTCCTTATAATGATCATGATAAAGTTTCATGTGAGCGTCAAAGGGCAGGCTATCAACGAGGAGTGGGATCAGAGATTGGCTTCGCTTTCTCCAAAGTTCGAGAAGATTACGAGCAAGATAGCGGGATACGTTCCAAGTTCAATGATGAAACGCCACGTTCCTGTCTAGCCTTCGGAGTTCGCCAAACGCCTTATGTGGAGGATCTTTCGACACACTAAAGGAATGTTATACGTGGGGATCGGAGCGGCTCTTCATTCTGAGAGTTGTGAGCCGCTGGTTGTATATCGCACACTCTACGACAACGCTCTCTCTTCAACGTGGGCCAGGCCCAAAGAGATGTTTCATGAGGAGATCTCGCCTGGAGTGACGCGCTTCACCGAGGTGGCGCGGGTACGAATCGCGGTTCCAGAGGATGAGGCGATTATCTTGTCAGTTAGGGGGCTAGAAAATTCCTCCACGAGGGCGATCCTTGATGAGTCGAGGCGCGGCGGTGATAGGCTTAAGGACCTCGCGCGCGTAACATACTTCCTTTTAGAGCTTACAAATGGTGACGTTATAGCGACCGTCGCCGCGAGGCGTGCCGCTCGTCGAGTAGTTGAGCTTTCTTCGCTGGTGGTAAAGCCGACTCATCGAAGGCGGGGGTATGGCTCAGCGTTGGCGCGGGTTGTGATGGAGATCTTTAGAATGGAGGATGATGCTGTTCGATTCATCGGAATCCTCACAAGCAAAACCACGCTCTTTGAGAGGTTGGGCTTTTGTGCCGTTCCCGTGACGCAGGGCGCGCGAGCCTCTGACGCTATTATGTACCCGGGAGATAGTCCCCTGAGCGATGGTGAGAGATTGCATCTAAGTCGCCTCGTAGATGGGTGAGGTGGCGGATGAAAAACTCGGGCGCGTTCCCCGTGCCTCAGAGCTGGGAGACAATCGTTTGATTCGTTGCGGGCGCCAAGATGGGCTAAACGTCTCCGAAAAGTCGCGAGAGGTCCTGATCGGGTTCGTGGAGGCTGCAGCTCCCGATTGAAAATGGCGCAATCTCTTTTGCTTGACGAGTTTCGGACAGCGAGATTCGCGTGTCGCCAAAGCCCAATTCGTTTCGGAGAGACAAGGATTTCGGATGCTCATTAGTTAGCAGCTCCGCAATCTTGATTGCGCCAAAATCCGCTCCGAGGGCGCGACGTAACATGACGCTCGCAGCCACATTCAGAAATCCCATCGGGTAGTTGTGATGACTCTTCTCTACGATTGGGTGGTGGAGCCCGCCGGTTACCTTGAGAGGCAAGCCATTGTCACACGTCGCTGCTATAGCAAGAGCGAGTCGCTCCGGCGTTATCCCAGTCGGCCCAGTAAGGCGACATTTCAGAGCTGGTTTGATTTTGGCCTGGGTGAGGGCCGTGATGGTATCTCTCAACTCATCTTCCCATGTTGGTGTCGATAGATCGGGTTCGATCGCCAGAACGGCCTGAGTCTCGCGCACTAACGGACCGTATTTTGATATTACCTGAGCAATTTCTACCGGTGAACACTTCGCCTCTATTGAGACAATTCGGACTCCAAGCCCCTCCTGGGAAGAGTGGGAGATGATTCTCCTCGCGGTTGAAATGTTTTCATCAGGAGTTCCAGACGCGAGGAGGCACAGCTTTAGAGGATGAGTGAATCCGTCCGAAGAGAGGTCCTCGTTGAGGAGATGTTCGGAGTGCGCTCGGTCAAGGACGAGGTCTCCGGACACCATCCACGGTCGCTTCAGCGAGCTGGCAAGTGAACCGCTCTCTTTGAGGGCGTCTTTAAAAGAGCGAGAGGCGGGGGGGAACATTCCGGCATAGTCAAAGAGTTCGGTCACCAAAAGATCAAGGACAGTTGCGGGCTCGTGCCTCATCTCTTTGATGCCTCTCGCACTCGTTGTGAGATCGAGCCAAAAAGATCGACATTGTCGCGCGTCACCGAGATCGTGATCTCGTCACCATTTTGCAGGTATGTGGTTGAGACCGCTCCCGTCTTAATCTTCTCCAGCATTCGACGTTCAACAATGCAGCTCGATCCAACTGATTCATCCTCATTTGAGACCGTGCCGCTACCGATTATAGTTCCCGCGCTTAGGGGTCGGGTGGTCGCCGCGTGCTCGATAAGTTGGGGGAATGAGAAATGCATCTCTCCCGCGTTTGGACATCCAAAAACGTGGCCGTTGAGGGTCGTTTGTACCGGGAGATGAAGACGTCCGCCTCGCCAGTCGCCACCAAGTTCATCCGGAGTGAGGGCAAATGGCGCGAAAGTTGACGGGGGCTTGCCGTGCAGGAACCCGAATCCCGTAGTCATCTCACGTGGTATCAGCTCTCTCAAACTGATGTCATTGAGAAGCGTCACCAGAGCGATGTGTTTGTTGGCGTCGTTAGCTTTTGTCCCCATAGGGACATAATCCGTCACGATCGCCACCTCTGACTCAAAATCCATCCCATCAGAAGCCGCTCGTAGTGTAATATCATCGTGAGGCCCCAGGAGGTTATCACTTGTTCCCTGATACATCAGGGGCACTGTAAGGAGATCTTCCGGTGGTTCCGCGCCGCGAGCCCTCCGAACCAACCGAACGTGTTGCACGAACGCGCTCCCATCCAAAAAAGACCATGTTCGAGGGAGGGGTGCCATAAAACTCACGTCTGATATCGAGGCGGAGTCCTTCCACTTTCCATGTCGTAGTTCCGAGTCGATATCTCGTAACTCCGCGCTGACAACGCTCCAGTTGTCGAGAGCGGTTCTTAGGGATGAGAACTTTGATTTGGGTAGGATCGCGACGTGGTTTCGATCGGGGTGAACAAGGACTAGCTCTCCGTCACGGGCGAGCTCGAGGAGGGAACTTTTAATAGACGCGAGTATCATAGATTTCCCCGAACCTCCTGTTCGCGTTCGATCGCCTCAAAGAGCGCCTTAAAGTTTCCTTTGCCAAATCCGCTTGATCCTTCTCGCTGAATTATCTCAAAGAAAAGGGTTGGGCGATCCTGGAGCGGCTTTGTGAATATTTGAAGGAGGTATCCATCCTCGTCTCGATCGACCAAGATGCCGAGCTCCTTCAGGGTCCCTATGTCCTCTTTTATGTGACCAACTCGCCCGGGGACCTCCTCGTAGTAGGTTTTCGGCACATAGAGGAAGGGAACCCCTTGGTCGCGCAGGGTTCTTACCACTGAAATAATATCATCAGTCGCGAAAGCGATGTGCTGTACTCCAGGACCTTGATGAAACTCCAGGTACTCCTCAATTTGTGACTTTCTCTTGCCCTCAGCTGGCTCATTGATCGGGAGTTTTACCTTCCCTTTGCCGCCGTTCATGACCTTTGACATAAGGGCGGAGTACTCCGTGGAGATGTCTTTATCAGAGAAATGCGTGAGCTGTGAGAATCCCAACACTCGTTCATAAAACCCAACCCACTCGTCCATCTTCCCGAGTTCCACGTTTCCCACCACGTGATCAATCATCTTTAGCCCCGCCTGCTGGACTTTTTTTGCGCGAGGAAAAATCTTTGAGTAGGCGACGAATCCCGGCCAGTAGAGGCCTGTATAGTTCTTTCTCTCAACAAATGAGTGGATTGTATCGCCGTATGTTCGAATCGCGGCGTTAATGATAAAACCGCACTCGTCCTTTAGCTCAGTTGGTGGAGACACGGAGATCGCGCCTCGTTTGATCGCCTCATGGTACGCCGCCTGGCAATCGGGGACTTGAAAGGCGACATCTTTTGGTGAGAACCCGTGGGCGTGTACGAAAGAGGCGATCTCACTCGTCGCCTTGAGTGGACACGTTATCTGAATCTTGGCTTCTCCCTGTTGAAGCACAATGCTGACAGACTCGCGCCAGCCCGTCTCGGGCCCCCGATAAGCCACTGGCTCGAAGCCGAACGCCTGCGCCATATAAAAGGTACTTTGGCGCGCGGAGTCAGCGTAGATCTCGATGTGATCAAAGCCATCAATCGCGAGTGGATCGACGCCTGGTGGTGATTGAGGCGCCTGAGTGTCTACTACGCGGGTCGAAAAAGGGGCTAGGTTTTTGCTCATGCTCGGTTCTCCAAAGAACTTTTTAAGTATATGCCCTAAACGGACGGGCATCAGTAAAAATAATTTATGGTTAGGGGGTTTCGGGCATTTCTGGTCAGTTCTGGCGGTTAAGAAGGGTTCGGGCGGTATCGTGATAGAGCGCCCTTAGGACCTCGGGGGAGAGCTTGCATCCCCGTAAGGTGGGGGCATCAAGGGGAGTAAATTTCTGCGGATTGACCAGGTGCAAGTCCGGGTCCGCGATCGGAGATGGTCCAACGTAATCAGTTTCAAGAAGGGTTCGAAGCGCCCAATAGCGAGAGGCGTAGAGATCGTACGCGTCGTTAGGGTTCGACGCTTTTGATTCCATCTCCGATGAGTTCTCAGACACGGTTAGGTGCGCGTCACCGGTCACTATGTCAGAGCCAAAAAGTATTCGCCCCTTCCAACGGGTGAAAAATTCTCGTGTCGCTTCAGGCGGATGTTTGCTTAGCTCGCGAACGATCCATTTTGTGGCGCTACAATCGAGATAGAGATTCTTGTTTCGCTCAAGGAGGCCCGAGAGAAAGTTAAGATCCTCTGGATATCCTCCCATGTGCGCCGCAATCCACGGGGACTGGAATTTCGATACTACCTCCTCCAAGTCCTCATACTGCTGGTCCTTCGTGCCGTATCGATTGACATCCTTATATTTGGCGCTAAACCACGTGTTTGGGTCCCCGATATGCACCATGAAGATCATGCCGAGTTCGATCGCGACCTTCATGCAAGCAATCCGTTCGGGCGCATTGAGTCTAAAAGGGCTCGACACAAAGGGGACATCCTCAGAATCGTAGATTCTTGGGGCGTTCCAAAACTTCACTATCTTTGCGCCATGCGATTTGAATTGAGGAATTAGTTCGGCATATCCGCGACCTACTGAGTGTCGACGATCCTTGCTTGAGAAGTCAGGAATCGCGATGAATTCAATCTTCTCTCCTAAGTGCGCACGAATAAGATCGATCTCGTTGAGGGGAGTCATGGAGTACGTTAAGCCAATTCCGTGGTGCCGCGCCGCTTCATCATAGATTTTTACGGCTTGGTTTCCGCGAATATGAGAGTGGGCGTCAATGATGGGATAGTCGAGCTTGGTGAAATCTTTGGCGAGCTGCCTATAGTTTAGGGAGAGTCGGTTAGCTGGCTTCATGGTGTAGTGCTGCTCTCAAGGCTTTTGGCTTCAGGGATACTAGCTCATATGAGAGGGGCCGGGCGCTCCATTGAGAGCCTGGGTTGCCCCTAAAAACCCCGATAATCTGATAATATTCTTACATTTCAAGGCGTTGCAAGACGAAACATGCCGGTTCGGGCATTTAGTCCGTGAGTTTTTTCTCAACACGTGTCATTTAGGTATGTGCTCTTGAAATAAGTCGGTCATACTAGGCTACTTAACGGCGACGTGGCTTACAGAACAAGTCTCATCGGAGTTTTTGCCATCGGTACCGCCCAGGCGGGCGTCTCTATCAAGCGATATGTCTTCTGGCTCTTCAAATCCACTCATTAATCTTCCGTCGCAACCTTTAGAGGCTCGAAGCCTACTAGGTGGAGAGTGGAGCGTCGGCGCTGGCTCCTCTCATGAGTTAGTTAGTCCGTACAACGGAGAGCTGTTGGGAGTTGTTCGTTCCGCGACGGTAGCCCAGGTTGAATTGGCTGTAGCGGCCGCGGCCGCTGCTTTTGAGGCGTGGCGGGGAGTTCCGCAAAAAGAGAGGAGCTCCCTGCTATTAAATCTTCGCTCCCTTCTTCTGCGTGATATCGATACCCTTGCCCATAGCGCGGCTCGTGAGTGCGGTAAAACGACCTCTGAAGCGCGAGCCGAGGTATTAAAAGCCATCGAGGTCCTAGAGTTTGCGGCCTCCCTTCAGGATAGTGACGCCGGTGGGGCGATGGATGTAAGCCGGGGCGTTCGGTGCGAATATAAGCGCGAGCCGCTCGGAGTGGCGGTTGGGATTACCCCGTTCAACTTTCCCGCCATGGTGCCTATGTGGATGATCCCGATCTCTCTGGCGGTCGGAAACTCCTTCATTCTGAAGCCGTCTGACAAGGTTCCCTTTACCCCCTGTCTTCTCGGCGAGCTGATCGTTGAGGCGGGATTTCCAAGGGGTGTGTTCTCAGTTTTGCAAGGTGGCCGTGAGGTGGTTGAGGCTCTTGTTGATCACCCTTCAGTGGGCGCGGTGGCTTTCGTTGGGTCTTCGTTGATCGCAAAGAGTGTGTACACCCGCGCCACTTCACACGGAAAACGAGCCCTCTGTCTTGGAGGAGCTAAAAACCACCTTTTACTCGCTCCAGACGCGGACATTAAAGTAGCTGTTGATGGGATCGTGTCCTCCTTCACGGGGTGCGCTGGCCAGAGGTGTATGGCTGGAAGTGTCCTAGTCGCGATAGGGGATAGTGGGCACATCGTCGAGCAGGTCGTTAAAGCCGCTAGTCAGATCGCTCTTGGGCGTGACATGGGGGCGCTCATTGACGCGGCGGCTGTTGCGCGATTGACGACGGCGATCGGGTCAGCGGAGAGGGAGGGTGTAAAGGTACTGCTCGATGGTCGGTTGGCGAAGGGGCCTTCAGGCTACGAGAAGGGCGCCTGGCTCGGTCCGACAATTCTAGACGGCGTAAAGAGCTCGATGCGGTGCGCGTGTGAGGAGCTCTTTGGTCCAGTTCTCTCTGTTGTCCGGGTGAAGACTCTTGAGGAAGCGATGGCGCTTGAGAGCCAGAGCAGCTACGGCAACGCGACCTCGGTGTTCACAACGAGCGGAGCTGTGGCGCAGTACGTCGCCCAACATGCTACATCAGGAATGATCGGCGTTAACATAGGGGTGCCGGTGCCTCGTGAGCCCTTCTCCTTCGGTGGAACAAAAGATTCCCGTTTTGGCGCTGGCGATATAACCGGCTTCGGCGGGGTCGACTTTTGGTCGTATAAGAAAAAAATCACAAGCAAGTGGGCCCTCCAGAGCGATAAGAACTGGATGTCCTAAGTGAACCAGGTAAGGCAGGCGGTATGACGACTAAAAACAAACTGCAAAAACCGATTGTTCTGACATCGCATCCCTCGGCTCAGAGTAGCAAGGGGCCGATTATTCATTGGGGAGCAAAGGATCCTCACGAGCGGGGGCCGGTGATCGGCACCCTGACCGATTCGACGCTCAGAAATTGCATAGGGACACACTCTGGCTCCTATTCCGTATATCGAGCGCTCGCGGTGGCGTCAAAGGCGCTCGACCCGCTTCATGTTCCAGACCTGACAAACACCGCGCCAACCTCAAGCGTCGGTCCCTTTGATAGTTGGTATGAGCCCGGGCGTATCGTCTCGATGGACCCGTGGGGGGCTGAGGTTGGCCGATATTTTAAAAGTTATGTTGAGCAGGGAATTAATATCCAGCCAACAATAGCTATTACCCGCGCGCACATCGCGATGCCAGAAGTGGTGGACGCCATTAAGCGCGGAAGTATTCGCGCCGACGGGCATCTCGTTCGAGAGAGTGGTGATTGTCTGGTGACGAAAGCGGCGATTGAGCCCGTATGGTACATGCCCGCGGTCGCTGAGAGGTTTGGAATTAGCGAGAGTGAGTTGCGCAGAGGGCTCTTCGAGCACACCGGCGGAATGTTCCCTGAGCTGGTTACTCGACCGGACCTGCACGTTCTCCTGCCACCAATCGGCGGTCAGACGGTGTACTTTTTTGGTGATGTTTCGAGCATCCCTGATCCCGGTAAAGAGCTGACTATACGGATTCATGATGAGTGTAACGGGTCCGATGTTTTTGGGTCGGATATCTGCACCTGCCGACCTTACCTCGTTCACGGCATAGAGGAGTGCATAAAGACAGCCCAGAATGGTGGGTGCGGTGTGATCGTCTACAATCGAAAAGAGGGGCGAGCTCTGGGTGAGGTAACAAAGTTTCTCGTCTACAACGCCCGCAAGCGTCAGGAGGGCGGAGACAGGGCTGATCAGTACTTCCATCGTACGGAGTGTATCGCGGGGGTACAGGACATGAGGTTTCAAGAGTTGATGCCCGATGTCCTGCACTGGATGGGGGTTAAGCGTATTGACCGACTCGTTTCGATGAGTGACATGAAATACAACGCCATCACTCGTTCAGGAATTGAGGTCGTTGAGCGCGTATCAATACCGGAGGATCGAATTCCGCCAGACGCGCACGTTGAAATGGACGCGAAGAAAGCCGCGGGATACTTCTCGGCTTCGGGAGCTCCAAGCGACACGGAGCTTAAACAGAAGAAGGGGCGAGGGTTAGAGGAATAGGTATGGAGGAGGTCATCGCCACCACCCTTGGGCCCGTTGGTTACCTAAGGAGCGCGACCGCTATTCGCGAGAGGTGTGGGGAGGTTTTTAATCTCGCGCTTAAAGGGAATTCCGATCACTTTAACATAAATCTCGATCGGCTCGATGGGGTTGTTCAACTGGTTAAAGCTGAAACCCTGAGACATTATCCCGATCTGAATGTTCCCTATCACAGCCGTTGGAGGCACTTTAACGCCGGAGAGATCGACCGAATCGCCGCTCTGGATGGCTTGCTTGAGAGCGTGCCGAAGATTGAGCGGTGCCGAGCCAAGCTCGAGCTAGCGATTGTCAGTGTCCTCCTGGACGCGGGCGCTGGTGACGCGTGGGGATATATGGACCCGGATAGCGGACTTCGACATAAACGCTCTGAGGGATTGGCGCTCGCTTCCATATACGCCTTCGCCGAGGGCTTCTTCGGGCCTGAATCTTGCTCTGTCACGAGCGAGAGGCTTCGAGCAATCACATCCGATGATTTAAAAGTCGCCTTCCAGGTCTCAACTGACAATCCCCTTCTCGGGATAGATGGCAGACGAGGCCTACTTAATAAACTTGGGGAGGTGATCGACTCGCGCCCTCAGGATTTCAGGGGCATGCAGGGGAGGCTTGGCGGGGTTTTGGAGTCGATTCAGGAGCTCGGTGATGGCGAATCTGTTAACGCGAGTGAGCTTTTGCGTTTTGTTCTTACGACGTTCGCTGACATCTGGCCCGGAAGAATATCGATCGCGGGGCAAAATCTCGGGGACGTATGGAAGCACTCGAAGGTCGGTGGAGAGGGTGAGACGAGGGGTCTAGTCCCGATCCACAAACTCTCGCAATGGCTAACATACTCTCTCCTTGAGCCCCTGGAGTATCTTGGGATTCAGGTTGTCGGTCTCGATCAGCTTACTGGATTGGCTGAGTATCGGAACGGGGGGCTCTTCATGGATGGAGGGGTTCTGAGTCTCCGAGATTCAGCCGCGCTTTCGTTTGAGCACGCGCCCTCGTCGGAATTAATAGTAGAATGGAGAGCGTTAACGATCATGCTCCTCGACGAGACCGCCAACCGCTTACGCTCGCTCTTGGGAAAGAGCGAGCGCGATCTGCCCCTCGCGAAGGTTCTTCAGGGAGGAACGTGGAGCGTAGGGAGAACCCTCGCGCTGGGACGTCGAACGGGTGGGGGTCCTCCCCTCAAGATAGCGAGTGACGGCACGGTTTTTTAGGCTGGGTTTTTTTAGGAAATTTCTTTCGGGGAAAAGGCAAGGAGAAGTCAATGAGTCACACCAACTGCACCGTAATTAATCATCCTCTCGTTCAACACAAGCTGACTATCATGCGCATGGAAGAAACGCCGAGCGCCGAGTTCAGGAGGCTTCTGCGAGAGATAAGTATGCTACTCGCCTACGAAGTCACTCGAGACCTCCCGCTGACGATGATAGATATCAAAACTCCGCTCATGCCGATGAAAGCGCCCGTCATCGACGGAAAGAAGATAACTATCGTCTCAATTCTGCGCGCTGGTAATGGAATCCTGGATGGCATGCTTGAGCTCATCCCTTCGGCTCGGGTAGGACACATCGGATTGTACAGAGATCCAGAGACCCTCACGCCCGTTGAGTACTATTTCAAGATGCCGCCGGATATATCTCAGCGTGATATCATCGTGGTCGATCCGATGTTGGCGACAGGCAACTCCGCCGCGGCCGCTATCTCACGAATTAAAAGTGTGTCACCACTCTCGATAAAATTTGTTTGTCTGATCGCCTCTCCGGAGGGCTTAGAGATATTCGCTGACGCTCACCCTGACGTTCACGTCTATACGGCCGCTATCGATGAGAAGCTTAACGAGCATGGTTACATCGTGCCAGGGCTCGGAGACGCGGGTGACCGCATCTACGGCACCAAGTAGAGGCAGGATCTCAGCCGGTCCCCAAGCAACTATCTACTCATCGGGGTTGTAGGGCCCGGGCGCCGGCATAGAGAGCCCATCCACTTGTGGCCCGACTCACAAGGTAAGTAGTCAACAGCCCAGAGCCCAATACGAGATGAGAGAAGTAGGGGGCGGCGTGGCGCTCCGGAAAGAGGATATACACTCCAAACATGAGCCCGAGCGGGATCATTGAGAGCGCGACGAAAAACATGCTCGCTAGCATGAACAGAAAACTTCCGAGGCCGGTCGCTAGTTGCGTGGAGTGCTCCCACTCAAATTGAGCGAAGAGGGCTCCGAGGCCGACTCCCAACCCAACGAGCCCATGGCACAAGATGACGCCAGCGGCGCAGGACGCGAGAACAAGCGGCACCTCGGCATTGAGCGCCATCGCGCCCGATATAAATATCACGGCGCCGATACAAGAGACGGGTAGAAGCCAACTAGTGAATTTGGCTTTGAGGATCTCCTTAAGGGCCACGGGAGCTGATTGAATTAGCCAGAAAGAGTGGCCTTCCATAGATACTGATGGAAACACAAATCGAGAGCAGATCGAGGTGATGACGAGCGCGCCGAGACATACGTTGCTTAGAATAAGAAATATGTTCCAGAGAGCGAGGATGTCCTCACTGGCGTTGGCTGGCTCGTGGAGCGCGCCATAATTATAAAGGTAAACGAAAGTGACTCCGAGAAGGAGAGAGAGTTGAACCGTATGGGTGAGGTCGCGCGAGAAGATTTTATACTCCTTTGATATAATAGCTCGGGATGGAGTGGAGCAAAGCGGGAGTAGAATTCTCGCCGCGCTTTGTGAAAAGCGGCTGTGAATCTTAACGAGGCCTCTGTGATGGCGGGTGTTCGCGAGTCCCCGTTCGTAGAAGATCGCGAAAGCCGCGCGTAAACCGAGCCATACAACCGCTAAACATCCGGCGCATTCCAGCAAATAGAGGCTGGGTTCGCGGAGATCGCCTTTTAGAAGGGCGGTTATCGCTAGCGCGCAGTGAGTGCTCGGTAACCAAGGGTTAAATCCCACCCCCAAGAGTGAGTCGGTCAGGGACGGAGAAGAGTTCGCGGTCGTGAGAGAGGAAGCGCTGTTGACGAGTGAGACAAAGACCCCAAGAGAGGCGACAAAAAGAGCTATGAGGAGTTGTTTGCTTTTTGCTGAGGGTAGAACAGCCGCGAATAGTAGAGCCGCGATCATTCCTGACAAGACGGCGAGAGAGAGATAAGCGACGCATACGACGGGTGCCATCGCCATAAAGAGAGCTCCCCCGTTCTGATGATTTCCAAACGCGATAAGGGAGGGTAATCCAAAACTACACACCATCCAGGCGACGGAAACTCCGATATCACACGCCTTTCCTCTTAGAAACTCACTTGAGGAGAGGGGCGATGAGCGAGTTAATTCCACGTCACTGGATATAAAGAGGGCGCCCAAGGAGCTTACCGCGGCCGAGAGAAATATCATGACAAAAAGGGTCGCCAGCATAACACCCAAAGGTCCGGTTAAATCCAGCGATACGCCATCGACTGTTTTGCTCACGTCTCTCAAAGCCGCGCGAGTCGAGATGTAAATGGCGCTTATCATGAGAAGGGAGATCGCGATCGCGGCCAGCTCCCTCATGCCCTGATGACCGCTGTGAAGCCATCTATTTTTTATGGTCAGTAGTCGGGGTTGTAAAAGAATCGGGAGAATTCGCATAAATTTTTCCGACCACCGTCTCACGTCAAAGACCGCTCGGAGCCGAGGCGTAGCGGTGGCGCTTGTTAGTGCTCAACCGCCGGTGATGTAAGCTCCAAGAACATATGCTCCAGGTCCTCGTTGTGTTTCCCCGTTAGAGCCCTAATATCATCGAGGGTGCCAGTGGTGATAATCGATCCCTGATGAATAATGGCGAGGTTGTCAGCGAGCTCCTCAGCCACATTCAATGAGTGCGTGGAGAGAAATATAGTGACGCCAGCATTGGCGTACCGTTTAAAAGCCTCTTTCAGGTTGCGAGCGCCGTGAGGATCGAGCCCTACCATCGGTTCGTCAACGATGAGAACTCTTGGATCATGGACAAGAGCTGCGCACGTAGCGAGCCGTTGCTTCATTCCGTGTGAGTAGCTCTCTATCAGCTCATCTTGCCAGTGAACTAAGCTGTACTCCTCAAGGACCTCATCGATGCGATGCTCCGCCCTCTTAGAGGGGACGTGGTAGATATCGCAAATGAAATAGAGGAACTCACGCCCGGTTAATTTAGGATAGAGGTTTGGTCTGTCAGGAATGTATCCGGTGATTCCCTTTGCCTGTATAGGATCGGCGAGAAGATCGAATCCGCCGAGATAGATCGATCCGGATGTTGGTCGGAGAATGCCCGTCAGCATCCGAATAGTTGTCGTCTTGCCCGCGCCATTAACCCCGAGGAACGCGAAGATTCCTCCAGTCGGAACCTGAAGAGATATGTTGTTTACAGCGGTAAATGAACCGTAGGTTTTAGTTAGGTTCTTTATGGTGATCATGGAGTCCCCACCTTTCAAGGGCTTGGTGCCCGCTACGTTTTACCGGGCGATTCGAGTCCTCGACCATTAAGATGCGCATGATCGGCGATTTTATTCGCGGCCTATGCTTGTAAAGACAGCCATTTAAACGCAGTAAGAGCGGGTAGTTACACCCTCTGAGCCTCCAGAAGGCACAAAGCTTTGCCCTGCGACCGGAAGAGCATTTCAAACTCCGTTGGAATATTGTCCTGCCAGTGCTCGCTAGCGAGAAGGTCGGTCGTTACTTTCACCGCCCGCCACTTGCTTGAATCCATGATTCCGCAAGTTGAGGCGAAGTACTCCTGATGGTCTGTTTTGTACCGCAGGAAGCCGCCAGGTTTTAAGAGATCGTGCATCGTGTTGAGTAGTTCGACACTGAGGAGTCTGTTTTTAAGCCATCTCCTTTTGTCCCACGGATCGGGATAGTTCACAAAGAATCCGCTTACCTGACCCGGTTGAAAGAGGTGGTGGATCTGTTTTGCGTCGGTTCTTAGGACCCGCACGTTGCGAAGGCCTTGAAGCTCAGCCTTCTCGCCGGTCTTAAACGCCCGTTTAAATCTTATCTCAAGACCAACGCAGAGGCTCTCAGGGGCTTTCTGGGCGAGTCGTATAAGGTGCATCCCCGAGCCTGAGCCCAGCTCTACGTAGCACTCCTTGTAGGCGCCAAGTAGGCTCTGGACCTCATGGCGTGAGCTCTCCGCCAGCTCTCGATCGCTTTCCGCGACGATTATTCCGGGCTTCGTTCTCACAAGCCGCATGTACTGATTTTCCCACGCCATCGCTCCAGCATACGACAGGACCAAGCGGTAACTCAAATATTGGGCAAAGAGGGAGAGTCGTTAGTGTCCATTGGGGAATCTAATGAGGGCCTAGGGGCTAAAACACTCTATTTTTTTGTTGGCACCACATCGGGCTCACGGTTTTATGCGGCATCTTTTATCACACCTTTTTCGGTGGGATTTCATTCGGATGGGGAAGGGGATCCAAGCCCGGTATTCTCGGTGCGCGCCGCATTGGGAGCCACACTTATCATGCACTCGGGCCTTTATTGAAAACCATATTCAGCCTGGAGGGCGGTTAGCGATTCTCGGAGCGGGAAGGCTCCTTGATATCGACCTTCCAAAGCTTCTCCCGCTTTTTTCGGAGATCCACCTCTTTGACGCCGACCCAAGCGTGATGCCTACATGGCGTCGAGTCAGTGGATCGGCTTTTCGAGAGAGAGTTTTCCCTCGTGTCTCCGATGTGACCGGTTCTCTATCGATGTGGAGCACAGGTCTAGGCAGAGCTAAAAAAAATGGGGAGCTCTCCTCTTACCTCGAATCACTCACGGTTAATCAAGGTTTGTGGGAGCTCGAGAGCTTTGATGGGGTAATCTCACTCAACTTGATAGGTCAGATCCCCCTCTACTGGCGAGATAGGGTGCTTGATGTCGCTGGAGAGCTCTCTGCGGAGGAGGAGCCAGCGCTACTCTCTTCGATGGCTAGGCTGCAGGCGGCTCACCTTGACGGGTTGAGGGAATCGCCCAAAGGGTGGTCGATAGCGATTACTGATACTGAGTATTATACTTACTCAGTCGATCAATCAGAGTGGGAGGTTGAGCCAGCTCTGGATGGAGCAGTGCTCCGTGACTTTCGCGAAAGCCGTGGTCGGCGCGTTCAGAGTGGAGATAGTTGTTGGCTCTGGCACCTTGCGCCGCAGTTTATTGAGTCAGAGACGGAGGGGGAGATCCACCGAGTTGAGGCGCGAGCGTGGAGGAACTCCACGTAAGTCGGGCTTCTGATCGAAGTGTCCCGATCCCTCTTGGTCCGAGATGGAGCGAGGAATATTAGAGGTACCCCGTTGGCCCGGAAGCGTTGGCCCGGAAGCGTTGGCCCGGAAGCGTTGGCCCAGAATCGTTGGCCCAGAATCGTTGGCCCGGAAGCGGCCTGCCCTGGGATCTCTACCCACTCTAAGAGAGATATCAGCCAGGTAACCCCCTGTAACTACGAGGCCCAATAAACATTCCGGTTCAAAAACAAGGGCTAGGGGGAAATTTTTAGCCCCCGTTCCTCTCCCAACCTCATATTTCAGCCGTTTCATGATGTTAGAGGTCTAGCGCGAGCTAGTGCCGCTAGTACCACGGACGGTATTT
>Ga0214921_10000108_pt1 | contig 156841 bp, 142 predicted proteins | sample LL1505_MetaG_FD_177992 | JGI IMG/M metagenome (GOLD analysis project Ga0214921, IMG submission 177992) | Freshwater microbial communities from Lake Lanier, Atlanta, Georgia, United States - LL-1505 | ecosystem: Environmental > Aquatic > Freshwater > Lake | place: USA: Georgia | collected... | reverse complement strand
TTATTGATGGCAAACAATTTCTTATTGATGATTTGAATAATCTTTACGACTTCAATTTACATCACATCGTCGGCAAACTTGTCGATAATCTTTTCACTCCTTTATAATATTCTTTTAACCTCTTTATCCAATTATTCAAATCATATATTCTTCCCACTGTTGATTCTCTAGAATCATCATATATTATTAAATGTATTTTAATCAACCCGCTATAATGTTTGGGCAAAACAAGGGATGATTTTTTTTTGTTATTTATATCAACATCATTGCTAACAATATCATCAACATAATTGCTAATAATATCATCTTCGATATCAATATCAATTAATTCAGGTTTTTCTTTTGTTTTACTTTCAAATAAATTTAAAATATAATTTTTATTTCCTTCTGTTTTTTGCTTATCATTTAATATTTTTTTTACATTAGTAGCAAATGAATCAAAATAATTATATGGAAATGTTAAATCACTACCACCTATATATTTATTTAATTCGATTTCTTCATCATTGGGAATCATTTCAAATTCGTATCTTACCTTTCTTTTTTCAAATTCGCTGATTAAATAATCTACATATTTTTGTGCTACATTTCTCCCTGATATTTCTTGAATTTCTAATAAAAATTCTCTTGGAAAACCTGTGCTAATTGCTGAATCATTTAATATTGAATTATTTAAATCTAAAGGTTTAAAGGCATTCATTGGTTATATATATTATAATTTATATATAAAATTTATATCTTTATTTATATCTTTATTTATATCTTTATTTACAAATAAAAATATAAACAAAAAATTGACGAAAATATTATATATAATAATTTACTTTAATTACAACAATTTATAATAATTTATCAACTATAAGATGGTGAAAAATACAACTGGTGGAACTGGAACAAAAAGTTTAGCTAGAAAACATCAATCAAAAGGTAATAATTTACTCCGTTTTCCAGAATGTGAATTAGAATTATTCGCAGTGGTTACTAAAATGTTAGGAAATGGTCGTTGTGAAGTATTTACAAATGATAATCAACAATATTCGGGTATAATACGTAACAAATTTCGAGGAAGACAAAAACGTCATAACATAATTTCAATTAATTCGATTGTATTGATTGGACTACATGACTGGGAAAACCCGGTAAAAAATAGTGATATACTATCTATCTATAATGAAAATGAAATTGACATATTATTACAGAATCCTCGAATTGATATAACAAATCTAATAAAAAAAAGAATTTCTGGCAATTTCAATACAAACGCAGCTGATAATAATGACGATGTTTTATTTACAAATGATATTGACGATGATTCAGAAGAAGGAACGAATGTAAAAATAAACAAAAATAAAAAACACGAAGAAGAATTTGTATTGGATAATAGTGAAGAAATTGATATTGATGATATTTAGTTTTTATATAAAAATAATTGAAAAATAAAAATAATTACATGGTTTTTTTTAGCATTTTTTTCCAAAAATTACAGCGTATCACAGAACTTTTATGTAAATCCATATAATGTTCTTTTGAATAATTCGTTAAAAATAATCCGTCTTCATTATGTTTCCAAACTCTGTTCTCAAATAAATTCAGAGCATTATCATAAGAATCTTGAAAATTGCCTCCCATTCTATACATATTATATATCATACATCTATCAAAATCGTATGCTGTTAATAAATCTGCCTCTCTTACTATATGATAAGCTTGTTGATACTGACCCAAGTTAGGAAATCCATTTTTTTTAACACTAGAATAAGACATTGTATTTATGATATTTGTTGTGAAAATTATCTCTTCGTTTGTCATTTTATCTTCTAAAAAATCATTTATTTCTAGCAATCCTTGTGTTTGATTCATATATTTTTTATCACACATATCATGTAATATAGCAGATACATAAATAGTTTTTTCATATTTTTCTAAAATTGGATTTTTTGGTAATTCATGTTCATATATGGCATTCGCAAAATTCAATACATTCATGCTATGTGATAATCCATGAGATTCATCTATTCTATATTTGGTTTTTGTTAATAATACATAGTGAAATAACTTTGACAACAATGACATTAGATAATATATTATAAAATATACTATTTAATATGTTTATAACAACTGATTATTTATTTACAAAAGCGCACAATTAAAAAAATATTCGCAACTTTCAATAATATTAGTAGCAACGCAGTATTTCGAGTCATATAACAAAATATACACGCGTGTTTTTATACTATTTGTAATCGTATTTTTTTCTTTAATTTATCTTCATCATCAAAAAGAAACAATTTGAAATCTTGTGTCGAATAATTTTCTATATCGATTTTGGTTGTAATTCTAGATAATAATTTTATTTCTTCTAAGAAAACCATGTATGAAATCGTACCATTATTTTTATGAACTTTATCGAATATGATTCCTTTATATATGGAATCCATAATTTCTGGATTATGAAAACATCTCATTATTAACTCACAATCTGTCTGTATTTTCCGAATAGCACGCATGCTAGTATTAATATAATCTAATTGTTTTATCCAATATGTTAAAAATTCATTCGCGCATGAAGTCATTGTATTAATCAGTGAATAATGTTTTAATAAAATCATTTGATTCAACAAATCAACTAATCTTCTAATTGGACTCGTAATATGTATATAAGAATTCATAGTTCTATCAACATTCGAATTATTTTTTTTATTAATAAACATCAAATCATGATTGAGATTCGCATCCTCAGAATATAATATATATTGACCACTTGTATTATTCCATGAACGTATAATGCGTTTCGTATCATCATTTAAATCGCAATTCGACAATACATCAGTTCTCAAATGTACATTTAAAAACGCAGCAGCTCGAAAAATCCCTATTTTATCATTCGCCATTAAAAACCCGGTATGTTTGTTCATAAAAATCATCCAATATGAAACTAGGTCATGACTATTTCTTATGGTACCATCCATTTTCATAGTTATATCAAATAAATTTTTATAGTATTTATCATTATTTATCATTGAATAATCCTCATACACATAATTTTTTGAAACGCATATCAATACATTTTTGTATTGTATTGGAATTTCATTGTATAAATGTCCCTCATCATCTACACAAAAATCCATTGCCAATGCGAATCGCTGTTGTTTCTGTTGAAGACTACATAACATATCAGACAGCATAGTCGGCAACATGGGACGTCTTTTATCTGGCAAATATATAGTAGAAACCCGTTTACTGAAAGAATTCCATAAATCTAACGTTTCCAACCAAAAATATACGTTTGCGATATAAATACTTACTTTCCAAAATTGTGTGTCGTTTATTTGGACGGGTTGAATACTGAATCCATCATCAAAATCACTACTGTTAACTGGGTCAATAGTAAAAATATATTGTTCTCTTCTGTCTTCTATATTATAATTAGGATTTTCAAATATTTGCTTAATATATTCATCATTTGTTTTATCATTTAAATTTTTCTTGGTTTTATTCGTAAAATCATTTATTGATATATGAAGACTTTTACAATACAATTGATATTCATAAAATACTTCTAATGAATCGATATCTCCTAACGTTTCTGTTAATATTCCTTGTGGATGTTTTCCATCCCAATTATCAAATTTGAATACAACGTATTTGTTTTTTTGAACTTTTGAGAACCCTATTTTTACTTCATAAGGTATTAAAAATACAGGCAAATGTTTATCATCTGGAATACATTTGTATAACAATCGTTTTTTGTTCGACGTTCTGCCGTATGTTTTATTTCCTTCTAGAACCAAAACACCAGCAAAAGCATTACTCGATTTTATATACGAATGAACTACATTAATAGATGCGTTTTCGTCGATTTTTATAATATCGCGACTGAATAATTTATATTCCAATGGATTTATTTTTGATAAAACCGGATATGTATCTTTTGGCAGTTCTTTGTTGTCATCAATATTAGTAAAATGCCAATCATTATATGTACGATCCGTAATGATAATTTTTACATTCATATCTTTCGTTTCCATTTATTTGTTTATACAAATAGTATTATTATATTATTTCTAATTCAATTTTACAATTTAATAATTCATATAAATAGATTATGGTATAAATATAATCAAGATGTTTTCAAACACAGAATTAGAACAGCGTTATCAATTAACTGAACGAGATAGAAAAAACGCATGTTATTTGGCACTTTTCGTTATATTAGTTGTTTGCGTTATAATTTTTGTAATATAAAAAATTGATTGAATGTATTTTATAAATTAAGTAAAATAGAATACAAAATGGCTACTTCATCCATTGTCAAAGTGAATGAAAAATATAATAACAACACAAGCTATGGAAAACCTGGATGTAAAGACGCTGTTTGGGAAAAAGCATCTCATATAACGGGTAAAGACCCCAACAAAATAAGACGCGATAATAATGGTAATATGATAATGTATCACCATTATGGAAATAAAAAATCTCGTTATGGTTGGCACATTGACCATATAACCGCAACGGCAAAAGGTGGTTCTGATTTTATCGATAATTTACAACCATTAAAATGGAATGATAATATAAAAAAATCGGATAAAATTGATGACAAACGAGAATATGATAATGAAAAAAGGCGTCTTCGTGGTTTTTGTGTAAATCAAAATAAAGCTCCAGAAATAAATATTGGCGATTGCGTTTTCGCTAGACAAACAACTACCGCGAATAACTGGGCATTAGCAACAGTGCTTGAAAAAGACAGAAAAAATGATAAGGTTATAATTATGTGGGATTGCGCAAAGTATAAAGATGATTTACCATATGATGCTAATTTCTTTCAACAAAGGTAATCTAATTCAAACACCGAATTTTTCTAAAAATAGATTCAATGACATTGGATACCACCTTAAAAAAAATCCTTCACCATATGTGCTACTACATTCAGTATAATATTGAAAATGTATTTCATTTTTGTTATTCAACTCGGTATAGAATAAATATGCTTTTTTCTTTTCTTCATCACTCATTATTTCATTATATGTTTTTTCAAATAATATATTAGCAAAATCATCATCATTAAAATTATACATTTTTATTCCAAAAATATTACCATTATTATAAATTCCCATTTTATAATAATATATAATAATGTATAATAATCTACAATATTTATATTGTTATAATCTAACTAAATTGCGCGGGCATTTTACACCGTTGAAGATTTCAATCCGCACAGCGGATAAAACTTCAACCAAGTTACCAGTTACGGTTTGAACCATAGCACCTCTAGGGGTGCGGTTTCAAATCTTCACTGGTATAAATGAGAAAATGTGTAAATATAAAATGAAATAAAAACAAACCATTATTCATAATAGTAAAAAAATATTTTTTTATAGAATGCCGCCAAAAAAATTCTTTAAAAAGCCTTTCGTAAATTATAAAAAAAGCGGGACTACGAAAAAACCACCAACCATAAATATCAACGCACAATATCTAATAATTGTAGAATCTCCCTCAAAATGTACAAAAATAGAGCATTTTCTAGGAGAAGATTATTGTTGTATAGCATCAAAAGGACATATACGCACAATAGATGGTTTGAATTCGATAGATACAAAGGGTAATTTTGAACCAATGTTCTCGATTATCGAAGAAAAAAAGAATCACGTTGAGTTTATGAGAACTATTATTGATAAATTTCCAAAAAATAATATTATATTAGCAACTGACGATGACCGTGAGGGAGAAGCAATCGCATGGCATATCTGTAAATTATTCGATTTACCAATAGAAACTACAAAACGTATTATATTCCATGAAATAACAAAAACGGCAATTTGTAATGCTGTCAAAGAACCTACAACTCTTAATATGGATATAGTCCATGCACAACACGCTAGACAGGTTCTCGATGTTATCGTTGGATATAAGATTTCGCCATATTTATGGAAATATTTATATAATAATAAATCGAATTCTCTATCAGCAGGTAGATGTCAAACGCCAGCATTACGATTAGTATATGATAATGAAAAAAATAAAAACGCGGGTATTGAAATGCGACACAAAATAACGGGAACATTTTTTTCAAAAAACATCGAATTCATATTGAATCATGAATTTGAAAAACAGCCAGATGTTCTCGATTTCTTGGAAAAATCTAAGGTTTTTGAACATAAACTTGCCGTATGTTCTCAAAAAGAATCCATAAAATCAGCTCCCAAGCCATTCAATACATCTAGATTACTCCAGACCGCAAATAGTATCTTACATATTTCTCCCAAAGATACTATGAACATATGTCAGCAATTATATCAAAATGGTTTTATTACGTATATGAGAACCGAGAGTACATTATATTCATCGACATTTTTAGAAAAAGCTAAGAAATACATATTAGATGAATGGAAAACGAATGACTACTTAGGCAATTTAGATAAATTAGAGAACAATGATTCTTCCAATCCACATGAAGCCATTCGTGTTACATATATAGAAACGTGTTCTATCCCGAATTGTGATGATAGACGAATGAATGCTATTTATAAACTAATTTGGAAAAATACATTAGCGAGTTGTATGTCTGATGCTAGATATAATGTTATTCCAATAAAAATATCAGCGCCATTGAATTATAATTATTTATATGAAATAGAAATACCAATTTTTTTAGGTTGGAAAAAAGTAGAAGAGAGAACATCAAAAAACGAATTAATAGATAATCAAAGTTCTCAATCATCGTTGTTATTGTTTTTTAAATCAATCCAATCCAATCCAAAAAATGTGACATATCAGCGCATTGAAAGTTCAATCGTGGTTAGAAAAAAACACCAACACTACACAGAAGCCAGTTTAATAAGCAAACTAGAAGAGATGGGTATAGGCAGGCCATCTACATTTGCTATGATAGTAGAAACAATACAAGAACGAGGATATGTATTGAGAACAGATTTAAATGGTGAAAAAGTAGAATGTAAAGAATACATATTGAAGAATAATAATATAAACGAGACCGTAAAAGAAAAAATATTCGGGAATGAAAAAAACAAACTAGTTATACAACCGATTGGAATACTAACAATTGAATTTCTGCTACAATATTATCAGCAATTGTTCTCATATGAATATACAAAAAATATGGAAGACCAATTGGATACTATATCATCGGGAAATGACAGTGAATGGTCACAGATTTGTAAATCATGTTATAATGAAATCAAAGAATTATCATCACCAATTAAAAATATCCAAAAACAATGTTTTAAAATAGATGATAATCATGATTTTATTTTTGAAAAATATGGTCCATCTATTAGACGAAAATTAGACGATGGTAAATATGATTATATGAATGTAAAAAAAGACATGGAAATAGATTTAGAAAAATTAAAACGTGGGGAATATTCATTGGATGAATTATTAGAATTAAAAACGAATCTGCTAGGAAAATACAATGGAGAAGATTTATTTATAAAAAATGGAAGATATGGTCCATACGTCGAATGGGGAGATAAAAAAGAAAGTATTAAAGATATAAAAAAGCCATTATGTGATATAACATTAACAGATATAGAAAAATTTTTAGAAAAAGAAAATACAGTAGGTAAAAATATAATTAGACCATTAAATGAAAATATGAGTATTCGTCGTGGTCAATATGGTCCATATGTATATTACAAAACGCCCGAAATGAAAAAGCCACAATTTTTAAATATAAAAAAATTCCCCGAAGGTTATTCAACATGTGAAAAAGAAGTATTGATTAATTGGTTATGCGATACGTACAATATACAAATATGAAAAAACAAAAATCATAAATAAAAAATATATAATATATATAAATGGAAATATTCAAAAATCTAACAAAAAAGGATTGTTTTCCAATATTGAATTATATAGCCTTCTTCGTCTTGTATATATTATGTTTCTTATACATGAATCAAAAATATACTGAAATAATAGGATTCGGGATATTATTTGTAATACACACGGCGTTCTCGATATTTATTTCAAAAGATTTATTTAATTTGCTGAATGAAAAAATAAAACCCAATCTAGTGGTAAACTTATCATTTATTTCTATAATGGTAGCATTAATATTCCATTTTGTATCATTTATATTGATGTTTATTATGATAACAACATTACAAACAAAATATACAAAAACTCGTGGAACTCCAATAGTATTATCAAAAACATACAATAATAAATTAAACGAATACAAGAATAATATATTAATAGTATTTTCACTATCATTTGTAGTATTGATGACTATGTTTTTTGGATATGAAACTATAAACATCGATTTTTATCAGTCAATCAAAACGTTATCTTTTATTGATTTTTATAAACTGTTGCCAACAATATTAGTTGTTATATCATCATTATCAATTATAGGTATATCTTCATATCAAGTGTATATATCTGACATGTTCTCAAAGTTAAGTAAAAAAGACTTAATATAAACCGCTGAAGATTTAAATCCGCCCCCTTCGGGCTAGGATTTATCTCTTTATCGGTCATTGACCACGAAGAATGTGAATCCGCGGGCGGATTAAATTCTTTGTTGGTTTAAATATATAAATTTAATTCGTATAAAAGTAATTAACGAGTTCTCATTATTATATACCTGATATCTAATAATGAAATTTTATGAAACTAGTTATGAAGAATATATTAATTCTGTTGAAAAGTACAATTTACATAAAGAACTGATTCCTATTTGTAATTCTTTTCCAAAAATGATTAATAAATTAGAAAATCTTATTATTTATGGTCCTTCTGGTGCTGGTAAATATTCACAAGTTCTCAATATAATAAAAAAATATAGTCTTTCTGATTTAAAATATGATAGAAAAATAATAGCGAACACCGAAAAACAACAATATATCTACAAAATAAGTGATATTCATTATGAAATAGATATGTCATTATTAGGGTGTAATTCCAAAATACTATGGCATGAAATATTTTTCCAAATAGTTGATATTATTTCAGTAAAAAAAGAAAAATATGGAATAATTTTATGTAAAAACTTTCATTTAATACACAATGAATTGCTAGATATATTTTACAGTTACATGCAACAATATAACCATTCACAAAGTAATATCAAAATCAAATTCTTTATAATAACTGAACATATTAGTTTTTTACCAACACCTATTATTAATAATTGTCATGTATTAAGAATTGGACGTCCTAACAAAGAAACAATAGAAGAAATGTTATATTCTAACTATTGCTTATTAAATAATAAGGAAGAACAACGTAATTTTACACAACGGATTACAGATTATAAAATAATGCCATTTAATCTACTTCAGCGAACAAATTCTAATATAAAAACAAATATAATCAAAACCATTACTAATAATATTGAATTAGAAGGCGTCATGAATATAAAAGAATTCCGGTCTTTCCCATTAATACTAGAAGATGTTGCAGATATCGCAAATATTGATAACAATAACGTTGATATATCAAAAGATTTACCAAAAGATGTTTTCAATATTATATGTGACAACATCATCAAAGAGATATCAGAACCAACAAAAATATCATTTACTGGATTTCGAGATATACTATATGACATATTGACCTATAATTTAGATATGACAGAATGTTTATGGTATATACTTCAACATTTTATTGATAATAATTATATTACAAAAAACGATATATCAGAAATACTAATTGATACCTTTTTATTTTTAAAATATTATAATAATAATTATCGTCCAATATACCATTTAGAGAGAATAATGTTTACTATCATAAATAAAATACATAATTTTTAAAATAATACAATGAACTATAAAAAAGCATGTCAATGTTTAGATATAGAATTTGACAAGAAAAAACTAGATAAGATAAAATTAAAACGTCAATATAGATTAAAAGCATTACTATATCACCCAGATAAAAATAATTCAGTAGATGCGGTATCAAAGTTTCAAGAAGTTCATGAATCTTATGAATATTTATTGAAATACCAAGATTATATGGTTCCAGATATAGAATATTATAATGACTATGATTGTTCAGATGATTCAGCCAATGAAGATGAAAAAATGTTCTCAAATATCAATAAAAATGGATACGATTGGATGTTGTTCTCATTTTTACGAAATGTTTTGAACAAAAATAAACAAAATAATTTATTATATACTATAATACAGCGCATATCATCTATATGTGAAACTAATGCGCTAGACACATTGGAAAAAATAGACAAAAATATTCTTATTAAGATTTATGATATTTTAAAAAAATACAAAGAAGCTTTTCATTTTAGTGAGGAATTTATTATAAAAATAGAGAACATAATAGCAAATAAAATTAAGAATGATGAATGTATTATATTGAATCCAACGTTAGAAGATTTATTTCAAAATAATCTATATCGTCTTACTGTAAATCAAAATCACTATTGTATACCATTATGGCACCATGAGTTAGTGTACGATAATTCAGGAAGTGATATTTATGTGAAATGTAATCCTATCTTACCTGAAAATATAGAAATAGACAATCAAAATAACATACACATACACATTGAATACAAAATATGTGAAATATGGAAAGAAAGTATCATCGACGTATATTTAACAAATGATAATCAAATTAAAATTACAGTAAATTTATTAAAATTGGTCGAAGAACAAACAATAGTGTTCTCGAACATAGGAATAAGCAAAATTAATACAGAAAATGTATATGATATATCAAAAAAGAGTGATATCATAATCCATTTAAAATTATTTCTATAAAGAGGATAAAAATATAACATATATTATACAAATATATAATACATGTTCTCAACATACAAATATTTATTTACATTATTATTATCATTTTCGTTTTTTCAACATGCTGATACCTTTTTTTTAAACATACAATTTGGAAAGCCTTTTAGCATAGTAAATAAAGAAATAAATAAAAAAATAAATTATAATTTACAAGAGCATGATATTGATATAATAAAAAAAATCAATGGATTTTATGGAATGATAGGTCCAGACGTAAATACATCAACTGTATCTAATTTATATGACCTTTTCACAGGAGACGGAAATATTCAAGGTATATTTTTTGATAATGGAGAACTGACCTATATCAAAAATTTCATAAGAACAGAAAAACTATTATATGAAGAAATAAATGGCAAAATACCAAATCATTGGCTAATCACTTTTTTATTTATGGTTCTCGAAAAAACTGGTTTATTGCCAAATGTTATGGGTATGGCAAATACTGCTATAATGAATATCGAAAACAAAACTTATGCTTTATTTGAACGTGATTTACCATATTTATTAGATATAGATTACAATAAAAAAATTATTAATACAGTTAAGAAAGTAAATATAAAAGGTCTTTCACATTTCTCTGGTCATTCGAAATATATTAATAACAAAATAGAAACAATTGATTATCATATTTTAACAAAATCAATTGATTATTTTCAATTGAATAAATCATTCGATGTTCTCAATAAGAAGGCTATATACATGGAAAATTTACCAATTACTCATGATTTTATAATGGTTAATGAGAATATTGTATTAACAGATTCGCCATTTTCATTTCATATCGACGATATTACCAATATAAAGGTTCCTATAAAATTTGATAATAAAAAATCTACAAATATTCATGTAATAAACAAAACGGATTTTTCTATTAATAAATTTATTTCGAATGAAAGTTTTTACATATTTCATTATGCTGATTTAATAGACAGTGAAAAATACATTGATATATATGCTTCTATATATGAAGAAGTGAATTTTTCAAAATTAAGTATAAATGGTAAATATCGAAAAATATCTATAAATAAACTGACAAAAGAAGTCAAAATTATAAAAAATGAATTATTAGAAAATTTCAATTTAGATTTTCCAATTAAATATAAAAACAAGATTATTTTACGTAATATTTATAATAACGCCATTAATGGATTCGTAGTATGTGAAAATCTTTATATAAAACACATTCTTTTTCTTAAAGATAAATTTATATGTGGAGAACCAGCAATAACTGAAATTGATAATATACCATATTTGATTAGTTTTGGGTATAATTCTGTAAATAGTTATCTGATAATAATTGACATAGAAAATTATAAAATAATAGAAATACCATTAAATGTAAATGTTAATATAGGGTTTCATTCAATATTTACGAAACAATAATTTATTGTTATTTTTACATAATATATATTATTCAATATCTATTATGATAGTTTTATTTACACAAATATTTATAAAAAGACAAATTATTATTAATATATACCCAATTTTCACTATTTTTTTCATAACATTCTTTTATATATATGCCGAATTCATTATTTTTATTATCTAATTTCCATCGTAAATCTTTACATAAACTATAATGCGTTAATATCATTGGGGTTTCTATTTTAAATTCGTTTATATCATTGCCTAATAATCGGTTTTCCTCATTAAATGTATACAGTTTATTTTTGTCTAATATTTTCAAAATATTATAAAAATCAGCATGTATAATATTATTATCATCTAAAAAATACACATAAGTTTCTTTATTTTCTATTTTATCTAATGCGTAATTATATAATGAATTTCCACAAGTATCTGATTTAGTTGTTATATATTCTTTTATTTTGTTCTTATTTATATCATATTCAAATATTTTTGGATTATCAATTAATTCTGTACCATTATAAACAATTATCCATTCATTGATATAATCAAAATTGATTGTTTTTCTTATTTTTATCATATTTTCAATATTACTAGCCGCTGTTACAACAGTTAATTTATTGTCTTGTGTAAATAATGATTCGCCGTTCTTTACTAATACAAATACTTTATCGTTATTCCAACTACCTGAATATCTATTATTATGGTCCATAGATACAAAATAAAATGATTGAAAATTATGTAATACATGTTTTAATCTATCAATATAATCTTGTTCATTACGATGTTTTAATACATCCTCTATTATTAAAACTCCACCAGGTTTTATAAATGTATGAGAATTTTCGATAAAACGTATTTGGTCTTCAAAATCATGTGTTGAATCTTCTATTATTATATCATATAATACATTTTTATTCGTAAAACTTGATATTATGCTATCCTTGTTTGTTATATCCATGTGTGATAAAATTACTCTATCTCTTTGATAGTAAGAATTAAAATTATTAATTAAAAATTCGTGATATTCGAAACCATATATTTTAGAATTTGGAAAATATTCATCCCACATCAATATAGAACCTCCATCTAAAATGCCGATTTCTGCTATATTTAAATTCTCATGTCTTCGATTTTCAAATAATAAATTATAAAAAATAGTATACGGGTGACTATGCTTTCTATCAGAACCTTCTAATTGAGACGATTTATCTGTATCCCATTTCTTTCCCAGTTCACATAAATAACTTTTATTATTTTTAAAATGAATATCAAATGAATATGACATCAATAATAATCTTTGTTAAATATTTTTAAATTGTTTGGAAAATATATTCATTCGACTATATTGACATAAATATTTTATCTAATTCATCTTTATTTTCTGCCGCATCTTGGTAACCTTTATTTACCATATCAATGAATATAAATTTATTTTTTGAGAACAACGTAGTATAGTCAGTTATCTTTAATTTTCTATATTTAATTTTATCTTTTTTATCATTTTTATCATTTTTATCATTTTTATCATTTTTATCATTTTTATCATTTTTATCATTTTTATTCCAAATGCTAGGCGTTATATGTAAAACCGGTTGTGTAATATTCAAATAAGGATATTTACTAAAACCTCCATCAAACGACATAAAGTTTTGATAAATATTAGTTAACCCACCAGTTACCATCGGTATGTGAGAACTTGCTATACAACAATTGACCGCATCTTCTAAATTGTTAAATCCAGAAAAAATAGTAGTATTATATGTATATTGATTTACAGTTGTTACACCTATAAATAGTCTTCTCAAATCGAAATCGTTAATTGTATATTTATTTAATAATTTCGATTTTAGTTTTTGTTCCATATCAAAAATACTAGAAGCGTTTTGTGTGCTATCATCTACTAATTGTGTTTGTATTTCTTTCATATCACGATTAAAACATAATAACAATGAATTCCATGCTCCTGCTGATGCTCCGGAAAAAATATAGTTTTCTAGATTATAATGGTCTTTTATATATTTACATATACCTAGGACATAAAACCCTTTATAACCGCCAGGTGAAATAGAAATTATTTTTTTATTCCTAATAAATTCATTATTTCTAATATATTTATCGACTTCATGGCTTTTATACCAACTATCGTTTCCTATATCTCTTATATGTATCGAATTTAAAATTGTTTTATTCATAAAATTTCGTTTTTGTAACGATGATACTAAATAGGATGTAAATTTATTTTTGAAAGATGATGTGTATAAAAGTGAATTTTTCATCAATAATAATATTATAAATAGTCTACTTAATATAATTAAAATCATTTTCTTTTATATAATTACTTATTATTATTAGCATTATTTTACTTATAATAATAAAAAATTGACTAAATAGAAATAATACTATTTTTTATGTAAACAACAAATCATAAAATATGACATTTTTGAATAATGGTTCATTCGTAGATATACTTGGAGTTATCTCTATAGGCGCAGTATGTATTGTATTATTTGTTTTCTTATATAAAATTATATATGGATTATTTTGTTATAACAATTCAATAAAAATATTCAATTCTAATCAAGAGAACAGTCTTGGTTCAAACATAAATGATAATGAAGACAACGATATTGTTGTATCAATAACAAATATCACTCCATTCAACACAGTTTCATGTTTGAATATACCTGAAGATAGTATTATCGCTAATGATAAAAATTTACCTATAGCAACAATTGTATAATTTAGAATATCTTGAGAATATATATATTTATATATTTAATGTATAAAATGAAAAAAACTAAAATTGTACGAAAAAATAGAAAAACTAAAAAAACTAAAAAAAATAGGAAAACTAAAAAATACAGAGGTGGAAAAAATACGGATTCATTAGTTAAAGTAGTAGATAAACCTTATAGTTATAATGTTATAGTTGAACGCTTTAATGATGATGTCATTTACGAAAAAATAAATGGAATATACACCGGAACATGGAAATATGATCAGCCATATATGAGAGGCAAAATGGATGTTTTAGAAAATAATAATAGTAATACTATAAAAGGAACATACGAAGGTTATTGGATGAATGGCAAACCAGATGGTGAAAATTGTAAATATACAACGGTGTCTGGAAATATATATGAAGGAGAATACAAAGATGGTCTTATAGATGGCAGAGGTATATTCACTTATGCTGATGGTAGAAAATACGTTGGAGAGTTTAAAAATGGCTTTATGGAGGGAAAAGGCACAGCTACATATATTAATGGTTCGCGATACGAAGGTGATTTTATACGTAATGATAAACATGGTTATGGCATTTTAACATATAATAATGGTTCTCGATATGAAGGACAATGGGCAAACAATAAAAAAAATGGCACAGGTACTTTCGAATCACCAAATGAAACATATAATGGCGGTTGGCTTAATGACAAAACAGATGGTTATGGCATTTTAACGCGTAACGATGGTTCACGATACGAAGGACTATGGAAAAACAATAAAAAAAATGGGATAGGCACTTTTGAATCAAACTATGAAAAATATACTGGTAATTGGGTTAATGATATTCCATTTGGCGATGGAAATATTATATTCAAAAAAACCAAAGTGATTTTAAAGGGTAGTTTTTCAAATGATAGTGAAAACAATATTTTAGTCAAAGGAATGGCGAAGTATCCAGATGATTCAACATATGAAGGTATGTTTAGAAATTATTTAAAATATGGTGAAGGGATTGCTACACCACCCAACAGTGGTTTAGCAAGTGATAATAATTATTATATTGAATACGGTTATATAGAGGAACCTAATACAGTAACGGATATGAATCTCGAATATTATTAAAACGTCCATTTTACACATAAAAAAATATAATTTTGTTCAATTATATTTTTTGTTTACAATTTAACTTTGATTATACTTTACAATTATAAAAATATATAAAACTATCTAATACAATTCTCTACTATTTACGATATCATTTATGTTGCCTTTTTTTTTACTACCTTCTTTTTAGCTGGTTCTGTGGCAGCAACTGCCTCTTGTTCAACAGGTGCTGGCGCAGATACTACCTTCTTGACAACCTTCTTGACTACTGGCTCTGCTTCTACCTCTACATCTTGAACTGGCTCCTTTGATTCTGCCTCATCGTCGCTATCTTCTACTAATGTATCTGTCGTTGCTTTTGCTTGAACAGATTCTTGTAATTCTTCATCATCGTCTAATGCTGCTGGTGCGATTTCTTGTTTTTCAATAGTTTGTAGTTCATCACTTGATAATTGAATATGACAACGTCCATAAACGCTTTGTGTTTCTTGAGGCTTTACTACACATTGAACTAATTTCCATGTTATGCCCCAACCCTTACCACCAAACCATAAACCACCACATTGAAGAACACATGCTACATTACTCTTCTTTGGAACAAAATCCATTGGTGTCATATTTTCATTATCACAAGGGAATAACATAGCTCCTTTAGTATCGTAAATTTCGATAGCCCAACGGTTGCTGTAATTTGGAACTTTAGCACGAATAGATGGAGGCTTAGATGTATCAATCTTTTTTGTTTGTTTATCTTTACTATATTTTAAAAATGGAAAGAATGTATGTTTTGCTACTTCGCGTGACATTTCTTCGCCAAACCATGCCTCGCTATTTCTAACAGCATCATCTAGAATTTGATTTTCAAATGCTTTTAATTTGTTCAAAAATTCAGTAGTATTTTTTGTTTCATAATCAGCGTTAGGAAAGTTCAATGACATACTAAATTTGCCATCTGATTCACCTGTTTTTTCATCGAGATAATCACTAATTCCCCAAGTCATCATTAATGGAGTTGATACATGTAATGAACGATTTGTTTGACTACTAATGATATTGATTGATTTTCCACCACGGTCATTTACCTTTGGTTGCATATAACGAATACTTGATGTATTCCATTCTGAAACTGGTAAAACAACTGGAGTAGAGGTAGATTGCTTTGACATTTTATATAATTAACCGACACAAGATATGAATTATATACAGGCAATTCTTTATATCAATTTTTTATAGATTAGTAAAAATATATTACGATAAATCATAAGGAAATCAATAGAAAAATAATAAAAAAATACGTTTTTGTATTTTTCGTATTTTTCGTATTTTTCGTATTTTTCGTATTTTTCGTATTTTTCGTATTTTTCGTATTTTTCGTATTTTTGTATATATTTTTTAATAAAAAATATAAACATTTTATAACTATAATATATATATATATATATATGTCGAATAATCAATTTAATATACAATTAATATTATCGAATTTAATAAATGATGTAAACGCCATAACTATACCGAATACTACAGAATCTATGATGAATGAGCTTTCTATTATCGATATGTCTATAAACAATATATTGAAACAATACGAGAACAATAACAATTCTAAAACGAACGAATCAAACACAAAATCAAAGAAAACCAAATGTAAATCGCTCGAATTAAGTGAATATAATTATGCTAATAAAGAAATTCCTATTAAAGAATATAAATTAGATGAACTCAAGAAAGCCGCAAAAAAATATAAATTACTAATATCTGGAAATAAAACAGCATTAATAAATAGACTCCAAATGCATTTTAAACAAATCAAAAATGCTATAATTTTACAGAAAAATTACAGAAGATGGATTGTAAACGCGACATATGCTTTAAGAGGACCAGCATTTAAAAATCGTAAATTATGTGTAAATGATACAGATTTTGTTACGATGGAACCATTAGATGAAATTCCTAATGAAAATTTCTTTAGTTATATGGATACTAAACAATTTATATATGGATTTAATATTACTTCGATTATTCAAATGATTCGGTCAAAAGGGAAATTTAACAACCCATATAACAGAGAAGAATTGGATAAAAAAACGTTGAAAGATATAAAAAAACTATATAGACTATGTTTTATCGTTTATCCTGATTTTAAAAACGAAAATGAATCAGTGAGAACTTCACAAAATAATATGAATAATAACAACATAGAAAACGGCAATAATAACAATTCATTGAATAGACATTATACGAACGAGTTTAGACATCACAACGATTTAATTACAAATCGTTATAGTAATTTGATTCATGGAATAAAAGAAAAACTTCGCATTATTAGAGAAAAAACTATCGAACAACGAATTACAGAATTATTTATCGAATTTGACCATTTGGGAAACTATACTAATCGTAATTGGTTCTCAACATTAGATTCTACTCAATATATTCGTTTGTATAGATGTATTTTAGATATTTGGAACTCCAGAGGTCAATTGTCTTATTCGGTAAAAAGTAAAATTTGTTTATTAGGAAGTCCTTTTACTGAAATAATACCTAGAACTTTTTTTACGAATGATTCGATATCATATGAAAGAATTCAAAATGGATGTCTTACTATTTTTGAAAACTTGGTTTATACTGGAATCGATGAAGAACATCGTAAATTAGGAGCTTTTCATGCGCTTACATCACTAACGGTAGTATCACGTGACGCTAGACAAGCAATGCCTTGGTTATATGAATCGGTTGTTTTTTAATATTTTTTACATGATTTTCAACATTTTTACATAATTTTACATAATATTTATATTTTATAAAATATTATTATCTATTATCGAGTGTATAAAATATATTATTAATTAAATAAATATATTTATCACAAAAATAACTTAAAAGCGTAACATACTATATTGTATAATAGCCAAGATGGTTAGAACTGTTAAATCCGCTGAAAAATCTCAAACTACCCCTGCCCCTGTTGTTGAATCAAAGACAGCCGTCGCCGCTGCCTCAAAGCCTCGTGCCAAGAAGCCAAAGGCTGAAGCCGCACCTGTTGCTACAGCAGCACCAGTTGTTGATGCTGCTGCTTCTGCTGCTGCTCCAGTAGTTGCCACAACCGATGTCTCTCTCGTCTCATCCAAGATGACTGAGTTCGGTGCTAAACTACAACAACTTGTCAGTGTTTTCAACACAATCAAGAACGATTTCAAGACCCTTGAGAAATCAGTCAACAAGGAAGTCAAAATCGCACAAAAGGCTTCATCAAAGAAGCGCAGAAACAATGTCAACAGAAAGCCTTCTGGTTTCGTTAAGCCAACCCCTATCAGTAACGAACTTGCTGAGTTCTTAGGAAAGACCATTGGCACTGAAATGGCCCGCACTGATGTCAGTAAGGAAATCAACGCATACATCACTGCCAACGGTCTTCAAGATAAGAAGAACGGTCGTCAAATCAATGCCGACGAAAAGCTAAGTAAGCTTCTTAGACTAACTAATGAAGACGTACTTACCTATTTCAATCTTCAAAGATACATGAAGCACCACTTCATTAAGGCCGATGTTGTTGCCACTGCTTAAATTAATAAAAATCCATAAAAAGAAAAATCTATCTTAATAAATCATAAAATCACAAAAAATATATAATAAGGATTAATCCAAGAAAACCACTATAAATATTTTTCTCTATGAAAAACATTTATTATACTACATATATTCACAATAAAACTATATAAATAATAATTAATAATTATTTGTATACATGTCTGGTTTGGATAAAGTTGATTTCAATATGATTGACGATGATAAAGAATTATTTTCTGATAATGGATTAAAAAATGCGGATGTTGATAAAAGTTCTCCATTTGATGAAAAAGTTAAAGAATATTTATCAACCAAAAAACCATGTGTTTATTTATTAACTCCATGTTTCGCCAGTCTGTGCTATGTTAATTATGTTCATTCGCTAATGAGCACGATTGAAGTTTTCAGAAAATACGGAATAAAACTAAGAGTCGAATTTTGTAAAAACGATAGTTTGGTATCTAGAGCGAGAAATAATCTCGTTGCACGTGCCATGGCTGATAAAGAGATGACGCATATCATGTTTATTGATAATGACCTTGCTTGGAATCCAAATGATATTATAAAACTGTTAATTGCTGACAAACCATTGGTCGGTGGCGTTTATCCATTAAAAAATTATAATTGGGCCGATTTATTAAAAGATTCATCTAACCCTTATAATTCTAATGTAATTCAATCATGGTTACAAAAGAAAAATCAATCACAATTCAAAGATATAATTGATGATGAAAGTATGTTACAATATCGTTTATTAAAATATAATATTAATTATCTGAATAGTACATTAAGTATCGACCAAAACTTAGCAAAAGTAAAACATATTGCTACAGGTTTTATGATGATTAAACGACCTCTAATTGAAAAAATGTCGATGGCATTTCCATCCACTAAATATGTCGACGATGTTGGGTATTTAACTAAAGAAGAAAATGAATATGCTTATGCTTTGTTTGATTGTGGAGTAGAAGAAGGGCATTATTTTTCAGAAGATTGGTTATTTTGTCATAGATGGAGTAAAATGGGTGGAGAAATTTTTATTGATGTTTCAATTAATCTTACTCATACTGGCATTGAAGACTATAAAGGTTGTTATTTATCAACGCTTATATAGTTGTGTTTTTATTATGTATAATTATTACTAATTTGATATAAAAATATTTTATTATATCAAAATAAAACATTATGACTACAGTTATTCCTATGGAATCAATTGAATATACTAAAGAATTTATTGACTCGATTGAAAATCGTCATAAGTATAAAATAATTATTTTGATTATCGCTTCTCATAATTGCCATTATGACCATTTCAAAGATTGTTGGCAAAAGTACATGAATATTTTCCCAGACGTTCGGTCTTTTTTTCTATATTCTGACCCAACCATAGATTACGATATTATTGTCGATAATGATTCTATTACATACCGGTTTGAAGAATGGTATGAACCTGGTATTTTGTATAAAACTATCGCTGGTATGAATATTTGTGATAAAAAATTTGATTATTCTTATTTATTGAGAACGAATCTATCATCCTTTGTTCATATACCTAGATTATTGGCATTCTTAGAAAACCAACCCACTACTGAGTATGTCGCCGCTAAACAAAATCTATTTAGAGAAGGTATCGGGTTTATATCAGGCGCCGGGTTTATTATATCCAAAGATATCACAAAAAATGTACTTAGACATGTTATTGATGAAAACTGTATAACTGAAGAAATTCGACTACAACCAGACGATGTAGCGATTACCAATATTATTAAACGATTTCATAACAATTATTTTGATACATTAGATAGATATGATTGCGAAAGTTTGATTGATGTGAACGCGATTGATGAAAAAATCTTTCATATTCGTAATAAAACCGAATGGATTTTTAATCATCGGGAAATAGATATGAAAAATTATACTACATTAATACAACACTATTATAATTTGTAATCGCAAACGTTAACATTTATTCTTTCGTTTCTGTGTTGCTTTTTGCTTTTTGATTTTTAGGTTTTTTTTGCTTGTTCGATTGTTTTTTTTCTGTTTTGTTTTGTTTTTACCACCACGAGATGGTGTTTTATTTCTTTTAGTCAATTGTGTATTTGAATCATATCCCAACAATTCTGTAATTTTATCTATAATAACATTTTCTGGTAACCTCGTATTATTTTGTTCGATTATTGCTAATAATTTTATTTTTTCTTCATAATTTTTAATTGAATCTGTTATTAATTTTTTTGCTTCATCATCCGTTATATATTCAACAGTCAAATAACCGATATTGATATAAAATCTTGTATATACAGGGTGTAAATATATTCTTTGCCCATTTGATGTAGTAAATATATCTTCTGCAACTGGTATTGTTCTTCTATTTGAATATGTCATTTTTTTTATTCCTGTTGGTATATTTTTCATATCACTAGTATCTTCATTTAGAGTTCCAAAATAATTTGGTTGCTTATCTCCATTTATAGTGGTGTTAATTTGTTGAACAAAATCTACTGGATAATTATTTTTGTTTACAATAAACACTGTACCTACCGGATATTCTACGTCATCAATAAATTCTGGATTATTTAATAAATAATAGAATATTTTACTATCATTGTAAATATCTTTCATAGAATTAGCAGAAATCCATAATTTTATTCCATTTTTCATTACAGGTCCTAATTTTATTAATATAATTTCCATATTATTCAAAAATTCTATAAACAAATCTTTATACATAGGACACATATCAGTTATTATTGGAATTTGTATTTGACATCCACCAATTAACAACAGTCTTAACAGTTTCAAAAAACCTATTGATAATTCATGAATAATTTCTGCTGGGAGTAAGAATACTAAACTTCTAAAAAATTCAGCGGTGCCAACTGAAAATATCAAACAACGCAATATTGTAAAAAAATACTTATTTAATTTTGTGTCTCCTGGAGCACCACCTTTCATATTTCCTCTTTTCGTTGAACCACCGGTTGTAGGACATTTTGTCAAAAAATCTGTAAATTCTCCATTTTCTTCCTCATTGTATTCATTTATAAGTTCATTGAATTTATCTAAATTAATAATTTCTAAGACATTTTTATCGCATTCCATTTTATTATTTATATATTTCAATTATATTATTATTTTTTCATAACAAGAAGGTTTTTCAATATCAGTTTCTAATATTCGAAAACACAAATCCCTCACTTGACATGATATTTTTTATTGCATCCATATTGACGGGTTTTTCCTGGATTTCTATATTACTCCATTTTTCCAAATCAATTTCATAATTTATTTGGAACATTTGATATGTATGTAATAATTTTTTGAAATTTTCTATATAACTTGTATTTTTAATCAACCAAACATAAAATTCCAATGGTTTCAATTCACTTTTTGTACAACCAATCGCATATTTATTATATTCATGGTATAATTTAATCGTCTGTAACAACGATGTATTTGTTTTTATATTGTAATCTGTTCCTGATAAAACCATTATTTCTATAAAATTCTTCTTCGACATCTCCAATTCTTCCAGTATTGATACTGTATCATATAACATCGCGGTATGATTTGTTAAACTTATGTTTCTTATTACATAATGGCACCCGTATAAAAACATATCCATGTCGTCACTAATACATCCCCATGCCTTTTCTTTATTTACTAAATAAGCACATAGTTGGTCAGCCTCCGTTGGAGCATCATAATATACTACTCCATATGCGTCCATCAACTGTTTGACTTGAACAATATCGTTATCAGTTATTCTAGTAAATTGTCTTTTCAAATTTTCCAATTCTAACATAAGTTCTTTTTTTTCGTCTTCTGTCATATTATTAATTGACATATCTGATATAATTGATTTCAAATTCATATATTTTTCTTCCGCGTTTTTCTTTTCAATACATCGTTTTATTAATAATTCTTTTTTTTCAATGGGCGGTTTTCCATCAAATATAAATATTGGTTTTATTCCATATTTTTTCAATATTGATATAAATAAATACATGTTCTCCAACAACGCATTTTCATTCACAAATTTATATAAATAAATACTAGTGTCTATTACTATTGTTTTATTTTCCAAATATTTTAAATGTATTTTATGGATTGATTTACGACTACATTTATCTAATAAAAATCGGTTCAAATAACGTATTCCCATTTTTGTAATATTAATATTTTGGTAATTGAATTTGTATTTACAATATTGTATATTTGGATTATAGTTTGTCAATTTTTTACACATTTAGAAATGCTCTATATAGAATATAGAAAAATCTAATTATATATAAATCAAGAGATAGTCATGTCTTTTTATACAACCGAAGACTCACGATCCTTAAACCATTTTATAAACAAAAAATTCCCTCACAATATCTGTATTTTAAAGTTCTCAAATAAATCAAAACATTTATTAGAACAATTGATTAAAAATATTGCTTTTGCCAATATCGAATATAAAAAGGCTGATATCAAATCGCATTGGATACCAGTTGGTAACGATGATGTTTTCCCTAGAGGTTACAATTATAACTATTGTAAAGATAACATAAAAAGTGAAATTGAGAACATGAATAAAATTTGTTGTATCTATACTATAAAAATCAAAAATAGAGAATTTCAAGTTTCATTTATAATACCTAATAATTTTTCGAATATCGAGAACTATTTCGAACAATCAATTAAATTAGTATATATTTGGTTATATTTAGCATGTAAATATTCTCCTGCTAAATGTTCTCATAAAATCAATATTTATTTGTATTTGACATCGCTAAAAAAATGTTTGCCGACCTCGGGATACTATATTGACGAAACTCATGCGAATACTGCTTTCACTACATCTTGTAAAACTATCACTGAAATAAATATATTTCGACAAGAAGAATGGTTCAAAGTTCTCATTCATGAAACTTTTCATTGTATGGGTCTAGATTTCTCCGAATTTGAACAAACTAAAATTGATAATCACGTATTATCTATTTTTCCAGTAAATTCTGATGTTAGACTATTCGAAACTTATTGTGAAATGTGGGCAGAAATTATAAATACGTTGATTATTTCATATTTTTCAAACAAAAAAATAGATGATATTGAGAACATTACGATAGATAATACAAATGAAATGATAAAAAAGTGTGAAAAATTACTTATGATTGAACAAACGTTCTCATTATTTCAATGTGCCAAGGTTCTCAAATTCTTCGATTTAGAATATACTGATTTGTATGAACTACATTGCAAATATAAACGTGATTCTAATTACAAAGAGGGCACACATGTATTATCATATTATATTTTAAAATGTATATATATGTTCCATGTGAATGAATTTATTGAGTGGTGTAGTGATTATAATAAAAATGGTATTATTAATTTCAACAAGCAACCACATCTTGTTGAAAATAATATGTATGAATATTTTCTATTTATTCGAGAACATTACAAAAATCCGGAATTCATTGATGCTATAAATCATATGTTATCATGGTTTCATAAAACACAAAAGAAACTCTCCAAATCATTAAGAAACACAGATAAATTCGAATTGAAAACATTACGTATGTCAATTCATGAAATTATTTGATTGTTATCCTGTTCTCAATTCTTTTCTCAAATTCATTAATAAAATATCTGTTTCTGGTTCTCGACCTCTTACAAAATGAACTAGTTTGGCATTTTTTGTTTCTAATAACATATTTTTCAAATCTAAATTTTGAGTAAATTTCGCTGTTATAGCGGATTTTCGTTCTTCTTCACTACGTGTATTTACACCTATTTCAAAAAAATCACTATCTATGCGTATACTCTTATCTCGTAATATTCTATCTTTTGTTTTGCCTGTTTTACCTCCTGCTACACGAGCGATAGTTATATCTGTAGCAATATCACTATTAATATCTTTGTCACGATTTGGATTATCCAAAGCAAATTTCAAATAAAAATCTGGAAAACCTTTCTTGAATTGAGAACCTAAATAATAATGTTCAACCGTTTGCCATCGATGTCCATCTATATTAATTGGTGCTTCCCATGAATCATCTAATTTTCTACGCCAATCTTTTATTTTATTCAAACGTATAAATTCGGATAAATTGTCATCTTGTATTTTTTCACCAGAACCTTTGCCTGGTATAGGTGTATGATTTGAGTTAGAATGAAACATAAATACTGTTTCTTTATCATATAGTTCCGAGTTTAAATATTCATCTTCATTTTCAACAGGTTCTCCCTCATTTGCGTCTAATCCAATAGATGTTTTCATATTACGAAAATCTTGTATTAAATAATATGGTCCGGAATTTTTCTCCATACATTTTTTAATAACAAGAGCTTTTATCGCATATGGTATTTCTTTAAATTTAAATATTCTTTTTTCATTATAAGTTATTAATTTATAATGATTTCCCGTATATGAAACGATAATATAATAATCTGGCACATATTGACCTTGTTTTTCCAAATCGCTATCATTCAATTGACCACAGTTCATTACTGAATCTAAATCTCCATTTTTGTATGATTCTTCTGATAAAATAATTATTTTTATGTTCAAATGATTCTCCAGTGTAGATACAGCCCACGTATCAGCCCAAAAATCACGAGTCAAAATAAATTCACGGAATTTTTCGAATGTGTCGATGTTTTCCATAAAATCGAATTCTTTCAACAATTCGGCTGTTTCTTTTTTTTCTATGTTGAGTTTTTTATATTTTTCTGCCAATAAATTAGCTTCTTCCAATATTGAATTATCTTCGCTTTTGTTTAATGTATTTTTTATACGCGTTTTCAATTGAGATATTTGTTTTTTTATTAATTTGATTTCGGCTTCTTTTGTTTGATATTCGCTATAAAAATTCATATATAAAATTCTATATTGATTATATATTGTTTCAGTAGCATTTTTCGATAATAATGCTCTTAATTTATCAACTGTTGTATATTTACCAATTTGATTGAAAGCATCTATCAATGTTAAAAAAAAACAATCACCATTTCCGTCGTTATCTATTATACCATAATCTTTTTCGTTCATGAATTTCTCAATCCATTGATTTCTTAATATTAATTTATCTGGAACGTTTTTATTTGTATCCATTATAAAAATACCATCTTTTAATTTTTCATCTGTTTTTTCCATTATTTCTGATATTCGTTGTTTTGGAATATTCAAACTAAAAACGTCATCTTGTTCTGGCGATTCCTCTATTTCTATGATATCATCGACATCGTTATCAACTTGTTGTTTTTCTATTTTTTCTAATGTATCATCGTCATCGTCGGCCTTTTTATCATTTTTATATTTTTCCATTATTTTCTGTAAATAGTTTTCGTTAACAGTAATAATTATTTTTCCTTTGGATAAATCTATATCATCATCATCATCCATATTATTTATCATAATGTCCTTTTCTATTTCAAAAATGCCTATTTTTGCTACAGTTTCATTATTGATTATTAAGTAAATGAAAAAATATATAATATTATATTTTTCTGATTTATCGTATTTTGGTTTACCTAAAGCGATTGTTATTGGCATGTTATACAATGAATAATCATATAGTGATGATGAATGGTCTTCGTCTTCACTATCCATATTCATATTATTTATATACAAAACGTCTTTTTTTATCATTGACCTTATCATTTTATAATATACATATTTTGTTTATTTTTATTTCCATTTTTATAATAAAAACAATCCGTTGTCAAAATTTATAGACCATTATAAATAATTTTCTATTTGTATTAATATTTCATCTGGTAATATTTCATTTACTATATCTTTGAGCGTTTCTAATTTTATTATCTTAGATATAGGCATTACACTAACATACGTTCTCATTTTATTATCATCATTATAAATATGTTCACTCAATAATACAAATTTGTTAATACCTTGTTGAGTACCTAAAAATTTCGCACGATAATGCCTATGAATTTCTTTCAAATATATTCTATCTAATTCTGTTACAAAATATCTTCTTCCTTTAACTAAATTATCCATGTTTGAAAATTTTAATGAACACAATCATTTATATCATTTTTACTTCAATTTTTTATATTTTTGGCGATTTTTATGATTTCATATTTTTTCTTCGGTTTGGTCTAATTAGTAACATCTAACCTATATGAATATCCCATAAAGGTTTTTATATATTTTTCTACTTCTTCTGATAAATTATTTGATTCCGCAATATGATGTAATTTTGTTACATTAGTTATACAAGTTTGAATATCGAATAATAAATTATTGGATAACGGCATAATTGGTATAAGGATATTATTTTGAATAGCCGTTTCTGTCCAATATTTACTATGCTCATTTATGTAAGACTTGTTCCTATTATTATAATATGTTACGATAAATGAATAAGGATTGTTCGCATTTTCATCATACCCCAAATACGTATAGTAAAAACCTTGACATGTTCTAAAAACATATCCAGTAGGGTAATCAAATGACATCTATTTTTTGATAATAACTATACTAATATTATCAAAAAATTATCAATTTTATTGAATATTGTTCTTTTTGAAAAAATCCAAAATATCCATATATTTAAATATAGCACGACTTGAAATACTCTTATGTTCTTTTGCTTTATATTGTGAGCATTTTACTATATTTGATTTTATATTATCCCATTCTGACATATTCATAAACTCAGTAGCTGACATAGTTGAAAAAATAAAAATATTTTCTGTAATCTCATCCACTTCATTCGTTTTGTTATCTACATCAATATATTCAAACACTAGGTTTTGTAACATTAAAATAATATCCAGCACTTTTTCCTTTTCTATTATTTGTTTTTTCATCAAATTAATTATAAAAGCACTCATCGCTTTACGTTTATCATTGAGTTTATTGTTTTCACAGTATTTGTTGTAATCTTCATTCGAATCTACATATTTGATTTGTTTGATACTATCTAGATATTTATCTAAATACTTCGATATTATTTTATTAAATATTTCAAACCTATCTATTAGTTCTTTGTATAAATTAGCATATATCTCAGAATAGAATTTATTATTACTTGCTATATCAAATATAGCATTAGCTACCTTAATTAATTCAATGTTTTCTTCCGGTGGTTTTATCTCGGGTTGCTCTTCCTCGTCTATTGTTGATGTTTTTACTACATTATCTAATTCTGTAATATAATTCAATATTGTATCACGCTGTATATCATAATTCTTATTCGAAATTTTATTTAAACATGTTCGAATATCGTTTATTGTTTTTTCGATTCCTTCTTTTTTCTCTATTTTTGTCGGTCTATGTGATGGTAACTTCTCCCATGATGGTTCAATCGCATTTTTATTACGTTTTGTGTTGAAATTATTCGAATCCCTATGTTTAAAATCGCGAGTGTTTCTGTCGTTCTCATATGTTTTCTTTTTTTCAACTTGAGTGTTGGTCGTCTCTATTATGCCCAATTCTGTTGTTAAATTATTTATTATAGAAATAACATTTTCTGGTAAAACATAATCATAGCCACTGGATATAATATTATTATAATCTTCTAAACTATAATAAACCATCTTTATATTTGCTTAATGATTATCTATAATATTTACCTATTTGTATTTATATAATTTATACGAATTATTTAATTTATTCGTCGCGTTTGTATAGTTAATATAATATCACAAATATTTTTATTATAATGCTAAGTTTTTTATCTCTATTATCTGGGAAATTTACATCAAATAGTAAATCGTTAGATTCGCATATAATTAAAGAGGCAAATCATGATTTAGATGATTGTTCTCAAACTAAAGAACAAGAAGAAACTGATGATAAAACCGGTTCTCGTGATAACTTTGAAATAACTAATTTTAAATTACCAATTGAATATTTGGAACCTGATGAAATACATACATTATCTAATATAGTTTCTAATGATTTAGAATTATCCAATAACCAAGATGGTTCCAATAAATCGATATATGAATATGCTTTTAAACCTAACCACGTTTTTTCTAAAAAAATGATATCTAAATGGAACTCAAAATATACCACAAATACTGCTTTTTTGAACGATACACAGAATGTTTTGAAATCGATTCATAACTATAAAACTGATATGATGAATAACAAACATTCAGTAAAGTGTGAAAAACTTATCAAAATATGGAATGATGTAAAACAAGACGAATCTTTTTTGGAAAAATACAATTTTATTGAATGGAATATATTGAAACATTTGAATTATTCGGAATCATTCTTACAATGTTTTTCTGTTATTAATATTTTATCACCTTTGATTAGTCTAATAATTCCTATTATTTTTTTAATTTTCCCATTCTTGTTATTGAAATTACAAAGAATTCCCATTACTTTTAGTGTTTATTTGGATGTTCTCAAAAGTATCGCTAAAAATCATTTTATTGGTAAAACGCTCATGAATATTCAGTCGTTGAGTTGGGATAAAATTATTTATATTTTGATTACATTTTCATTATATGTTCTACAAATTTATCAAAATGTGATGTCTTGTTATCGTTTTTATAATAATATCCAAAAAATGAATGATTATTTGTATGAATTGCGCGATTATACCAAATACTCGATTGATAGTATGGAAAGTTTCGCGAACATCATAAAAGATTATGATACTTATTCACCCTTTTATCAAGAACTAAAATTAAACTGTCATTATTTACAATTATTCAATAAACAATTGAACTCGATTACTCCTTTCCGGTTTTCTGTGCGTAAATTTTCTAGTATTGGTTATATGTTGAAATCTTATTATGAATTTTATTCTAATAAAACATTTGAAAATGCTATACAATTCTCTTTCGGTTTTGAAGGCTATGTGAATAATCTATTGGGATTACATAGTAACCTAACTAGTGGTTTCATATCCTATGCTGATTTCGATGAAGACGCAGTAACTGATTTCAAATACCAATATTATCCTCCGCTTATGGATGAATTGCCTGTTAAAAATTCGTGTAAATTCGATAAAAATATGATTATTTCGTCTCCTAATAAATCCGGTAAAACCACGATATTGAAAACTACTACTATCAATATTATTTTTACTCAACAATTCGGTTGTGGTTTTTACAAATCCGCCAAACTGACTCCTTATAGTCATATTCATTCTTATTTGAATATTCCTGATACTTCTGGTAGAGATAGTTTATTCCAAGCTGAATCTAGACGTTGTAAAGAAATTATTGATAATATTAAATTGAATTCGGGGGCGAAATGCCGTCATTTCTGTATTTTCGATGAATTATATTCTGGCACAAATCCAGAAGAGGCGTCGAAAGCCGGTCATGCTTTCCTGAAATATTTGAACGGGTTCTCCAATGTTAATTATATTTTGACTACACATTACTTTGCTATTTGTAATAAATTCAAGAAATCGAAACAAGTACAGAATTATAAAATGGAAGTTAATGTTTCGAAAGATGGCACGTTTGATTATACCTATAAAATCAAAAAAGGTGTATCGAAAATTAAGGGAGGCATCCGTGTTCTCAAAGATATGGATTATCCCGACGAAATTATTGATACGATTGAGAACCAATAGTTTGGGTTTTGATTATTCATAATTATCATATGATATTTATGAATTTGTTTTATTATTATGGTGATACTAGACAATCAATGTAAGTATATCTTTAATTATAGAATTGAACTATGGATATAACGGTCGTCAACGACATTTTCATTAATAAAAATATATCCATTTTCTTGTAATAATAGTCTTATTAGACTCCTTCTTGGTTCTACATAATTATGTTCAATATCAATCAAACCAAAAGTATATTTTTCAAAATTTAATGATTTCAAAATTTCATATTCACTTCCTTCTGTATCTAACGACAAATACTCAATAAATGAAGGAGAATTGCTGTTTTCTAATAAATCATTGAATGAAATTGTTTCTACTTTTATAGTTTCTTTGTTTTGGTCCACTTTATTTTTATGACAATCAATATGATTCGATAATCCCGATATACCATCACCATCACCCTCTGTATTACTATGAAGTGTTTTAGCTATATCAAAATCCATAATTATCCCAGATTTACTATAAACTGCTTTATTGCTACAATATGAATTTGGACGATTTTTAATCAATTTATTATATCTATATGGTATTGGTTCTACACAAATACCTTTCCAATTATATTGAGTTTCTAATAAATACGTATTTGATAATTCTATACCATCACTCGCACCAATTTCTATGAAACAACCATTTTTTTTGAATTTATAAAAATTAATTACATTTTTGTCTTGACCTAATTGTGAAACAGAATTTTTATCAATTATATATTTTTCAATAACAGAATTCCATCTAGATAACATGATGTCGTGATGTGTTTTAGCAAATTCTAATATAGTTTTTGTTTTTTCTTTATAATCAGTTGTGTTAACCTTTTCTTTCAAGTCTTGCCATGAATCAAAAAATACAAATAATTCTTTATGAACATCGCAATACCATTCGGACAATGATAACATTTCATTTTTTGATTCATATGGTAAATTATCTTTAAATGGCGGTTGGAACCAACCATTCGGCGCTCCCTTTTCAAAAAGTTCATTCAAGAATCTTACTGTTGGAATAAATGTTACAAGCCCTAATTGTAAACGTTCAAAAAAAACAATCGTTGACCATGCGTATGGTATGTTTATAACACCTTTATAGCATAATAAATCAGAAATATGATTGGGAAATCTTTCACATTTATTTTGTATTCCAATAGAAGTTAATTTTTCTGATAAATTCATCAAATTTGTTTCATTGTGATAGGGCGGAACATAAAACAAATCACTATTGTTTTCATATGTTTGATATTTGTCTTCTGATAATAAGTTTTTTCCACTTGGTTTAATAACAAAATCACCAATATCAACATTTCTAACAGCCATTGAGTATATATTTTCAATCGCAGTATTTCCAAATATAAATACATTTTTTCTATTTGGTATATCTCTTATTAATTGATAATATTCGGGGTCATTGTATTCATTATCGATATTATAATCGAAACGATTACATACCCAAATAATTAATAACTTTGACCAATTGTTTTGTAAAAAAGGTCTGCTGGTTGGACAAGTATCTGATGTAATTATTCCATCAAATGTATTGAAATAATCTTTATAGTTATCCCAACATTTTTGAGCTCGGCTATGATTTATTTTATACAAATCGCTCCCGGTAGTTTCTCCATCATCAAAATAAAAAACCTCTAATTCATGGCCTAATTTTTTTAATATATATTCAATTTCTGATTCACAACCTTTATGAAAAGTTATATGTAACAATCTCATTACATTGTTACATAAATATACATTTATATTGGTTTATATATATATATATATTTTAGTAATATACACACAAAATACAGGTAGATCATAATTATGAATTTTTGTTTTTATTATGGTGATACTACCCAATCAATATAATCTATATCAAATGTTTTAGGATTGCCAGAATTATTTTTTATATATATATATGGTCTCAATTGTGAAGTTGTATCAACAACATTTATAGTTTCTTTATGAACTAATGTTCTATTGGTTACACCTAACAATGTAATATAAAAACTCGGGTATCCCAATGAATCAAATTCTATTTCAAATAATACCCATTTAGTAGCAAAAGTACTATTCAAAGCTGTTACTCCAAAAGTACTTAAGTATTTTTGACTTATGTTATTAACATAACATTCCCATTTATTTGGGCTAGCAGATGAAGTTGTAGAACTATAATACCAACTAGCTGTTGCAATTAATCCGTTTACGTTACTACTTATCCCTACATGTGCGGTTGCGTTACCATAATTATTATCAGATAACGGTCTAACTAGATATCTTATTGATTTTATATTTTTAGAAAAAAACCATGTAGTTATTGGCAATGTTAAAATGCTAGTAGAACTAGAATTATTGTTTGCTACTCCTAATTTTACTATACCAACATGTGAAATATCCGATGCTATTGTGGTTACTGTTCCGCTTGATGCTGTTGTCGCAATCCAATTGAAATTACCACTTACATCACCTCTTATCCAATCCTCACTATAAAACCTATATCCTGCTGATAAATCAAACCCTGCGTATTTATTCATCTGCGATTTATTAACTAAATCATATGAATTACTCGCATCCACATAACATGCTGGTTGGTTTTGTATTACTAAATTTTTCGTTATTAAACTGTTTGAAGTTGTATTAAATGATAAATCTTTATTATCATTTTGATATAATGATACATAATAATTAGAATTTGCGGTTGATTGTTGAAGCGTTTGTTGTGTATTTGGTGTATTTGATTTATTTAATAATGTTATTATTTGATTTTTTATTAAAATATCTTTTTGAAGAGCTTTTACTTTTTTACTAACAATTGGCATTTTATATATAATAACAATAATATATTATATATAAGTATTCGTGAATTTATGCTCTACTCATATTAGTATATAACCAATCTACATAATCTACATCGAGCTGTTTAGAAGCTCCTGTAATACTATTTATATAGACAAATGGTCGTATTAATGTTGTTGTTGCGACTGCTGTTGTATTTTCCCTATATATAAATGTTCTATTGGTTGTTCCTTGTAAAGTAATATAAAAACTCGGGTATCCCAATGAATCAAATTCTATTTCAAATGCTACCCATTTATTATCAAAATAATCGTTCAATGGTGATGCTGCGTCAAGACTCGATAGAGTATATTTTATACTTCCGTTTACAATACATTCCCATTTATTTGTACTGGCAGTTGTTCCTGTGGCATTATAACGCCAAGCTGCTATATTTGTGGAAGAAGCAAGGGTATCTCCTATACCCAAATAGATTACAAGACTACCTAAATTGTTATTTAGCACAGGTCTAGCTACAAATCGTAATGATTTAATTTTCGATGAAGAATAACCAATGTTTGCGTTTAGTGATAAAGCGGCTGATGAATTCGCAACACTATTCGCTGTACCTAATCTTACTATGCCAATATGTCCTGCCTCTGAAGTTTGTGATGTAATCGTGCCACTACTCACTAGTGTTGAAACCCATCTTAAACTACCACTTACATCACCTGTCAACCAATCATCACATAGCCATCCTTGTGTATAATCGCCTACATATTTATTTAAATGTGCTTTATTGATTAAATCATATGAATTACTTGCGTCCGCATAACATACTGGTGGATTTTGTATTGTTAAATTTTTTAACGTTAATGTACTTGTATTAGCATTATATGATAAATCCGCATTTACATTTAAACTAGAAGAACCAGACGACACTGATACTAATGGTATAAAATATGTTCCATTCGATACTACGGGAATATTTGAAGTTGTGTTTGAAGATGTATTCAAAGATACAGTGCTTGATTGTGCTGATAAGAAAGTTGCTAATTGATTATTCGTATAAGTTAATTGGTTTCGAACAGCTGATTTTTTTGCGTTAATAGACATTTATATAACTATATATATATAAATAATAATATTTTTATATAAATACTATTATTTCTTTTCGAAAATCATTATTTTTTCATTTGTATCTCTATGCGACGTCACATTTACATTCTTATTAAACATTGGTTGTATATTCTTTAAATGAAAATATTTTTTAGTGATATTATTCATATCGCTCAATAGTTCAAAATGGTTTTTTGTTGTTTGCGAACCATAATCTGATAAAATATAACATAATCTACCTCCTTTTTCTAGAACACGATGACATAGTTGGATTGTGGCTAACCAATAGTTTTCTAACCATTCTTCGTATGTATTATATCTATCTGTGCTTTGTTTGCCGCCTTTGTATAGTTCTAATTTATAATAGGGTGGACTAAAAAACACTACATCAAAATGGTTTTTGTATTTATCGATAAATGATTTTGTTTTTAATAAATCTTCGGATGGTTTACAAAATATATCATATTTCACTCGATTTATATGCGATTTACATAATTGTTCCGTTTTTGAACAGACATCTTGAATTACATCTGTGCCTACATATTCTACTACTTCCGGGCATTCTAAGAATCCATAACAATAAGATGACCAACCTAATGTTGGAGTGAAAATACGGGTTCCATGTAATATAGATTTATTGATAGAATAAACTAAATATGGATTCATTATGGATGCTCTAAAATAATATGATGAGAACACACTGCCTAAACGTCCACTTTTCATATAAAAAATGGCACTTGGTGTTAATAATTTATAATCGATTATATTGCGTAGATAAAGGTCTAATAACATTTTCATATAAGTTGGATTGTTCTCGATACCTGATTCTGTTTCTAATAAAATCCCTTTATAATGAATATTGCGAATGATATTTTTGAACATGGTTTCGTGGTTATTGTTCATATGATTCCTTTTCATAGGAGGAATGTTGATGTGTATTTTGTCCGGTTGTATTCTTAAAGACAAATTATAAAATCTTGTTAAATATTCATCTCTAGTTTTGATGTTCTCAAATAATAATTTCAAATCTTGGTTTTCTATCTTTTTTTCGAGAACATATTCTTTTAAAGGTCGCATTTTTTCACCTATTTTTACTTTTCCACTATTTTTAAATTCAGTAAATGTCATGTTCTCATTTTTTTTATGAAATTGCTTTATAAAATCTTCTATTTTCAATATTTCCATTGTTCTTGGATGGTTTCTAATATACATTGATAAAATTTATTGATTCTGGATGATTGGAAATTATTAAATAGTTTTACTCTTTGAAAAATAAAAAATCGGAAAATAAAGTAGGGTCAATTTTTGAAAATGGACATTTTTAAAAATGTCCAAAAATGAAAAACAGCGATGGAGAATTTCCAAAAAAGTGATTTTACTCGATGATGCTGTAAATACAAAAAAAATAATTCGAAATGTGTTAGCATAATATTTTTTACGTAAAAACGCTTGGTAATTTTTTCTTTCCATTTTATATTAGTAGTTTAGGAAAATGGAAATAAAAAATTACCAAGATGTTACGCGAAAATTTTGTTGTGAATATTGTAACTTTAATACGTGTAGAAAAAATGATTATAATAGACATTTATCTACCCGAAAACATATTTTGAGCTCAAAAACTAGTAAAACGGGAGAACTGGAAATCAAAATTCACCAAAATGTTACAAAAAGCGCTTTTACACCATTACCAGATACAATTTTACACCTTTCTTCATTAAATGTACCAATAGTAGGAGTAGAATTGAATGATGAAAGTAGTCGCATTTACGCATCTTCAATGCGAAAAGATATAAATCTTCAGGTTTATAAATGTAATAATTGTTCATATTCTACACATGATAAATCGAATTACAATAAGCATTTGTCTAGTCAAAAACATATAAATATATTTAATAATATTCAAAAAAATAATACATGTGATATATGTAACAAAACATTTATAACGAATAGTGGGTTATATAAACATAAAAAAAAATGTAATAAAACAGGCAAAAAAGGAACAAAACCAAAAGAAATAGAACAAATAGAAAATACATTTTTTGATATCAATGATAATACTACACCGAGCTTTACGCCAGCATTATTTATGGAAGTATTGAAACAAAGTAAAGAATTACAAGAAGTTCTTTTTGAACAAAACCGAGAATTACAAAATAAGTTATTAGAAAAAGATTCAGAATTACAAAATAAGTTATTAGAACAAAACGCAGAACATCATAAACAAATAATTGAATTAACAAGTAAGCAAATCGGAAATACAAACATAAATTCACATAATACGAATAACAACCAATTCAATTTACAATTCTTTTTGAATGAAACATGTAAACATGCTATTAATATTGGTGATTTTGTTAATTCTCTACAAGTTCAAATAGCAGACTTAGAAAAAACTGGACGTCTTGGATATGTAGAAGGAATCAGTGGAATATTTCTCAGGGGGCTGAAAGAACTTGACTATACAATGAGACCTATACACTGTACCGATTTGAAACGAGAAACTGTCTATGTAAAAGATGAAAATTCATGGGAGAGAGATGACGATGAAAAGGCAAAATTAAAATTGGCCATACAAAGAGTAGCCCGAAAAAATATGAGAACCCTACCAAGATGGCAAGCAGAAAATCCAGATTTCAAGATATTAGATACAAAAGAGAATGATGCTTACTTGAAAATAGCATTAAACTCGATGGGAGGTCAAAATGACGAGGAACATGATAAATATGTAGAAAAAATATTAAGAAATGTTCTCAAAGAGGTAGTAATTGAAAAGAAATGATTGTATGTAAAACTATCTAATAAAATTAAATAGTTTTACTCTTAGAAAAATAAAAATCAGAAAATAAAGTAGGGTCAATTTTTAAAAATGGACATTTATAAATGTCCAAAAATAAAAAACAGCGATTGACTTTTTGCAAAAAGTGATTTTACTGCATAATGCTTTGAAAGTGTTTTTTTTGTGAAAACTTTTGCTGCATATTTTTTTAAATAATTTTACGTAAGAAAACCAATTTGCGACTTTTTGTTAGTCTAAAATGCTAATGAAAAATCGCAAAAAATCGCAAAAAATCGCAAACAAACATCATAGTTTATAATTTGTTATTATAATGCCTTTATAATATAAATATAAATATATTATAAATGACAGCATAAATTAAAATACTAATGGAGACTAATGGAGACTAATCGAATTATCGCAACTGTATATTTATATTGTATTATGGTGTCACAAAACTTTTATAAATATATAAAATTAGTATTTATGGTAACAACACATTTACAATAATTATATAGTTTTTACTATTTGAAAAAATAGAAATCGGAAACTAAAAAGGGATTTTTCATTAGTCTAAAATGGCTAATCTAAAATCCCCAAAATCCCAAACATTATTTGTATTATATTACAACACCATATTGAAGTTCAAAAATACATGTTATTAAATTATTTTACAAAGCATAAATTAAAATGCTAATTAAGACTAATTGAAAATCCCCAAAAATCCCTAGATATTATTATAATAAATTTAACAACGATAATAGATTATACTTTTCGTTTTTATAAAATTATTTATAAAGCATAAATATAATTACTAATGAAGACTAATCAAAAATCCCATATTTTTTACATAGTAGTTTGGTATCATAATAATTTATAAATAGTAAAAATTAGTGTTCATGATAACATTGTTTACAATAATTACATAGTTTTACTCTTATAAAAAATAAAAATCAGAAAATAAAGTAGGGTCAATTTTTGAAAATGGACATTTTAAAAATGTCCAAAAATGAAAAACCTCGATTGACTTTTTGCAAAAAGTGAAATTACTGCATAATGCTTAGAAAGTGGTTTTTTAATAAATAGTTTTGCTGCATAAAAAAATACATAGTTTTACGTTAGAAAACCAATTTGCGACTTTTCATTAGTCTAAAATGGCTAACGAAAAATCTCAAAAAATCGCAAACTATTTTTATTTGTATTATATAGTACCACAATTGCTGCTATTTATAATAATTTAATTTGATGATTTAACATCATAATTTAAAATACTAATCGAGACTAATTAAAAAATCGCAACATGCTATTAATACTGTATTATGCTTTTATATTAAAATACAAATTAATAAAATTGCTATTCATGGTAATATCAATTCAAAGAATCCAAGATATTAAATAGTTTTACGCTTAGAAAAATATAGAAATAGAAAAATAAAACGGTGTCAATTTTTGAAAATGGACATTTATAAATGTCCAAAAATGAAAACCCTCGATTGACTTTTTATAAAAAAGTGATTTTACAGCATAATGCTTTGAAAGTGGTTTTTTAATAAATAGTTTTGCTGCATAAACTTTTAAATAATTTTACGTTCAATAACATTTAGCGATTTTCTCATTAGTCTTATATACTAATGGAAAAGTCGCAAAAAGTCGTAAAAAGATTTAGTTGTAAAAATTGTAACTATATTACGAGCAATAAATATGATTATGATAAACATATTTTGACTCGCAAACATCAAATACTAACGGAGACTAATGAAATATCGCAAGAAATAATACAAGAAAGAAATTACGACTGTTTATGCGGTAAAAAATATAAACATTCTAGTAGTTTATGTAAACATCGTAAGACATGTAGTTTTGTTCAAGGAAATATAGATGCAAATGAAAATCAAATGGTAGAGTACAACGGGAATATATCAAATGAGATGTTTATGGAGTTTATAAAACAAAGTAAAGAAACACAAGCATTTATGATGGAACAACAAAGAGAATTACAAAATACAATAATAGAATTGGCAAAAAATCAGAGTGTAGTTAATAATAATAATAATAATAATACAACCAATAATAATAACAATCAATTTAATTTGAATGTATTTTTAAATGAAAAATGTAAAGACGCTTTGACAATGACTCAATTTATAGATTCATTAAAATTATCAGTAGCAGATTTAGAACAGACGGGTAGATTAGGTTTTGTAGATGGTATTTCTAGAATATTCATTAAAGGGTTAAAAGAATTAGATATAACGATGAGACCTTTACATTGTACTGATGCCAAACGAGAGACAGTTTATATAAAAGATGTTGATAAATGGGAAAAAGAGAGTAATGAAAAAACAACATTAAAAAAAGCAATAAAACAAATCGAACGAAAAAATATAAAATTATTACCAGCATGGCAAGATGAAAATCCAGATTTTCGTATATTAGATACAAGAGCAAATGATGATTATGTGAAAATATCATTAAGTTCATTGGGAGAATACGAACCAGACCAAGTTGAAAAACAGAATGATAAAATAATAAAAAATGTATTAAAAGAAGTTACATTAGACAAAAGTGAAATGAAACCAATGAAACATTAGAAAAGGGTCTACGGTATAAAAATTGATTTGATTTGATGAAATAAAATCAATTATGTTTGTGGAATATTTTTACTTATCAACAGGCTCACTTTGTCTAGGTGCTCTACGTTGTGGACCACGACCACCTCTACCACCACGGGTAGAAGGTTCGCGGCGCTTTCTTACAGAAACAAAATCAGTGTCATCTGGAATACGATTTGTTTCGCTTGGTTTATTATCATAAACGAATTTTTGTGGTCTAGATTTAGTTTCACGTTCGCCATTTTCAGGTGAACGAGTATTACGACGAGTTTCGCACATTAATAAACCTCCCTTGATTCCAGAAATATTGGTGGCTTGGTATTCGTGTGCTTCGTTATTTGATTTAATAATATCAAATTCAACGTATTCACCTTGTACCAAATACTTATATTGTTGGTCGTTCAATACACGAATAGTGGAAAAATGTGTAAAAATATCTTTGTTGGCATGTTCTCCATCACTTACAGTAATGAATCCATAGCCAGCTTTATTATTGAACCATTTTACTTGTCCAATAACGCGTAGAGGTTGTGTTTCAGTAATTTCCTGTGTAGAACTCATATTATATAACAAGACTATACGTATTATCTGCGAATTGTTTTTATATAGTTTGAGCGGAAATAATTTATATTTATCAATATATAAATCTATTATGAAAGGTTTAGGAATTACGCCAAAACAAATGTCGATTATTTTCTTAGTTGTTGTTATTTTTATTTCACTAGCACTTAGTGGATATTCATTTTTAGTCAGTAATCATAGTGCTTCATTTCCATTGGTAAAAGAAGGAATGACCGCTGATGTTAAATCAAATGAGGTAAAACCGAATGTTGTAGAACCAGCAGCTAAACCAGCCGAATATGTAGCAGGCAAAGAGTCTGTAAATAAAGACGAAAAAACACAGGACAAAAAGGAAGAAAAAAAAGAAGATAATGCTCTAGGATGGTTATCCGTAATGAAATCATCATTAGGTATGAATGAATTGAAAAAATAAATATCAATATAAAAAATTATATAATAAGTAATTTTTTATACATTTTCATCATTATCACCGCCAATATATTTTTTATTGTGTTTGTTAGATTTTACACTTTTGCGTTTTTCAAATCTACGTGAGCGCAAGTTTCTTTTAGTTTTTTTACCTCCTGTATTACACCTTTGCACATTTAAAACGCCCATTTTAGAGGACAAAAAATATGCGAAGGATAATTGCGAATTTCACGCCTTAACATACTTATCTTCCCGAAGGAGTATCGCAGTTAATTATAATTGGTTGGACTTCTTCCTTAGAATAAGGTAAGAAACATTCAGGACGCTTTTTTCCCGCCTTTTGTAATTTCAATAAATACAGAATGTTCTTTGAAGCATTGATGTCTCTGTCCATACAGCATAATTTACACTCGTTGAGTTTACAACGGATTACGCTGTTGATTTGAGACAATCTTGCTTTGGTATATGTTCCATCTCGCATTTTTCGTATTACTTTATTTTTATACAATTCAATTGGTTTATGGCAACAATTACAAGTTTTACTGGTATTATATTCATCCACATCTACCACATCACAATATTTCCGTAGTTCATTCTTGAACTTCTTTATGGGTGCGGTAGGATGTTTCTTTACTAAACCATGTTGTTGGGAAAAATCTCCAAATCCTACTAAGGTTTTCTTATTTCCAACTATGCTTTCGCATATCTTATGTAAAGTTGCTTTTCCACGACAATAGGAACGAAAAGATAAACCACGAAAATTCTTATAGAGATGAAACTGGAAAATAACATTAATGTGTGGATATACATATTTGAAATAGTTTCGCATTCTTTCTAAACTTGTGGTTTTGAAACTTGGAATGTTTCTCCACATTTCATAATGTTCCCAATTTTTATACCACATTTCTCTTTTCTTACAAGCATATTTCATTTTACAATCATGTCTATAACTTGGAGTTGTTGTTTCAATTACTCTCCCCTCATCATTACAAGATGTTTGTAAGCTACGCACACCTGGGTCAATCCCTACAAGTTGTTCGTAATTTATCTTCTTTACGTCTTTGGCTTTTGGTGCTTCAAATTTTGGCTTCCTTAATCTTACTACGCCAACTTTACCATCGGTGTAAATAGTATAAGCAAATTTCCGTTCCTTTGTTTCATATTTTTCTATTTTGAAAAGTTCATACCAGTATACCAATTTATTTTCGTCGAAATCTTTTGGAACAGGTTGCTTTGTAAAATAAGAAATGATATCCTTCAAACAACTACTACAAATTTCAATCGCAGATAAAGTGAATGAGTTTTTCGTTGGAAGTAAATTGAAAGTTCTTACACCTTTCATATAAGGATACTTCTCAAATTCTTGTAGGATTTTGTAATAGACACTTATAAAGTGGTTAGAATGTTTCTTAATATTTTCCTCGGTGGGTATATATTTTAACCATTGTCTCATTTTCAGAATAAAGAAGTTTTTACCTTTGTATTCAAGTGCGTAAATATCCTTCAACCACTTATAAATAACTGCTTTTCTATTTTCTCCTGTTTTCAATTCCAAGTATTTATGAAATCGTTTATAGAAATTCAAAGAAAGATGGTTATTTGCCATAGTAATTTGTTGTCTATTCAAATTGTTAATGATATTTCCCATTCTATCTCGAAATGGAAGGTCTCCCAAATGCTCTTTGTATTGAGAAAAACTAATATACATTTCATCGGTGGTATCAATCTTTTCTTTTCGTTCCCTCATTACAGATACAGTGGAACATGCTTGGTAGAATAAATTTTGAGTAATTTCAGGTAAAGGTTTCTTTTCTTGTATCAATCTTGTAAAGTGGTAGTTTAACAATTGGTAGGAAAGAAAACAAATCTTATTGATATTCAATACAATCTCCTGTATTCCACCATTCAAATAGTTATTTTCAACTAAACTATTGAAACTCATCTTCACGCAGGTGAATTCAGTATCTTTGTTTGCTTCTTTGCGTGCCTTCACATCTTTACGGACAACTTTTGCCTTAACTTTGGGAGGTAGGACATCCTCCTTTTTCTTTTTTGGCATCCTATATTATATCTAAAGATTTTATTTTATATAATTTAATTTAATTAATTTATATAAATGCCTAAATGTTTTCCTCCATGGATTTTTCTTTTTCTTCTTTTTCTTTCTTTAGTTTTTCCTTTTTATTCAAATATGCTCTTTTTGCGTATTCCTTTTTCTTTTCAGGCGAAACTTCATATACATAATTCGTTTTTTCTCTATATTCCTTAACTTGTTGTTTATGCTTTTCCTTGTTTTCCTCATAATAAGTTTTATTTCTTAACGGACTTGTATATTTCTTCAAATGCTCTTTGGTCTCATTTAATTCGTTTCGAAGTTTCATATTTTCTTCTTCTAATAATTTTATTTTATCAGCATCCATTCAATAGATAGAACTACTCTATTATAAGATTATATTTTTATATAATTAACAAAATTAAATTATATAAACATAATTATACTAATATTATAGTAATGAGATGGGTTTATATTTTACAATGCGAAGATAGTTATTTTTATGTAGGTGAAACATCACGACTTTATAGAAGATTTTGGGAACACGAGAATGGTTTGGGTGGATTAAATACTTCCGTTTATCCACCAATAAATATCGTAGCAATATATCCAGTAAATAGATTAGGTAAATTTTTTGACTATACTAAAAAAGTTAGCAACAATGATTATCAACTAAACTACAATATTTATTTTGATAGAGGTGGAATTATTGAAAACTTTAACATTGATAATGATGATGATGAATGTGGATATAATAGTTTATGGGTTGAAAATAATATTACAGAAAAAATGATGGTAGATAATGAAGCAAACTGGAAAAAAATTAGAGGTGGAAAGTATGTAAAGTTTAATGTAGAATATAATTTTCCAAATAATAAATTCGTAAAAGAATTACCTAATTGTAATTGTGGATTTCCTTGTGATGTAAAGCAAAATAAAGAAAATAATTATTTATATTTTAGATGTGCTAAAAAAAATATGTGGGACAAAATGCGTGAAGAATTTGGAATACATGATGAACCATGTAAATTTTTTATGAAATATACAAAAGATAATAAATATAAGATAGAATACGAGAAAAGAAAACAAACAATTAAATCTCTAACAAGCAAGTCGCATTGGTTAAAAGAATTATCGGGTGGTCATTATGAACATTGTATTGGTGGTTGCGGAAAAGAATACGATGAAAATAATACTATTCGTTATTTAAGAACAGCAATAAATCTTTGCTTTGATTGTTTTATAGATAAAAACGAAGAGTTAGCAAAAAAATATAATCAATATATTCCTCTTGGTAAATGTCTAATTCAACTATAGAATTTCATGTAAAATGGGCGTTTTAAATGTGCAAAGGTGTAAGATTCGAATTATCAAGTTTATTTGCCAATTCATTATTATATCTATTTTCGAAAATTTTGATGTATTGTTCTGCTAGATTGTCTGTATAAACAACTAGACTCTCTAATGTTACTAAATTTGTTTTAATTTCATTAATGTTATTTAATATTATAGGTTGATAAGTTTTCATAAATTTATAACTTTCTAAATTTTCATTATAATTGTTGTCTGTTAATGGTATATTATTATTTAGTTTTTCATTTTGTTGTATAATAGTTTTTTCAAATCTTTTTGATATATTTGTATATTTTTCAATCAAACTATTTAAATTAGTCTTTATATTGTAAATTTCAAGGTCAAATGGTCCTGACATTTTATATATTTATAATAACGAACTATATTTTTCTATTGATGTAATTTTTTATATGAATGTATATTATAATGAAAAATTTAGGCATCAAATTTAAAAAATATATATCGATAATATTCTTGATAACTGTGTTATTGATATCTTTGTTATTGAGTGGGTATACTTACTTCAACCGAGCATACGAAGGTATAGATGAAACAGTATCAAAAGAAACTGAAACAGTAGAAAAAGAAATGGAAGCGGAACAAAAAGCAATTAAAGAAAAAGCAATCAAAAATGCGGAAATAAGAGCACGAATAAAGGAGATTGAAATGGAAAGAAAAAAGAGAATGGATAAAGCAAGAGAAATAGAGATTGCAAAACTACAGCGCTATGCAAAGGTAAAGGCGGCTGAAGAAGTTGCAAAACGAAAACCACTAGCAACCATGATGAATGAAAGTACAAAAGATAAAAGAGAAAGATCAGAACAGGACGACAGAACTATAAACGCATTCCTGGCAGAGCAAAAGAGTAAAGGAAGAGGACCAACGGAGCTTGAAACGGCGCTTGGACTTGTAGATAGAGATGCAATTCTTAGATATATAAAAGGAGGAGATTATGAGTAGAATGTAAAATATAATAAAAAATACTATTATATTGTACGATATATTATATTTTTCAATCAAAGAACTCAGTATACCAAAATATATCTGTATTCATCCGCCAATCTACTTGATGAAGTGGGGTTTCATGTATTTTTGAAGATTGAAATAAGTTAATTCGTCTCCTTCGCTTAATCTAAGAAGTTTTCTAAGTTTTTCGTCGGGGTTGATTCTGCGACCGTTCTGTCTATCTTGAAGACCATGGGCGGCGATGTAAGCGTTGATTTCCTTACTGACCTCAGTACGAGCCATTTCAGTACCAATAGCCTTGCCTAAGAACTCAGCAAGTTCGTTACTGATAAGGGTTGGTTTAATGAAACCGGATGGTCCTCTTTCATAACTTGGTGGTGGTGGTGGTGGTGTATAACCATCAAGGTCTCCACATGATCTAATATATTCATGTTCATCATAACTTAAAAATTCGGGTCTTTGGTTATAGAGAAAAATATCCCAAAAATACAATTTTTCTTGAAGTGTAACATTTTCATCCTTACAATATTGTAACAATTCATCTTTACTTTTCAACATATATTTATCTTTACGTAAATTAAATAAGAAAAATCCATCTACAATTGCGTTTAAAATGTGTTCTGCTTGATGCATACCAAATATATACATAGCTTGATTTTGAACAAATTCACGAATCGCAATTCTTTCTGGCGACTCTTTTTCAATATCGATAGGGTTTGCTTCGTAATCTAATTTCAACTGGTATACGGATTGACAACTCATATTATCCTTGTTATATAATATATATCATACTATATCTTTAAGTTGATTTTATAAATAATTCATTAAATCAATAAAATGTTTGTTAGCATATATCGTACCAATATTTATAAAAATACAATATTATTTAACAGCATAAATCTATATTTCCAACAATTGTTTTAAAGCATTATAATTGGGAGTTTCATTATATTTAAGACTATAGCAATAGTTTAAATAGCGATACATTTTAGAATCCAAATTTTTACATACAGGTTCTAGTTCAATCCATGATTTCAAATCACGACGAATTTTATTTTTATAATTGAGAACATGAACATCATCATATTGTTCGTTTTTGTCAATACCGAGAACATTATCCCAAGGAAGTTCTCGATATAGCAAAAACATGAACATATATCCAATCGAAATAAGGTCGTCACGTCTAGATGGTATACTACCACAATGAATATTATAACTAATATATTTTGGTGTTCCGATAATAGATTGTTGAGAACAAGTATCTTCGATATGTTCGCAGTTTTCATCAATATAGAATGTAGAGAACCCAAAATCAATAATAAAAAGTTCTCCATTTTTCAACATAAAATTATGTGGTTTGATATCACGATGGAGAACATAATGTTTATGGATACTTTCAATAATATCAATACTTTTATAAATAGTCAAATAAGTCTTTTCAATTGGCAATGGTTCTCTTTTTATACAATCATATAGAGAACGTTCAAATAGAGTCATTGCCATACACGTATATTCTTTATAAATACCATACCAAAAAACAATAGGTATAGTGCGACATCCATGGTCATATAAATATTTCATTATAGTAGTTTCATGTTTTAATATTTTTGCGTTGGTTCTCGAATATTCCAATTTAATTGCGATTGATTCGTTTGTTTTATTATATAGACCTTTATGAACAATACCAAATTTGCCTTCACCTATTTTTTCACAAATAGAATATTTTTTTATAATTAATCCCCCTTCTAATGAGGACATATATGAATATATTTACAATTTTTTATTTTGTTTGTAATTATATAATGAATATAAGTTTTACGCCGTTGAAGAATTTAAATGGTATGCCATTTAAATTTTCAACTAAGTTACCAGTTGCGATTTCAAAACACGCTCATGTGGAGCGTCCCGTTTTAAAATTTAACGGGTATAAGAGTTTAGATGGAGTATTACAATATTTTGGACGATATTATGTTTATACACTTACTATTTTACAAATCATTTACGTATTGATATTTTTTGGTTTAGTTTATATAAATCCAATGTATTTGACTACGTTCAATATTTTGATACAATCATTTGTTTGTATATTTTTATTGATTCGATTTCATCCATATCGAGAACATGAACTAAGAAAATATGATTCAAAAATAATATTTAGCAGTGCGTTATTTTTATTGGTAAATTTAGGATTTGTAGAAATTTTTCGAAATATAGTCAAGTTCGATTATATCACTCGTCTAATCAAATAATATTTTATACAATTACAAAAAAGTATAAAATATTAGCACGTAGTATATAGAAAATGGAGAACATTCCAGAAAAAATAGATGTAAATGAAATATTTGAGAACGCATTAAAAGACCCTGAATTGTTCTCAACATTAGATATCGAACAATTATTGGATTCAATTGAGAACGATAAAAATGATTATTTAGAGAACAAAACGATGAACTTAGTAACTGAAGATATATTTAAATTAATAATAAATTTGAAATTACAATCAAATGATGTAGAAGAAATTTGTCAAAAATTAATAGGATATCGTTATGTAGATGAAGTACATGAATTACATAAAGGAAAACATATACGATGGATTCGACATACAAATTCAAAAACACCGATTTCATCCAAAAATTGTTTAACAAATGGTGGAATTGTGATGGATATAAAATTTTTAGATAATGGAATACAAGTACTATGTATGAATAATATGCGTCGATTTATACAATATAAGTTTGATGAATGTTATACATTTCAGAAATTATCAACAGAAGAACAATTAATATTAATGGCATATGAACATATGGAAAAAAAATAATTACATAAGTTTCTTTCTAGTGAATTTACCTATATTCAGTTTGATTTTTTTTGTACGTATTTTACGTTTAGTCAAATAAAAGAAATCTTTGATATGATACATGATTTTTTGTGCTACAAAAATATCGTAATTGTGAGATAGTTTTTTTATGGTATTTGAAGAGTTAAATTTGAGAACATTTGTGAAACTAGATATATCAATATCGATACCTAAATTGGCATTTGTGATTCGTTGTATAATTTCATCAAAAGATAAATTATGTTGATATAATCGCGGTTGTATATAATAAACACGTTCATTTTTCATGTTTGGAAAATAAGAATTATCTATAAAGCATATTTGTGTAGATTTTGGTAATAATGTACATCTTATAAAGTCACTATGAGTTTTATCATGAGAAGTTCTCGATAATTCGACAGGAATATTATTTATTTTAAAAGCCAATATTAATCTATCAAACAAAGGAGTATTTTCAGGAATATTCAATTTATAATTAAAATAATTACAAATCAGTTCAGTCCATAATTGAGAACATTGATTATTAGTATAAATATAAACATGAGAACATTCACCAGATATTTTTTGATGATACAAATATTCTAATATAGTAACTATTCCATATCTTACAAATTCTGGATATAAATCTAGTAATTTATTAAAAAAGTATTGATTCAAATTACTATTTATAGAAACTAATAAATTCCATAATATCTCTAAATCCATAAATGAACCGAGGGTTTCGTCTAAATCAAACGCAATTACCTTAGGTACTTTTTTGTATTTAGGTTTCGAAAAATTTTTACCTTTGTATATTTTGGCATATTTATCATTTTCAATCATTGCGTTTTAGATTGAAATAATTCTAGTGACTGCGATATATATATTATATATACAATTTATACTATATATAAAAACGGTTATACACCAGTAGAACCGAAACCTCCATCACCACGTTCGCTATTCGATAATTCATCTTCATTAACAATAATTACAAAAATGGGACACAAAGACGGATGGCAAACTTGTAATAATCTAGTATGTTTTTCAACTACATATTCAGAATCAGTAGATGTATTCGATTTAAGCCAACGAAAAGCACCTATCAATGAGCCACGATATCCAGCGTCAATAATGCCAGTATGATTTGCTAACATTAAAGGAGTTTTTGAAATACTAGAACGAGGATGAATATTAAAAGCACAATTGCTGACCATCGATATATTGGAATCAAAATATAACATCTCTGCTTTAACTCCCATATCGATAAATTTGGAATCGATTTCTTTTGTAAAAACGGTTTTCTCAGGAACTAATAAATCAAAACCTGAATCTACGAATTGATTATTATTCAATGCGGCATTATGATTATTAATTTTGCTGATGTATTCGTTTTTCAGATTATCATTTTTGATTGCTAATTTTAATATAGCGTAATTACGAATAGATTGTTTTTTTGGTGTAAGCATATTTTTAACATAATCATATGATAAGAAATTCATATCTGTTATCATAATATCACGATTTGTATTTATATAATTTTTAGCATAGATTTATTTATTCATACTCTTGAATTCTTGCCAAGATATTTTTTTTCCTTCATTTGGAACTACCTTCATACTTTCGTATTCTTTATCAATATTATCGGCGCGTTTGACAGCACTATCAATGTATAATTCTTTTAGAATTTTACCAACTAATACAGAACCTTCATGTTGGTCAACTTTCCCATCTTCAATCATTTTTAAAACAGTTAATAATTTAGTCATAATAGTCAAATCCAATTCATCTTTTACTACTTTGTGGAATATATCGGTATAATTATTGAATAAAAATGGGCATTCGCCTTCGCACAAAGTAATAAATTCGTCTGGCTTGGATTTTTTTAATTCGGCGTTTTTAGTTTTCAAATTTTCGATTTTACGAATATCATTACGTATTAAAACACTATGTTTTAATTTACGAATATTCTCAGTATTATCGTCACAATCCATTTCATCAACTAATTTTTTTAAATTCAGTCGTTCATTATTATTAATAGTATTATTCATATCAATAAAATTCTATATGAATAATAGTGTTTTTATTTTTTTATGTATGTTTTAATGGATAATATAAAATAGGTTAAATCATAATTGTTTAGCAATTTTTATCTTATAAATATGTATAAATAAGATGAAATACAATAAATCTCTTTTAGTATTTGCTGTTATTATTTTTCTAGTTATTGCCATTTCCGTATTAGTAGGTTCAAACGCAGTAATGCCATATTCGCAAGATACATTATTTTCGATTCAATATCCATTTGAAGGATTTCAAGGTGTTAAACCACTAGAATATACCACCAACAATGAACATAACGCAATTGATTCATACTCATCATTCTTGATTAATAATCAACCATTAGACTGTAAAAAAGTATGGGGTTTTGATGGATTATATTGTAAACCATATGTTGCTGATAACAAATTAGATGTGTTTTCAGAAGCAGAAGGAAAAAAAGATTGTAAAGGTGTAGGTTTAACAAATTCATTAGGAAATTTATGTTTAAATGATGTCCAAAAAAAACTATTAACAACACGTGGTGGAAATTCAACCGGAAAAGATTCCGAAATTGGTAAATAAATATGGTTTTTATTATTTTTATTATTTTTTTTTTCTTAGTTCTTTGGGAACATTATCAACGACCATTGTATCGTATACTTTATAACATATTTTACAGTAATGTACCATTTTGGTACGTTCCACATCAACGTCAATAAAATCAGTAACTACATAATGATTACATTTATTATCAATGTAACTATTAATAGATTCTAATACAACGTTATATTCATCATTTCTTTCATCAATAGGAATATTTTCCAAAACATGTTTTGCTCTACACATAGTTTGAATAGATTCGTCAATCGAACATGATGATTGTGACATAAAAAAAGGTTGGATTATAATTTACAGATTATATAAACTACTCTAATATTTTTATATTTGTTTTTTATTATATTATACGTACATTGCTAGTACACTTTGATTCTGGTTTTCTTCATTCTTGATAAATATATCAACTTCTTTTTTGGTAACTGTGATTGGGAATGTAACTTTGATATCAATGTCCTTACCAAATATTTTAGTATCTGGTTTGACTAATCTAAATAAATTGAGCTTGGTATAAATAATTTCTAAACAACGCTTCAGGTTACGAACGCCATCTTCATTCTTGGTAAGCGCTGTGTTTGAAACAATATATTGAATTGTTTCGTCTGGAATAATAACATCTTCCGCATTGAAATTAACTTGTTCGCGAATTTTTGGTAACAAATAATCTCTGGCGATTGTTACCTTTTCTTTAGCATCATAACCCTTTGTTTGAATACGATACATACGGTCTTTCAAAATAGGATTAACTTTAGATTCGTCATTATAACTGAAAATAAATAAACATTTACTCAAGTCGAAATCGATTTCGGAGAAATATTTATCGTGGAATTGACTATTTTGAGAAGTATCTGTCAAATGAGTTAAGATGCCAATGATTTCTTCACCACGAGGGGTATCACTGATTTTATCTAACTCATCGAAATAAATGACTGGATTCATACACTTACTTTCAATTATGATTTGAACGATTTTACCCCAAGTACTACCTTCATAAGTATATGAATGGCCTTCTAAGAAACTACTATCGCCCGCACCACCCAAAGCAATGAATGCGAATTCACGGCCTAGAATTTTACTAATACCTTCTTTTACTAATGTAGTTTTACCAGTGCCCATAGGTCCTTTGATTGCGATAGCAGTTCCCATAGCAGATGGATTTGAAATCCATTGGCCCATCATTTGCATAATTTGGAGTTTAGCATCATTCAAGCCAAAAGCGCAATTATCAAGAGTATTTTTAGCATTTTCCATAAAATCATTACAAACGTCCAACCCGTCTTCCATTTTAACAGATAGACTTTTATATACGCCAAATGGAATACGCATAAATGTATCAACCCAATTTTTGATTTTATAATACTCATGGTCACTTGGGTCAATTGAACGTAATATATTGAGTTTTTGTAGTGCGATTGCCTTGAATTTAGATGGCATTTTAGAATCTAATAGAGATAATCTATAAGGTTTTTCGATATTGATATGACTATTAATTTCCTTCAAGTCTTTCATAACACGTAATTGTTCCTTGTTAGAAAGTTTCTTTTTGAAATAATCAATTTCATTCGTCTTTTTTTTATCACTATGAATTAGTTTATGATAAGTTTTTGCGTTTTTAGTACGTGCTTTTTTGACTAATTTCTTAATAGAAATATCACATTCTTCAATTGCTTTACGTAGAATTTTACTCTTAGGTTTTTTATTAAGTTGTTCAGTTAAATTCTTTTTGGTTTCGACCAATTCCAAATATTCTTGTTCAACGTCAGTCAATTCAGTTTCGTCAGGTTTTTTATCATCATCTTTTTTGTTGGTTTTAGATTCTTTAACAGATTTTTTACTTTTCTTCGATTTCTTTTTACTATCATCACTTAGGTCATCTTGTTTTTTGTCTGGAATTTCTAATTTCTCGTAAGTTTCCTTCATAAAAGCTTGTTCGTCGTCACTATCGCATTCAACATCTTCGTCATCTTCGATATATTCTTCTGTATTTTCTTGGTCATCATCACCAAGGAATATAATATTATACATGCCATTTTCGTCTTCATCCTCCTCTTCGTCGTCACATTCCTCCTCATCCTCATCCTCATCCTCATCGTCGTCAGCATATTTCTTAGAATGCTTCTTTTTGTGATGCTTATGCTTGTTTGACGATGAAGACTTTTTTTTATCAGTTTTGGATTTAGGTTTGGATTTAGGTTTTTTAGATTCTTTTAGTTCGTTATCAACTGCTGTCATCATAGTATTTTCTACTTTCTTTTGCATATGTTTCGATGGAAACAATTTGCCAAGTAATTTCTGTAATTCATGACGGTCAACAACTTCATCTTCAACGTCATCCTCGTCATCTTCATCGTCGTCTTCATCGTCATCTTCGTCGTCGTCTTCTTCCTCATCATCGGTTTCTTCAATGTCTTCTTCGTCCTCCTCGTCCTCAGATTCTTCTACAATACGTCTTTTGTTTTTATTTTTTTTAGATTTAGGTGGTTTGTAAGATGATTCACTTGATTCAGAAACAGTTTCGTATTCAGATTCTTCATCGATTATGGAATCGTCATCTGAATCTGAATCTTTGTTTCTTTTCAAATTTTGTTTCTTGTTTTTGGCATGTTTATCTTTCTTGGTAAGAGTTTCAAACTTCTTGACTGGCATTTTGAAAAGAGTATTGATAAAAGTAGATAATAAGACGAAATAGAACAACAAATATAGTATTTTAAATAACAGTAACGGTAAATATTATCAATTAATATTGAATGATTTTTTCCGTCAATTTTTTATAAAAAATACGTATTTTTTTGATAAAATTTTACATAAAAAAATTATAAAAAATTGAATATAATAAATATAAAAAATATAAACGTAATATTTATATAGGTATTAGAATGTCATCAACATCCTCAAAAATGAATGAACACAAAAGTCCATCCAGAATTATTGGTGTTCAATTCAGTATGTTATCGCCTGATGAAATTCGACGCAATTCTGTAGTTGAAGTTACATCACGTGATACATATATTAACAACAAACCAGTTGTAGGAGGTTTGTTTGACCCTCGTATGGGTGTATTAGAACCCGGATTAATTTGTCCTACAGATGGTTTTACATATATCGATACACCTGGTTATTTTGGGCATATTGAAATGGCACGACCTGTATTCTTCATTCAACATATAAAAGAAATCATGAAAATAACTAAATGTGTTTGTTTTAAATGTAGTAAATTGCTTATCAATAAGAATCAACATAAACATATTTTGGATATGGCTGCTGAAGACAGATGGAGTTATGTATCAGCAACATCTGTCAAAGTAAAGCGTTGTGGTGAATCAACTGAAGATGGATGTGGATGTAAGCAACCTGATAAAATAAAATTGGAAGGAATGGCATCCATTTTCGCTGTTTGGGAAAATATCGAAACTGAAGGTGATGAAAATAAAAAAATAAATATGCGTCTTACACCAGAAATTATTTTGAAAATTTTCAAACGCATCTCAGATGAAGATATTTCCTTTATGGGATTTAGTTCGATATGGTCTCGTCCAGAGTGGATGGTATGTCAAGTATTACCAGTTCCACCACCAGCGGTAAGACCATCTGTAAAACACGACGCACAACAACGTAGTGAAGATGATTTGACTCATATTTATAGTAATATTATAAAAACAAATCGCGATTTGGCGGATAAGATTGCGAATAATGCGTCACCAAATGTAATTGAAGGGTTATCAACAGTCTTACAGTATTTCGTTGCTATGATTGTAAATAATAAGGTGAAAGGTGCTGTTCCTATGGCTCAGCGTTCCGGACGTCCTCTTCAATGTATTATGGGGCGTTTGAATAGTAAAAATGGACGTATTCGTGGTAACCTAATGGGAAAACGTGTGGATTATAGTGCTCGTTCAGTTATTACTGGTGAGCCAAATTTATCATGTCGTCAATTAGGTGTTCCAAAAAAGATAGCAATGAATTTAACGAAACCGGTTAAGGTGAATGACCGTAATCGAGATTTCTTAATGAAATTGATTCAAAATGGACCTGAAGTATATCCTGGAGCGAAAATTCTAGAACGAAAAAATGGCGAAAATATATCACTTCGATATGTAGACCGTAATTCAATTCGTTTAGAAAATGGTGATACTGTTCATCGTCATATGATGGATGGAGATGCTGTTTTATTCAATAGACAACCATCTCTCCATAGAATGTCGATGATGTGTCATATCGTAAAGGTGATGAAAAAAGGTGATACATTTAGAATGAATGTTGCAGACACAAAACCATACAATGCGGATCGACCAACATCACTGCATAATAGCAGTAATGATTCATTATAATCATCAAGGTCCGCAACAGGGAGCGTGAAAAGCGTGTTACTCCCTAGTGAATAATTCAATAAATTCTTGGAATAAATATTTAACAAAAAGTATTTAAAATAATTTCTTTATATAAATTAAATGGTAGGAGATACTAAACCTTTAGATGAAAAAAGTTGTTCAAGATGTGGTGAGAAAAAAGAAGTTGATAAATTTATTAAAAACCGTAACATATGCAAAATATGTGATAATAAAAGAAAAAAAGAAAACTGGGATAAGGCTATTGAAAATATAGTGACAGACGCAAATCAAAAATGTAATACTTGTAATGAAACCAAACAAATTGCTAGTTTTGTAAAAAATACTAAAAAATGCACAGACTGTAATAATAAAAAGCGTCGTCTAAGATATCAAACTGATGAAAATCATAGATTGAATGCCATACAGCAAGCAAGCGAGTTCAAGCACAAAAAAGTGATTGAACGACGACAATTAAAACTACAAGAAATTGGTGAAAACAACAAGAAATGCAGTGTTTGTTTTACTATAAAACCAAAAGACAGATTTCGACATAACAGATTAAGATGTAAAGATTGTGAAAGAGATGAACCTATACAAAAATTCATACGAAATGTTCGTTCAAGGATATATATTGCCTTGAATCAAACTAAAGAAAATCATACAAATGAATATCTTGGTATATCCAATATTGAATATATAAAATGGATATGTCATTATAACGACAAATACACTCTTGAAAATCGTGGAAAAGAATGGCATATAGACCATGTAATTCCATTGTCGAAATTCAATCTTGAAAACAAAGCTGAACAATTAATAGCGTTTAATTGGAGAAACACAATGCCTTTATCCCCAAAAGAAAATTTATCAAAAAATTGTAGAATAATAAAAACACAAATTGAACAACATTATAAAAAGTTAGTAGACTATCATAAAGAAAAAAATATAGAAATTCCCCAAGAATTTATTGATTTATTTGCGAAACACCTTGTTGACGGGAACCCCTTAAAGCCTTCACTACCACTCACTACAGGAAACGTCTGTGAGGATCTCGGTTAATAGCCGACAGCCGATGGTAATAAAGTGATGGATGATTACGAAAGTATGAAATAGGCAATCCGCAGTGCTACTGTCTAAGTCCGTTATGGTAGGATATGACAGGCTCTCAGAGACTGCTGAGGTGTTGGTGAACAATGAAGGATTAGCCATCCCGAGTTTGCTTAAGGTACAGTCCTTCCTCTTTGGAAACATAGAGGGTCGTAGTATATTTAGCCTGGAAAAATAAATTAATAAAAACATAAAAAACACCAGAGCATTTATGCTGCGAAAAGTTTGATGGCGATGAAATGAATTTACATATGCCGCAGAACATTTTAGCAGAAACAGAATTAAGACATTTGGCAGCGATCCCTTATCAAATGATAAGTCCAGCAGGAAACGCACCGATAGTAGGTATTTATCAAGATTCATTATTAGGTTCTTATCGATTCACAAGACCAAATATCTCTTTCACACCAAGAGATGCGATGAATTTATTGATGATGTATAATAATGTAAATACAGAAGAATTAATGAAAAAAGGAAATAAAATATCCAGTTTTGACGTATTATCACAAATAATGTCACCATTGACATTGAAATACAATAATAAATTATTTGAAGAAGGCGAAGATTCAAAAACCTCGAATAATGTCTTAGAAATAAGAAACGGAAAATATATTCGAGGACAAATCGAAAAGTCAATATTAGCATCAACCACAAAAGGAATTATTCATCGTGTATTCAATGATTTTGGACCAATGCAAGCGTCCAGTTTCATAGACGATTTACAAAACATTGTAACAGAATACATGAAATCCAGTTCATTTAGTGTAGGTATTAGTGATTTGATAGCCGATAAGAAAACACAAGATAAAATTATCCAAGTAATTACAGCACAAAAACAAGAAGTACAATCATTAATCGAGAAAGTTCATTTGGGAATTTTCGAAAATAATACTTCAACAACAAACTTAGCAGAATTTGAAACTCAAGTGAATAACATATTGAACGATGCCAATAACCAAGCAGGTTCTATTGGTCGTAAATCATTAAGCAAAACAAACCGTTTTGTCATGATAGTAAATTCTGGTTCAAAAGGTACCCCTTTGAATATTTCACAAATGATATCTTGTTTAGGTCAAACCAACGTAGATGGAAAACGAATTCCATATGGTTTCGATAGTAGAACCTTACCACATTTCAATAAGTTCGATGATTCACCGGTAGCACGTGGTTTTATTGAGAATTCTTATATTTCCGGTTTAACAGCACCAGAATTATTCTTCCATGCTATGGGTGGTCGTATTGGTCTTATTGATACCGCATGTAAATCAGTAACATGGGAAACACCAATAGTTATTTTAGAAAACGACAAACCAAAATATATCGAAATAGGCCTTTGGATTGATACCATTTTAGAAAAATCACCTGAAAAAATAAAACATTTTACAGATAGACAAATGGAATTATTAGATATTGATAGTGTGTATATACCAACAACAGATGAACATGGAAATGTTACTTGGGGAGAAATTACAGCTGTTACTAGACACGACCCAGGCGATGCTTTGTATGAAATAAAAACACATGGTGGAAGAAGCGTAATCGTAACAGAAAGTAAATCATTATTAATATGGGATCCAAATACAAAAACATTAGTCGAGACATCGACACCAGATATAAAAATAGGTAATTGTGTTCCGGTAACAGGAGAATTATGTAAGCCACCAACAATTTTAAATCATATTGATGTTGTAGATTATTTACCAAAGACAGAATTCGTTTATGGAACCGATTTCAATATGGCGGTTTCAATGATGAAAAGTGAGATGGAAAATAGAAAAAAAATACCACAAGAATGGTGGAATAAAAATAATAATAATCATTTTACATTACCATATACAAAAAAGTCATCATTACAAAGAACATCAGTAAGGTCAAATACAGAAAATATTAAGAATGGGTATGTTTATCCATATCATGCTTATCGTAAAGATTCTTATATTCCTGAGAAATTCGAATTAAACGAAGAAAATGGTATATTTTTAGGAATTTATTTGGCAGAAGGTCATAGTAATAATAGTCATGTTACAATTACTAATAATAATGATAATATTCGCAATTTCGTCAAATCATGGTTTGAAAAGCATAATATAAGTTATCAAGAAAAATCAAAAATAAACAAAATCGGTGGTTTAAGTACAACAATTACCGGAAATTCATCGATATTATCAAAATTCTTATTAAAACTAGTAGGGCACAAAGCAGAAAACAAATTTGTTCCAACCGAAGCATTTGTCGCATCAAATAGTTTTATAACAGGATTATTGAATGGATACTATTCAGGAGATGGTTCTGTAAGCAAAAATTCAATTGATGTAGGAAGTGCTTCAAAAAGATTAATAGAAGGAATTTCGATGTTATGTTCAAGAATCGGTATTTTCGGTAGAATATCCAAAGTTCAAATGAAAAAGAACAATCTCGGCACAAGAAACATAAAACCAACATATCGTTTTGTAATAAGTGCTGAATGGGCTTATAAATTTTCAGAATTGATAACATTTATTGAAGAAAACAAAAATAATAAATTAAAAACAAAAAAATGGAACAATAAAAAACATATGAATTTTGAAAAATACAATAACATTGTATTGGATAAAATAACTGAAATCAACATAGTTGGTATTGAGAAATATCCAAAAGTTTATGATTTGACAATACCAAGTACTTTAAATTTCGGTTTAGCAAATGGTCTTCAAGTGCGTGATACATCACAAACTGGTTATATTCAAAGAAGATTAATCAAAGGTTTAGAGGACCTGAAAGTAGAATATGATATGACAGTTCGCAACAATAAGGGCAAAATCATACAGTTTGCTTATGGAGATGATGGTTTTGATTCCACAAAAATTGAAAATCAGATAATGCCATTAGTCGGTATGAGTACTGAAGATATTTATTTACATTATGATATTATTGGAGTAAATGATCAAAAAACAGAAACAATAAATGTTTATACAAAAGGCACAGTTACACGTATTAAGAAACAAAGTGGTGAAACAAAAGAAAGATGTCAAAAATATATTGATAAAATGTTAGAAGCAAGAACAAATATAGTTGAATCCGTATTCCGTAATAAAAATGAGAATTCGGTTAAATTACCAGTTGCTTTCCAAAATATTATTGCGAATATTCAAGGTCAACTCACATTGAATTCAAATTCAATAGTCGATATTTCTCCACTAGAAGCATTTGATTTAATCGAAGAATATTTCGAAAAACTAAATAGAATTAAATATGTAAAACCAAAATCATTATTTGAAATATTATATTACTTTTATTTGACACCAAAGGATTTATTGGTTAATAAAAGATTTCATCGTAAAGCATTGATAGTGTTATTAGAAAATATAGTGTTGAAATATAAACAAGCAATAGTTCATCCAGGAGAAATGGTAGGTGTAATCGCAGGTCAAAGCATAGGCGAGCCGACAACTCAGCTGACTTTGAACACTTTCCACTTGAGTGGTGTGGCATCAAAATCCAACGTGACACGTGGTGTGCCAAGAATTGAGGAAATTCTACGTCTTACAAAAAATCCAAAGAATCCATCATTAACCGTACATTTAAAACCATTAGACGAATTAGTACAAGATAGAGCAGTACAATATGCTAATATGTTAGAACATACAAAGTTGGTAGATGTAATCAAATCGGTACAGATATGTTTTGACCCAAATGATAATACAACAACAATAAATGACGATAGATTATTAATGGAACAATATTATGAGTTTGAAAATATGGTAAAAGAGTGTATTGAAAATAATCAAGAATCAACATTACAAAAATCGAAATGGATTATCCGTTTAGAAGTAGATGCTGAATTATTATTAGATAAGAATATAACAATGGATGATATTCATTTTGCTATTACAAATAGTTATGGTAATGACATAACTTGTGTATATTCTGATTATAATTCAAATAATTTAGTATTCCGCATTCGTTTGAACAGTAATTTGTTGAATAAAAATAAAAAACAAAAGGGTATTCCAGATACATTAGACCAATCAGATGAGATATATTTGTTACGTAATTTCCAAGAAATGCTATTGAATAATATAGTATTAAGAGGAGTTCAAGGTATCAGAAACGTTATTCCAAGAAAATTACAAAACTATGTAATAAAGGATGATGGTAAATACAATCGCAAAGACATATGGGTATTAGATACAACCGGTTCGAATTTGATGTCAGTTTTAGGAATGGATTTTATAGATACGTCAAGAACATATAGTAACGATATTAAAGAAATATTCGATGTATTGGGTATCGAAGCAGCTAGACAAATACTTTATAATGAATTTGTAGAAGTCATGGAATTTAGTGATGTATATATTAATTATCATCATCTAAGTTTATTGACAGACAGAATGACATCAACCCAAAATATGGTACCTATATTCCGTTCAGGAATTCTTAATGATGATATTGGACCAATTTCAAAATCTACATTTGAAGTACATACAGAAGTATTATTAGGAGCATCAAGACATGCTGATTTTGACCATATGCGCGGTGTATCTGCCAATGTTATGATGGGACAATTAGGAATTTTCGGCACAGGTGCTTTCCAATTAGTATTAGATATGGAACAAATAAAAAACAAAGATGATGTCGATGTCAATACAACAGAATCTAGTAAAGAAATCGAAAATCTATTTGGCAATATAGAAGATGCTAGTGATATGTGTTCAAAGAAAAATATCGAGATTCGTAATAATCTATCAGCTATAAAACCAGTTGATATGGGCGAGTGTAATGATGGATATGATGTAGGATTCTAAACATTTAAAAAATAAAAAAATATGCAAAAATTTGTATGATTATATTTCGTAAAAAAATATTATACCCCAAATGGGTTATAATATTTTTTATTGCGTCTAGTTTTTTTTATTGCGTTTAGATTTATTTTTGATTAGTGTTTTTCTCTTAGTAATTCGTTTTGTATTTTTATTTTTATTTTTCTTGGTCTTTGATTTTCCATTTTTTTTACCTCCAATATTTTTTCTAGGAGGAGGAGTAGTCAAATTAGCATATTTAAGAATATCGATTATACTACCTTCTGGTATTGGTTCGGGTTTAAAAGGTGCCTCATTTCCTTTTTGAATTGTTTTACCAGACTCTTGATCAAAATCACCTGCTGTTTCAGTAAAAGGTTCTCTAAAAACTTTTGCTCTGTATTCTCTATTTGATGTATAATATTTGAATAATTCTTTAATAGTAGGATTTATTTGATTGTATTTTCGTGGATTTTTGAGAGCTTTTTTACAAAAATCAATTATAATAATCATACTTTCATCATCATATTCGTTTCCTTGACAATATAATTTTGTTAAATCATCGGGTAATTTTGGCAATGTAGTCAGTTTGTTATTTGAGCAATTTAATAATTTTATATTATTAGGCAATTCAGGCAGTTGTGTAATTTCATTATTATTACAATTCAATAATTTTATATTATTAGGCAATTCAGGAAGTTGTGTAATTTCATTATTATTACAATGTAAAAATAATAGATTGATTGTGCCTTCTGGAGATATAGGGTTATTTACTAATATAGGAATTGACGTAAGAGTATTAAAACTACAATTTAAATGTCTTAAATTCATAGGTAATAATTCAGGCAAAGAAGTAAGTAGATTGTTATTACAAATTAAATTTTTCAAACGGTTAGGCAATTTATTCATAAGATCACCATCTTCGGTTGGAATATCATTAGGCAATTCAGTAAGTTTATTGAAACTACAATTTAAATACGTCAAAGATACATCTTCTTCATCGCCATCACTTTTCCAATTATCAAAGTTTTCTACAAAAGACAATGGTATTCTTAATGTTTCCAGATTATTATTATTACAACTTAAACTCTGCAGGTAATAACAATTTTCAATAGATTCAGGCAATTCAGTAAGATTATTTTTAGAACAGTTAATAATTATTAAAGAATCAGGCAAATCGGGCAATTCTTGAAGATTATTTTTAGAACAGTTAATAATTATTAAAGAATCAGGTAATTTTCCATCAATAAGATATTCGTCTAAATTGGTCAAACCTAATTCTTCGACATAAAGCATTAATTCACCTTCATAATTATTATTACGCACATCTTCTATTGGAATGAACTCTAGGTTACCTTCCTCAAATTCCTCAAATTCATCAAAATCATCTCCAACCACCATCATATTGAAGATCGCGTCTTCATTAACAAGATAATACCCTTTTTCTTCCATTTTGTATAATATATAAAAATAAAAAAATAGCCCAATTGGGATATATTTTTATTGAGTTTTGTATGTTTGTATGTTTTTATTTGCCAAGATAAATATTTTTAGGTACAAAATATAGTTTTTCATTTTCTTTTACATAACAATCCATATGTTTACCATAATTATAATTACAATACAAATCTAAATAATAAAGGATATTCGGATTACCGTTTTTTGGAAAAAGCCCAGAATAATTGATTATACCATCAAAAGTAAAATCATTGATAACCATACCTTTTATAAAGACATTTTCAAAAGATGTTAAAATGCCAAACCCATTTTTTTTATCATTTTGCCATATACCCTCATATTTGTCTCTATTGGGATAATTCATAATGCCACAACCATGTTTGTATCCGTAAAATAGTTCACCTACATATTGAGAACCGTCATCGTATGTAACATAATGAATAGTTTTTGATGTATAATTATTATTACAAACGTTTTTATAATCATTGTGTAGTTTATCAAAGGAGGAGACCAAGTTATATATATCAGGCATAACAACAAATCGATTAATTTTATTAATATCAGTATTTTTTCTATTTCTCAAAGTCTTATTGAAGAGAACATTACAAATACTACTATTCGAATTCATACACTTGTTGAATGTAAGAAACATAATAGATGAAACAACCAAACTTAAAACAATAAATAATGTCATTTTGTAAAATATCAATAAAACAATAATTAATCAATAGTAACTATCGATAAAAATAATCAATTTTTCGAAAAAACAATATAATTCATCAATGGCATAAATATGTTTAATTAATGACGGTTATAAATTATGTATAAATCCAAAAATTATTTTACCATTTGCTTAAAAATAAATCCCTTATATGTTTTCAATTTATAACATTTCGGTCTGTCATTATCATCATATTTATGATAATTACAACATTGATTGATTCCAATATATGCTATATTTAATTTTTTACTTGCTTCATATCCAGAGTCGAATGTATTTATTATTTTATTAGTAGTATTATCTATTTGAACAGTAATTTTTTTTTTAACATGATTATTGGTTTTTGCGATTTTTAAAATATCTGTTAGTTTATCTTTATCTTCCTCAAATATAAAAATTTGTGTTTTATTATATGTTTTTTGGGAAGAACCATTGCCATAAAATTTATTTCCATGATAATAATTACATATTCTTAATATAATTCCACATTGAACATTCAATAATTGTTCTCCTTCACTCGCACCATAAAATTTACAAAGAACTTTTCCAGATTCAATATCTATTTGTAAAATATATTTACTATTTTTTCCTTTTTTTAGATTTTCAATAGTTTCTTTTGTATTTGAATTTTCTTTATACGTTACCCATTCTAAGTTGCTAACATGATTATTCGATATATTTGTATCTTTATGATTGACTACAGGTTTTTTTTCTAGATTTTCCAAAAACGTTTCAGCAACTAATCGATGAACTAAACAATTACGTTTAGTTCCATCATCGCGATTTAATAAAACAAAACGATAACCATTTATGTATGAACCTTTTAAAATTCGGTTCGTCCTTCTATGTTTTACTTCACCTGTATTTGAAACCAAATATTTATCTAATTCTGGATATAGTTTCCATAAAATATTTTCTAATTCATTTTTTTGATAATCAGTATCATTTTGTTGAACATCCTGATATGATATTTCCAAATCTTTAAATTTACCACCATTATTTATTTCATTCTCATCAAATTTAAAAATAAATCCCTTATATGTTTTTAATTTATAACATTTCGGTCTGTCATTATCATTATATTTATAATAATTACAACATTGATTAATTCCAGAATTTGATATCTTTAATTTTTCAGCAGCGTCGTGCGATGAAATAAATGTATTCAACTTATCCCCTTTTAAATTATATTGAATAACAGTTTTTATTGAACGACCATTCGAATTATTTTTTTTATTATTACATTTATTTGATATAGTTCCAATACTACAATTTAAATAAGTCGCGCATTCTGTAACACTATCAAATATGTGTTCTTGGTTTGTTACTTTATTTAATACTCTTATATGACGTTTAAATTTATTTATAATTAAGTTATTATCAACAGCATGTCTCATATTATCTATTTTTGATATCCATTCTAAATTACACGCACGATTATCATAAAAATCGCCATTTTTATGATTCACCTCAGGTAAATTATTTGGATTTTCAATAAAATGTTCAGCTACAATACGATGTAAATAAACCCCTTTCAATTTATTATCAGTCATTCGAATGGGAATTTGTGCTCTCGTATTTGTTCTTTTTAATCTATCATAGTTGATTGTAATATTTTTTTTTTTTTTAATATTGCGAATATTACTTAAATTAGATACTTCATAATTAGATGAATAAGTGATTTTTTTCCAGATTTCCATATTAAATATATTTTCAATTTATTTATTAAATATATTTTCAATTTTATAAATAAAAATAATATACCATAAATATTAATATTTACTAAAGAGAAATTTAGAAAATATTCAAGAATATATTTTTCGAAAAAACAATATAAAAAATACCAACTAGTATAATGTGGTTAGTATGAAATATCGTGACCGGATTTAGCTCAGTTGGTAGAGCATTTGACTGTAGATGTAAAAGATATTGATATAGATATCAAATTGTCACCTGTTCGATTCAGGTAATTCGGACTTTTGATATTAGCGTACTAGCCAAATTAAGCGTTAGTGGTGTAGTGGTAACATGGAACCCTTCCAAGGTTTCGCTGGGGGTTCGATTCCCTCCTAACGCAATAATAGATATCGTATGAATTTATGATTTGTATTTATACGATATGATATTGGTACTGTATAAAACTATTATTGATAAAGTTCTAAAAATGTACTAATAGTTTGAGTATTTTGAATATATTCAGGATTATTAATCATTCCATCAAAACCTTTCAAATCATTCAATTTAAAAGTAGGCATAATCAAATTATAAGACGGAATATCATCATTTGATGATACTTCAAAAGGAGAACGTATAATATAATAATTTTCAGATGGATTTCCACCCAATATCAACCAATCACTATTAATAGAAAGATTTTTCAAATTTTTAGATGAGAACAATAAAATAGGAAGATTATATTTTGACGAAATAGCCCATAAATCTAAATTAGTAATAAAATATTCTTCAGACATAATAAGGTCTTGAAATTGAATTTGATTAGTTGATAATCTCTTCATCATAGTTGATTTACCCTGTTTGCTCAATATTTTGATAATTTTAGTTTTATATTTTTCATAAATATCAGCGTAAGAATTCCATAAAATTTTACGAATAGTTTCAATAGGAACATTGGTTTTTAAACGTTCTTGTAAAATATAATTTATAATAATAAAACTACATTTTTGAGTATTATCAAAAACAATTTCTTTGGCATTCGATGGAATAATACGTTTCCATTTATTATTAGTTATGCTATCATGTTTTTCTTTTATACATTCTGATTCAAAATTTTCAAATTCATTATTTTCTAATTGTGTAAAGTTATATTGTGTATCTAATGATACATTATTTGAATATTTTTGACTAATAATTGGGTTTGCCAAATCGTAATTTATATTATTAATATAACTATTCATTTCAAAAGGAATTAAATCATCAAAATAATCACTATTCAATAACGATTGTAACATAATTATTTCATTTGATTCAATATTATATTCAATATTCGAAATATTCAAAAACCGTTTTGGGTTCAACATGAACAATCGAATGCGTTTATAGCGCAATAATTCATCCGCAATTCGTACAAAATATTCAATAGAATTATCTCTAGCATTTACCAAGTTTTTCTCTGGAATCATAATCAAACAAGAACCGTTTTCTTTTGCCAAACAATATTTTTTATTATTACAATTTGAAACACAACTCGAAATTTCAGTTAATTGATAGATAAGGTCCTCTGGCATTTTATCAAAATTATCAAATAATATAGAATTGCGAGTTAAATGTTTTAATAGAATGACTATTTTTTTCAATTTATTTCTGTATAAATAACTTGGATTATCTAATAAATCTACAATTTTACCACGAACTTCTCTGTTTAAATAATCATTTAATAATATACGAATGGTTGTTCTAAACGCACTATAGAATTGAGATTCTAATGTAATTTTGCGTATAGTTGTAGAGCGTATTGTATCATCTTTTTTAGTAGTAAAAATAGTTTTATCGGCTACTAAATAATTTGTATTATTTAAAGATGGAATGGCGTCTTGAATGTCATCTGGAATAGGTGGGTCAATTTGTACAAATTGATTCGTTTCTGTCAATAGACCAACAATCAAATTATCTTCAATCACTTTTATGCGGGGTTTGCATAATATATTTCCATTTGAATTATTCGATACTGAATTTAAAAAATCTCTAGTTTTGTAATAATCATTCCATTTGATATCGTCCATGTAAATAGTTTTAATATTATCCATAGATGATGATGGAATACAAGGAATAAAAAAACCATTTTTATTCTCTTCATTAATATTTACAATAACACCTATTATTTTACTTTGATAGTTCATTACTTGTGATTCTACAAAAAACTTATCCATAATTAATAATTTATATAATTCATTCAACCCAATATTCTTTTTGAATTTGTATACATTTGGCATACTAGGTAATGCTTTACAACTTTTATTATAAACATTATTTATCATTTGTAGAACAGATTTCAGATTTGTAAATTTAGTATTTTCCGTAAAAGTTTTTTTAGTAATAATTTGTCTTTCTGATTTTTTATCTTCAAATCCATAAATTGGTTCATAGTATTTATTTTGTTTTAATAAAATCAATGTTTCGCGGTTTTTATCATAAAATTTATTAGAATATGAATTGGTAGGACATAATATTTGTATATTATCGGTAATATCAGAATCAATAATTTCAATAATAACAAGATTAATGCCTTTTGGAAATAATTTCGAATTATCACTTGTAACAATATCCCATAAATAAGTATGGTCAATTAATGAATCGGGGTCGCGTAAAAAGTTCAAAAAATTTTCAAATGCGGCAATAGTATCTTCTAAAAAATCCATTTGCGATTCATTCGAAGTATCAATACTTTTAAAGAATTCGGTATTAGAATATTTATTGATAAAATCATCTTCAATTTCTATTTTTTTTGGTTTGAATACAGATGGTAGTGATCCATTATGATATTTTAAAAACATATCGAGACTAATACTTTCAGCTAATATATTACGCATTTCAGCGATAGTAGGTGTATTTAATCCCTTTTTATAATAATCTTGTTTAAGAGCATATATATCGGCTAAACTACCAATAAATGATTGGTTTCTGCTTTGTTCTACACCATACCTTAATAAAACAGGTGTATTTGGTTTAATAATAGCAGGATTTTGTTTGGATTGAGCGATAGAGTTATCAGTTTTAAGAAAGAGTTCAACTGCTAATGGAAGAAAACCCCATCTGGTTTGTTGTAGAGGATATTTATCAAAACCTACAATATAAGATTTGAAATCCATTTCGATTTCTGGTTGATTGTCTACGTTATCTTTATCGAGATTATCCATACATTCTTTGCGACGGTCAACTTGTTGTTTAGCGTCCCAGCTCTTTTTAAAACAGCAAGGCATACAGACGTTCTCTGGGTGCGATTTTTTATCTAAGAACCCGGGGTAGTGGTCAATATAACTACCATCATTTTTATCGATATGGTCAGGGTCTGTAAATTCATAGATATAATGTCCAGGCGGAGGGTCATCGCGCATTTCTCTTGTAATAACTTTACCACCACAGGCGCCATTTTTCACTTCTTCCTCGGTAAGGGATGTATTTTCAGGAATACACCAATATCTTGGACAAATATACCAATTTTTTTTATTAGGGTCACTGCCGTAATTAAGGGCAATGCCGTTTTTATATGAACCAGGGTGTTCTCTATCTATTTTTTGTTTTTCCTCATCGGTTATAATAACAGGTTGTCTACTAGAGTTCGCTTGACATAATCGAGCGTATCCATCGTATTCTTCGTCTTGATTTACCATAAAGAACTTAGGCTCCATTTTTCTTATTTTTTGTAAAAATATATTTTTTTCATCTTTTACATTACGTCTTCGTTTGGCGCCACCGACCGATTTTTTTGAATCAGGTGATTCAACACTATCTTCAAAAAATATACCTTCTTGTGATGACGATGATGATTCTTTGGAATCAATACTATCAAGTGCGTTCTCTGGTTTAACTGTTTCAATATCTTCGGCTGGTTCAACAGGTTCAATCGCATCAATGTCATTTACATCTATTTCGCCTGTAATTTCTTCTGGTTCAGGTTCTTGTTCTTCATCACTATCTTCAAAGAAAATACCTTCTTCGTCGTCATCATCGTCTTCGTCACCACCAACATCATCGCCCTCAATCAATTCATTTTGTTCTTGTTCCTCTTGTTCTTCAATAACATCTAATAAATCTTCTTCGACCGGTTTATCAATAATAGTTTCAGCAAACACGGTAGGTATGATAACATTTGCTACATGTGGAACAACGACATTTTTGATTTTCAAATTAAATATTTCATTTATTTTATCAATAGGAATATTAATAGTTTCTGGACTTTGTGTAAAACGGAAAAAACTATCCAAATACAAATACAAGATATCAATATAATCAATGTCATTTATTTTATTAATTTCAATATAAATTTCACTTTTTAGAGAAGGAATGCGAAAATTAACAGGAAAACCAGGATTATCAATAATATCAACCGACTTATTAACATAACGACCATTAATTTGCGTATGGTCATTTAAAAATTGGGTTATTTTATTGAGTGCGTCCAATTCAGTTAATTCATAATTCAACATCAATGATTGTACAATTTCCCTTTCATTATAAGAATTTTTGAACTTCTCGCTAATCATAGCAGATATAGCATCCATTTTTTCATAATTCTCAACGCGTTTGAACCGCATAGTAGCATTACTGGCGCTGTTTTTGTTAGAAATATCAATAATATCAAAAATAGACGTCAAGCAATTCAAATATTCATTGAATTTTATTTTTTTATTTAATCCAATACTACAAATATACTTAATATCGATTATTTCAACGTCATTATGTTTTAAACTTTTAAAAGTATTCAATTTATATCCAGTTTGTAACAAAAATTCGTTAATATTATTCAAAATAGGGTTTGCTGTATCCATAAATAATAGTTCTAATTCACTTTTATTATATGGTATTGGAATATCTTTTGAACGAATAATAATATTACCATTCAAATATAGTTCAATAAAAAAGGTTACTAGTTCACCTCGATGTTCGTGTTCAATATACATAGTTATTTGTTTCTTTTTAAAACTTTCTCTAGATAAAGACATAATTTGATTTTTATTTAAAAAAGGTATTTTTTTACTAGAACGAGACACTTTTTCAGAATACAATCGATAAATATTTTCTTTTTGGAAACCAGGACTATACTTGATAAACGGAATTTGACGTGTGGATTGTATCTGTTTAAATATTACTTCTAATGGTAATATAGTTTTATATTGAGGGTGTAGAACAATTTCAAATGAATTAATGCCTTTTTCGATATACGGTAATTGATAATCAGTTTTATTATAATAAATATTATAAAAGGTATCAACTGTGTCGTATAATCGTAATAATTGCGGTGTTAATAATTTTTTGGTTTCGGATATTCTATTTTGCTTATTCATTAAAAAAGTCTCTCTTGATAAAATATTCAATTTACTCAAAAATGGAAAGTAAGTTCTAATAATATATTCTTCATCCATACCATTATTAATGGCATAATCGAGAACATCATCAGCGAAACATACGCATATTTTTTTATCAATTAAGTTGCCATAATTCAATAAAACAGAATTATCAAAAGTCAATAATGTATTATTGGAATTTTCTTGGAAAATAGGTTCGTCGCTAGATAATGGTAAAACATCGTATGGATTTGCCGAGTACAACATATTATTAAATGTTGAAAAACGTTTTCCCAAAGGAATATTATATTCAAAATTATTCGTATCGAATCTATCATTTATTAATGTATTGAGTTTCGATAAAAACATTTCATGTGATATGTTCTCGATATTAGTATCATTTTCATCAAAAAGATTCGAAATGTCGTCAAGAGCACCAGATAATTGTAAATTAGAGATTAATTGACCGAACATTTCTTTTGAAAAAGTAGGTTTAATAGTAGAAACAATATCTTTATATAATTTCGAGAAGTCGATGGCGTCTTTTACCTTAGAATATAAATAAATTTCTTCATAACAGAAATCATTGGCACCAAGCTCATTAATCAATTTCATTTTGATAGTGCTAATTGAATCGTCTTTGTGTATTAACTGATTTGAAAATTTAGGAACTATATTATATTTTTCGAATTCAGCAATTTCAAGTTCGCTAAATAATTCGTTTAAATTGAGAACATGTTCAGTTTTACCATTGAAAACGATTACCTGTTTCAAGTTACCATCAAAATCTTCTTGATAAACTTTATATACCTCATCAAACGGAATATAAATTTTGTTTATTTCTTTAGGTATTGATTGGTTTAACAAATCCATGTATATACAATAGAATATACATTTTTACCGATTTTTCTTTACATAGGTTTATAGATAGTAATTTTATCAATAGAAAAAATCAAATTTATATTGATAATATATAAAAGGTAAAAATGAAAAAGGCGTTGTTGATTGGCATCAATTATACTAGTTTACCTAATGTATCACTATCTGGGTGTATAAATGATACAATTAATATGCGTAATATGTTGGTAGATGCTTATGGTTTTGAATTATCAAACATTATACATTTACGTGATGATAATAATGATAAAACAATACAACCAACCCGTGAAAATATAATAAATAGTTTGAAATCATTGGCATTACAAAGTGCTAATATAGAAGAATTGTGGATACATTATAGTGGTCATGGTTCTCAAATTCGTGATACGAATGGTGATGAGGACGATAAACTAGATGAAATATTAATACCGGTCGATTATCAAACAAAAGGTATTATTACAGACGATGATTTATTGAGTATAATAAGAACTATTAAATGTCGTACAATTTTACTTTTCGATAGTTGTCATAGTGGAACAGTATGTGATTTACCATGGTTATTCGAATATAAAAGTACAAATAGTTATATGAGAACACAACCAAATAAAACAGCAATATCGAACCCGAATATTTTTATGTTTAGTGGATGTAAAGATACACAATCTAGTTTTGATACATATAGTATAGAATCAAAGCAAGCGGTGGGGGCATTTACATATATATTCATTGATTGTTTGAGAAAGGCAAATCATAACAAGGAAATTATGCTTTTATATAGAGATATTTGTATTATTTTATCACAAAGAGTAAATAGTCAATATCCATTATTATCTTGTTCAAGTGATACACCAAAATATACTTTTACGAGAACAGTAGCTAATCCGAATTCAGGAATAACAACATCGACGTCAACGAAAACAATAATTCAAACAACTATGAAATCGTTGATGTATCAATAAATTATTACTAACAAATATAAGAAAACATATTTTATTATATTTACAAATTTATAGAGAGAATTATCTAAAAGAAACTGGAACTAGGACGGTTATTTTTCTTTAAATCTTCGTCATTTGACATTTCACGGGTAGCTTTACCACCACGAACCCATCCGTCAAGAGCAGCTTCTTCTACACTATAAGCTGGATTTTGAACACGCTCGTTCATTTTACTATCAGTTGGATACAAAGCATAATCAGCAAATGATTTATCCATAATAGTAGAAACACTTTTTCTATCGCTAACAATTTCACCTTGTAGTAATTGTGATTCTAAAGTAGGGTCGCAACTGCCACGACCTAAATAAGGTACAGTTATAAATGGACGTTCGAAAAGTTGTAACTTTTCAAATTGACGGTCTTGTTCTACTTTTAAAGTCAATAGTGATTCGAAATCAACAACATCACCATTGATTCCAGCACCATGAGCAACACCATCGAAATTTACGGTAGGTTGAGATGTAGCAAAATTAACATGATTATCAGATACATTTTGACTAAAATAGTTTGATAACATGTAATCTGCTGAACGAGAATTGAATAAATTTGTTTGAGTTTGGTCGGTTACATCAGTACCAATTCTACCCATATTATAGAACATATAAGAACTAGATGACATCTTTAAAATACTACTATATTATATTATAGATAGAGAATGAATTTTTGAATAATATTATAAAAATATTATAATATTATAAATTAAAAACCAATAGTTTTAATTAGTATGTCTAGATAAATTTCTAGCACAAGCGAATTTATTACCTTCTTTACATGAAATCATACTACCATAACAAAAATCAGCAAAAGCTGCTTGGTCATTAGGAATAGTTGTGCTAGGATTCGAATTAAATGGTCTTAATGATTGTTCAAAAACCAATTGTTCTCCTAAATCTTTGAATAACTTATCGGCAATATCTGGCTGGTCGGGATTTGCCTCACTGACAAATTGTTTTGCTTGTTTTAAAATGGTATCATTTACGTTTTTATTAAATGCTGGAGGTGCTGGTTTTTTATTAGGATTGTATTCATAATCTGTCATCAATACATTACCAAACGGATTTGAAACGTCAACTTGGTCAAATACATCATCCGGAATAGGAATATTATTTTCTTTTAAATAAGCCATTGCTGGGTTCTCAAAAGATTCTTTTATTTCATTGGACAATTTCTTGGATTCATTTTTTTCATTTTCTTTCTTATGATAATAATGTAATAAGAAAATAGCGCCGATAGTAATTGCACTAACCAGTAACAATCGTAAATTATAGGATACTAAAAACCCGAAAAGAGTTAATAAAACGATAGTTCTCGTGACAGCATTTAACTTTTGCTCATAAGTCATGTTATCAACAGGGAAAAATTCAAAAATATACTTTTGATTAAATAAAATATTAGGATTTTCTGCCCAAAAAGGAATATATTTGGTTCTATTTCTGTTAATAGTGGTATCATTTATGTTATAATGCGAATTATTCATATTATCAATGTTCTCAATATATGTATTATTTGATAAATCGAATTCTACTTTTGATGTTTTCAGTTTTTGTTGATTCATTATATATATCTTTCATATATATTTCCAAAAAGAAGTTACGATTTTACTAAATAAAAGATTCCATATGAATATTTTATTTTTTCGAGTGGGAATTATTCATCCAATATATCATGTAAATGTTTTTTAACACATTTCGAGTCCATTTGAAAAGTATCGCATTTAGTATTTTGAGGAACAATTTGTAAAACACATTTCGATTTTTCTCCATATAAGGGCTCTGTACAACCTTTTTCTTCAGTGACTTTTGTTTGTTCACCATTTTTCGCTGTTTTATTCAGTTCTTTATTGAATTCTTTATATGATTTTGTACATCTGGAGCGGAAATGTTCATAACGTTCTCTAACCATTTTATATGTCAGTCCAGAATTCTTTCCCAACATTTTATTTATCAATTCATGTAGTCGATAAATATATTTTGAAAAAGTTTCTCTAGATTCCATATGTTTCATTTTTAAAGGTAATTTTTTAAAATTTTTTACTAAATTCTTACGACATTTACCACAAGGTAAGACATGACGTAAACTCAATACAAAGTCATAATAATGTTTTTTGTCTTCACAAGAAGGTTTTGCTGGATAATTAAAACTCATTGTATGTAAATAATGCCACATGCCAGGACCCCAGACAGTGGTAAGCATTCCATCATTGCTATTATAATCTTCATTTGAATATACTTTTTTTATTTTATCTAAACTGGGTTTTCTATTTTTCCTAGTTTTTGACATTAATATTTTGAATTCTTGGTACTTATATAATAGTGATAAAATTTACTAAATAACAATATATAATTCGAAAGTAAACATCAAATAAAATTATGAAAAAAAACTAGTATCTAGGGAAATGTTTTCCGTTTTTATACATAAAAAATTATATACGAGTAAATTATAGAGAATGGCTAACATTGTTGATGTTTTAAGAAGATATATTCGTCCTTATTATTATTATATTATTACAATTGTAATATTGATAATTTTTCTATTTATTAGTTACTATGCTTATACCAGTTTATACGCAAATAAAAAGTCAAATAAATTTACAAATGTAGCAAACGCAAATAGACGTTCAAAAGATGTAAATATTTATTTATTTCATGTAGATTGGTGTCCTCATTGTAAAAAAGCCCTCCCAGAATGGAATTCTTTTAAAAATGTATATGATAACAAAGAGGTAAATGGATATACAGTTAAATGTATTGATATTAATTGTACTGAGGAAACATCCGAAGTAGCAAATATTATTAATTCATATGGAATTGAATCATACCCAACAGTTAAAATGGTAAAAGACCAAGATACAATTGAATTTGATTCAAAGATTACCAAGAATGCTTTAGAACAATTCGTAAATATGATGACAAATAACTAAATACAAAATACAAAAATCAAGCCCGTTCTTCTATATATTTAGCGAAAGATTCTGAACCATAATTAATTAATTTTATTCTTTCTTCCATACTAGATACAGTATTAAAAATATTATATATAGAAATGCGAGGAGATATAATAGTAATTTCCATAGCAATATCATCATGTTTTTTATTTGAAAAAACATGTTCGATTGTTTTATTCATTATATTCATTATATAGTCGAATAATGTTGAATTATTATCAATACATTTATTATCATTTACTGAATATTCATTTTGAATACCAAATACTTCCGTGCGATTGATGCCATCATTTAAGCAATTATTGATGGGATAATTTGAAAAAAATGCTCCGTCACAATAACATTTATCATTGATTATAATGGGTGAAAAAACAATAGGTAACGCACTAGAAGCATAAACAGCATCAATAACTCTAATATCGGGATAAGTTTTATATGAAAAATCTACATTTTCAAACGTATTTATTTCAGTAGCGTATATATGTATTTCTATATTCGTTAAATCAAAGAATTCTTTCATTGTAATATCAATCGAAATATCTTTACCATTAAACAATGGAGCAAAAACGTCTTCTAATACTTTGATATCGAATATACCTTTTTTCTGTAATGACGCAAAAATCATTTGTACATCAAATTTAAATACGTTATGCCATGGTCGTTTAATTAAATAATCATCGCATATTTCCCAATCATATTTAAGAGCGATTAAAACGGCTAACATAGCGCCTGCTGAAGTTGAATATATAGTTTCAATATTATCGATATTCCAGTAGCCTTCTTGGTTACTATTGCGTAATATGCCATAATAAGCAAATCCAGCAACACCTCCTCCTGGAATAACCAAATGCTTTATACACGGTTTTGATGTATCTGTTGGAATTGAATGATTTTCGAGACCTTTCATTTTTATAATATTAATATACGTATTTAATTTTATGTTTTTCTTGTTATATATATTATATTATGTCTTGTTTTTTATTCAATAATGATGATGAAAGTAAACAAAAAATAAATATAGATGACCTTTATGAAAGAAAACAGCAACGAGATTTGAAACAATTGAATATTTTTAATAAGATATTGAATAGAGTTCATAAACGAATCACTGTTACCGCACGTAATAAACCAAATGAAACGCATATATGGTTTACTGTACCTGAATATATTTTTGGAGAACCGGTTTATGATAAAGGTGATTGTACAGGATATATAGTAGCAGATTTAGAAAAAACTGGATTTTACGTAAGATACATACACCCAAATACATTATTTGTATCATGGCAAAATTGGGTTCCATCTTATGTAAGAAACCAAATTAAAAAAAAGACAGGCATTGTCGTAGATGAAAAAGGGAATGTTATCAAAAAAGAGGAAAACGATGAGGATAATGATGGCAATTTAGATAATAAATTATTTAATGATAAACAAAATAATTTACAAAAAAATGGTAAGCAATATACTCCAATAGGACAATATAAACCCACTGGCAATTTAGTGTATAATCAAGAAATGTTTGAAAAAATAGAAAAACGATTTTCATAATCATTTTGTTCTTGATTTCTTTGATTTCTTTGATTTCTTTTTATGAGTAAATTTTTTTCCACCAACTTTTTTGTTCACTTTTTCACTTTCCATATTTTTGATTTTTTTAATGATAGAATCATTTATTTCTTTCAATTCTATGTTATTAATATAATCATCGTCAGTGATTTGTTTTACAAAAACCCTTATGGCGGACTCTATAATTTTATCTTTGTTTTTATTTAATTTATTACATATATCATCTCTTATTTTTTGTTCAGATAGTTGAATAATTATATTTAATATTACACCTAAAAGAGGTATATCTTTAATGTCTTTAATATTTTGTAAGCCATTTGTTATATTATTAAAAGCCTCCATCCCTTCGGTCGCATCACCTTTGAATTGATTTAATCCATCAGTTATCTCTCCTTTTGTTTTAGCAACGTCAGCTTTAATGTCTTTAACCACATCACCAACGCCACCGCCATTTTGTTTAATTGTTTCAGCTTGAGCTAACGGCATATTTTGTTCTTCCAAGTCTTTTATTCTTTGTTTCAATTCAATATTTTCTTTATAGACATTTTTATAAATATCAGGATCTTTATTCATAGTATCTTTTACAATCGATAATAATTTGATTTTTGTTTCTGTATCATTTTGTAATTTTTTTTCAATAATTTCTAAAAATTTACTAATAATAGAATTTATCATTTTCTTGCTGTTATCCTCATTATTCATTATTTCAATTATCGTATCTGAAATATAGGGTTCAGCTGATTTACCTATATTTTCTAAATCACTTTTTAACATGGCAGTTAAAAAACTCATAAACAATAATTATTATACTTGTAATAGAATGATAAAAAAATTGACCGAATTATATTAAAACCCGAATCTAATATAATTCAATGAAAAAAACGATTACAAATCATTCAGTAGAACCTAAAATAATTATTAATACATCACAAAAGATAGTAATTAAAGTTAAAAATGTAAAAAACAAATCTATACACAATGTACCAGCAAAAAATATGGATTGTTTTGACAGCTCTTCTAAACTAATGTATGAAACGCAACCTGAGGTAGAAAATGATAAATTATTAGAAAGAAAAGATTCATTATCAAAATCAAACACAAATTCAAAAACAAAAAAAAAGAAAAAAGAATCAACATTTTTAGAAAAATCGAAATTATGGGAAATATTTGATAGTGATAAAAAACATTTAGATGATTCTAATGATATCAAAAACGCAGACGAAGAATCAAAACTAACATGTGTATATTCGTCTAATAATGAATTATGTAAGTTATGTAATTCACAGTTAATGATAATGGATGATGGTTTTCCAACTTGTACGAGCGCTATGTGTGGGGTTATGAATAGAGATATTCTAGATTATTCACCTGAATGGCGGTTTTATGGGGCAGATGATAAGAACGCGAATGACCCAACACGTTGTGGCAATCCTATCAATCCACTACTAATGGAATCGTCGTTCGGTTGTAAAGTATTATGTGGTATAAAATCATCATATGAAATGAAAAAGATTCGTAAATGGACAGAATGGCAGTCGATGCCTCATAAAGAAAAATCGTTATATGATGAATTTCAATTTATTACTATTATGGCGCAAAATGCAGGCGTGCCAAAAATTTTCATAGATGATGCTATGGCTATCCACAAAGAAATTTCAGAACAAAAAATGTTTCGTGGAATGAATAGGGATGGAATTAAATCAGCATCGATTTATATTTCATGTAGATTGAACGGTTGTCCAAGAACAGCACATGAAATTGCCGAGATATTTAAATTGGATAAAACAAGTGCTACTAATGGTTGTTCTATGGCGGTGAATATATTACATAATATAGAACGAAATATAGAACCTTCTAATAAGGCTGATTTGTGTTTGACAACACCTAGTTTATTTATTGATAGATATTGTAGTAAATTGAATTTCAATAATGAGTTGACGATGCTTTCAAAATTTATAGCGAATAAGGTTGAACAAAATAATATAATTACTGATAATATACCGCATGCTATTGCTGCCGGCATTGTATATTTTGTAGCACAACTATGTCAAATGAATATAACAAAACAAGATATAAAACAGGTATGTGGTGTTAGTGAAGTAACAGTAAACAAATGTTTTAAAAAATTAGATATATTGCGTGAAAAACTTTTACCAAAGGCTATTATAGATAAATATACATAATTTCTATAAAATATTTAGGAACTAACAATTGGATATGTGTATAATATGTAAATTATTATTTGTATTTATATATTATATATTTTTTTATGGAAAACGAACTTGCTGAAAATATCAAAATGGAAATTACAGAAGAAATAATAGAACCATTTAATATTGAAACACAAAAAATACCAAGATTAGTTTTTATTGTTCCATATCGAGACCGAGTTCAACATCAGGCTTTTTTTAAAAGACATATGAAAATGATATTAGAAGATATGCCAGAATCCGATTATAAAATTTATTATATTCATCAATGTGATAATAGAGAATTTAATAGAGGAGCTATAAAAAACATTGGATTTTTAGTAATAAAAGAAAAATATCCAAATGATTATAAGAATATAACATTAGTGTTTAATGATGTTGATGTGATGCCTTTTACAAAAAATTTTTTAAATTATGATACAACGGAAGGAGTCGTAAAACATTTTTATGGTTATACGTTTTGTCTTGGAGGATTGTTCTCAATTAAAGCATGTGATTTTGAAAAAATTCTAGGATTTCCAAATCTATGGGCATGGGGATATGAGGATAATTTAATTCAAAGACGTGCGTTGAAAGCAAATTTGATTATTGACCGAAGTAATTTTTATCCTATCATGGATAAAAATATTTGTCATTTGAAAGATGGTTTTGAAAGGATCATTAATAGAAGAGAATTTGATAGAGTAGTTAATGAGACGGATGAAGGTTTCCAATCGATAAATACTTTGAATTATACAATTAACGAAGAAACCGGGTTTGTTGATGTAACTAGTTTTTTTACAGCATTTCAAGAAAATACAGAACAAAATGTTGTTCATGATATAAGAAAAGGTACTGCTTTTTTATTACAAAATAATAAAAGAGGAAGGCCTAGACCTAAAATGGGTATGGGATTAGGTTTCAAATAATAAATCTAAGCATACGCATATAAATTGTTAATTATAGTATTAATATTATTAATAATTGATTGTTTATTTTCGTTTCTTCGAATTGAATATATGATATTATAGAGTGAATTTATTATAATCGATTTATTTTGATAAGGTATTGTACTATTAATGCTGATTTGAGATATAATAGTATTTATAGACGATATAATGATTGCTCTTGAATAATTTCTTCGAAGTGAATATACAACATTAAATAAACTATTAATAATAGTATATGTATTATTATTTATAGGCATTGGAGTAGGTATTGGCGTAGGAGTTGGCGTAGGTATTGGCGTAGGTATTGGCGCAGGAGTTGGCGTAGGTATTGGCGCAGGAGTTGGCGTAGGTATTGGCGTAGGTATTGGCGTAGGTATTGGCGTAGGTATTGGCGCAGGCATTGGAGTAGGCGTAGGCGTCGATGATGGCGGCAGAACATTTTGTTGAAACTCACCAATATAATTACCAGGCGGTGAACAATTAAACGTAACATCAACATCGGTAGTTGTTGTATTTATTGAAATGCCCATACCAAACATCAAGCTTGATTTCCATACTAAACAAGTAAAATGACCAGTCGCTTTTGAAAACCCCGGATTATTAAAATCATATAAACTAATTTCATTATACCAATCATCAACCGCTTTTTTCAACAAATACATAATATCAACCCCATAACCTTTATAATACGCAAGATTTTCACTATAAGATTGATTACCACTATGTTGAAATGTGCCAGTAGAAACCAAATGATAAGCCCATTGTTGTGAAAAATTAGCAATTGTATCGTCCCAAGTTAATGGTGGAGATTGATGTTTTGCTCTATAAACATTTATATAAGCAGTTATCTCTTGTTTCTGTGATATAGTTAGAATTGGTTGTTGGATAGACATTATTATATAATTTATTAATAATAAAATATATACTAAATAACATATTCTAAAAGCATTCATGCTCACAAATGTAGAATACAATATTACAATATTACAATTGTATAGTACATTCTATATATTGATTTGATTTTATTTACGTTTTATGTAACTTATAAGTCAAACCAATTTCATTTTCAGTTTCCCAAACGCCAGATATTTTTAAAAAAAAATCGACAGGATTTTCATCAGTTGTTCTATTGTTGTTATTATTATTGTCAAAATTTTTAAACGAATGTAAATCCTTATATATTTTCATACTACCTAGATATAATTGTTTTGATAATGTATTTGAAATTTTTCGAACACATTTATTCATATATTTATAATGTTCTAATATACGATATTCAATTTTAGCGAATTCTTGTATAATAGGTAAATTTATTTGCGAATAAGCATGAAATCTAATTATATTTTTATTGCCTACTTTTTCGATTGCTATATTTTCAATTGGAAATGAAAAATAAATACCATTCATAGTAAATAATTCATTTGAATATAAGAGTTTTGTAAATTTACCTTCCATAATTATATTTTCTTTTGTATCACAGTTAAAAATATTATATAGTGAAAAATGTTTTAAATCTAGTAATATATTCATACAATTTATCGATATTAGTATTGTAGTGTATTGTTTATTTCATTTTTTATTTGTATATTTTTTTTTTTCATATTCATACAACGCCTTATTTTGGAATTGGTGTAATATTCAAATTATCATTTTTATTTTCTATAATGGAGGGTTGTATCTCTGCTATTTTTGGTTCAATGCTATGTAAGTTATATGATAAATCGATAATATTTTTTTGTATATCCGGTATTAGTTTTCTCATAACAGCATTAGTATGAATATAATTAGTATTTAATTTATTACTTATACTATTTACCTTGTTATTTATATTTCTAGTCGTATTATCATTAACTCTATATATTTGCCTACTTATATTGTTAGCCATAACGTTTAGTTCGTCCTTTTCTTTTTGTGTAAAATATTCAAAAGTTTTTATCGAAAAATCACTTATAATCATTCCTAAATAAAATATTAATAATCCTAACATTAAAAATGTTTTTATTTTTATGGAAAACTTAGGAAATGTTATATATTTTGTTATTTTTGATAAATTTGGCAATTTCATTATATATTATATAATATATAGTATATAAAATGTCTGCTAGATTGAATATGAAAGAATTCCCATTAATTTCTTGGAAGGGAAAAACTTTCAACCAAATTACAACTTCTATTAAAAAAAATGGCATAGTTACTAAAACGAATTTAAATGGCAAACGTAATTATTTTCATCCTCTTCCTTTGAAAATATATCGTCGTGAAATAGCATCAAATTTTGATATGAGTCATTGTAATTCAAGAGTTTCAATTAGAATTAATGAATTTGATATGCCAAATGGAACGATAATTAATTCGAATAGTTCTAAACAAAATGGTTTAGTAAATACGATGGACTTTAATATCACTTCAAATACTTCTGAACGTCCAGGGTTATGTAAAGATAATTGTATCTTATCACAAGCTGATAATGCTAAACGTAGACTAAGAAGTAGTGGTATGATAAAACGCAAATACAACGAATCAAAAAACAACGATACATATTATACATCTACAACTCAATATTTAGTAAGCAGGAATAAAACATTTCAACAAAACCAATACAATTATATTCGTGTAGGAAATTCGAGCGCAACTCCAGGAGATAGTTTATCCGTAGCAAATTTATACTCACCACAAGGAATAACTCATTGTAAAAAATATACTTTTAGTGCTGTTGTTACTTTTCAATATCAATGGGTCGATGCTTCAGATTATACTGTTACCATACCATCTGGTAGTTATTCCGTTGATGATATAAATGGAATTTTTCAACAAGCAATGAATTCAAATGGTCACTATTTGATTTATAATTTGACAAGAACAAAAGTTTTTTTATTGAATATAGCTTATAATAATTTATCGAATGTAATTGAATTACAATCGAAAGCACTTGACACAACCATATTTTTATCAGGCAATTATAGTGTTCCTATATATGACCCAGCTGGTCAATCGAACAATGGTTATATACCATTGCCATCTTCTTTACAATGGTACAACACAACGGTTACAAGAGTTCCTGGATTCAAAATATTATCGAATTCTTTTACAAACGCTATCGGTTTCAATGCTGGCAATTATCCAGCAACTAGAATTGCTAATAAAGATACATCGAATTATTCACAAAATCAAACTAGTTCGTCAAGTTTTGCACCTGGATTAAAACCAGTATATACACGTGTTCATTATAAACCTAATAACCCACAATTCGCACAACAAGGAGCTGTTACATCTAGTTCTTTGACTGCTAGGATTAAATATAACTCGATTACAGATTCTACTGTAGCGTACAGAAATGCCCTTGGTAAGGCAGTAGGTAATGCTTTGGCATATGGCGTGCCTGAAGGAGGATATACAATGAAAGACAAAATCGGTTATCCATTGACACAAACACCCATATTTTCAAAGTATAATAATAAAGTAAAAGCATGTTTTCCTAGAAAAGCTTATAGTGCCTAAAATAAATATTTACGTAAAATTATTTAAATATAAAAATATTATATTTGTTAATAATATAATATTTGATATGTTAAATATAGCACCCATAATAGGAACGATATTTTATTTATATCTATCAAAAATGCTGAAAAATAGTTATTGTAATTTGAATAATAAAATAGCCAAATCAAAATCATTGTATTATTTCACTATAATACATAATATGACACTAACTACTTTTAGCTTTTATACATTTATATCATTATGCGGTGTTATATTTAACCAAGGTATTCTATCCGGTCATGTTATTTTTATGTCTCAACCGTATATAAAGAATCTAATTTTTTGGTTTTATATTTCAAAATACTATGAATATTTTGATACATTTTTATTATATCTAAAAGGTAGAAATCCAATTTTTTTACAAAAATATCATCATATTGGTGCTGTAATATGTTGGCATTTATGTTATATTCATGACGTAGATATCATAATTTATGGCAGTTTATTGAATTCAGGAGTTCATTCTATAATGTATTTTTATTATTTGCTAACGTTATTCAAAATAAATATTAGAGGAATGCGTATGTATATAACAACACTACAAATACTTCAATTAATAGTTGGTGGGATTAGTGGATTATACTATTATTATCCACCCATAGAAACAAAATATAATTACGGAATTATAATTTTTTTCAATTTATATATAGCTGGACTAGTGTATTTGTTTGGCGAATTTATGTTTTTAAACTATTTCTATAAAAAAATAGATAGATAATTTTATTTTGTACGAGAATGTTTCTTTGAATTTTTTGTATTTTTTTTTGTTCTATTCGATTTAATTTTACTTTTGATAATATTATATATATTGCCGCTACGCAATTTCATTTTATTTATTATATTTTGTGATTTGTTGTTTTCCCTAAATTCTATTTTTGTATCTTTATTTCCATGAAATTTATTCAATAAATGTATTCCATCAACGTCACCAATAGCCAATTCTTCATTATTTTCAATCCATTCGTATTCATAATCATCATCTTTTATAGTATTGCTAGTAATAGTATTACCTCCTAGTATAGTTTTATCAGTTTCGTCGGCATTATCAGTTTTATCAGTTTCGTCGGCATTATCAGTTTTATCAGTTTTATTTTGGTTATCATTATCATTATCATTATCATTATCATTACTTTTTACTGTTTTTTCTTTTTTGCTGCTTTTAGTGTTTTTTACAGTTTTTACAGTTTTAATGGTTTTTTCTTTCTTAATACTTTTCGCGGGTTTAATAGTTTTTTCTTTTGGTAGTAATTTGAATAAAACTCTAGGGTTTTGATTTCCAGCACCACCATTACCCCAAGACATATCACATTTGATATTATTTTCATCGCTTGTAATAAGTTCGAACGCATGGTCGCTTGTTTTCTTGACATCATTTAATATAATTTTTGGAATCATATCTCTTTCAAAATTTCCACTACTGAATATACAAAAAAATTTATTCTCTTGTTTTACATTGAAAATGCTAGATATATCATTTAAGTTTGTTTTTATATATTCAATGGTATTATCAATGAAATCGTCAAAAGATTTATTTACTATGTTTTTTTTATTATTATTCTTAGCATATTTCGAATCACGTAATGTTCTATGAAATTCAGCAGTAACACCGTTTTTTGGAATAGAAACTGATTTGGCTGTTTTTATCCATTCAGTTCTATTACTTGGAATGTCTATTTCTAAACTACTACATATTTCTTGTAAATAATTACGAGATTCAGTTGAATTTGGCCAAAAAAAATCAAGATAAGATTTACCGAATAATTTTAAACCAGAGGCGCTTTCAGTGTTAATTGCGGCAAATTCTGTTAATTGTGAAATTTTATTTTTAGCATTAGATGAAAATTTAAATTCAATTTTTACTATTTTTTCAATATTGTTATGAAGAATATGTAATTCAAAATCATGTGAAGTGGTTTGACCACCTTTGCGTATAAAAGAAATAATCTCATAATTATTATCTTTATCACTAACATCATCCGCACATTCTAATATAATTGATATCCATTGTTCTTGTAAAGATAATAATTTATCAAAAATTTCATTTTGTACATTTTCTTTGAAATAGGAAGGGTCTGTATAAAATAAATTATATAAAGCCATTTCACGGATTTCATTAAACCAAATATTTTTGTCTTTTTTTATAATATCTTTGTAGTCAAAAAACAATTTATAGACTGCCTCCCATTTTTCTTTTGAAAAATCAGTATCAACATTCCATTTTTCTTGAAAATCGGCTAAATTTTCGATTTCTAATAGTGACATAAAATTTTATAATATAATATAAAATTATATATTATATTTGAATTATTTATCTACAAAAAATTAATTTCGACGTTATTTTTCATACACCATTGAACGCATTTTTGAATGTTTAATTTTATTAAATTATCTATTTTATCTTGTTTATGTTTACTAGATATTAATGATATAGTATAATGTATATTTTCAATCTGTTGTTGTCCAAATATAGCATTGAATTCTTCTAATTTATTAATAAAAAAAAATGGAATAGGAATATTTAAAAAACGATGAATAAATAATTCCGGAATGTTGTTTTTGTTTGTACATGATAACATTTTTTCAAAAGCGCGATATAAAAATGGGAAAAAAATTTCACAAGAATTAAATAAAAATCCTTTACATACTACATACTTCTCGGAATTAGCATATCTACTAGTTTGTGGTTTAATTATATAGACCTTTTCGTAAAATGATGATAAAATATATAATAAATCAATACTATGTTGCATAAATGCGTCGAATATTTTTAATATAAATACTCCACCTTTCTTCTGCATAGTCAAGGCATAAATTACTTGTCCAAATAATAATTGTGTTATGTTTATTTCTTGGTTATTGAAATCCAAAGAGAAATCAAAACCTCCGTCGGCTGTCACCAAATCCATAGAAGAAGCATATTTTTCTTTACAATATTTAAAATTTTCTAGTGACAATATATTTCCAGTTTTATCAGCTGCTGTTTCAATAATTACATTTTTATTTTGTCTTAAGAAATATTCTGTTTTTTTCCATGCTGGAATATTTGGGTCGTTATTATCATCTAGAATTGTCATACCAATATATTTATCATATGGACAATTGCGTAAATTAGCAATAGCTTCGATAAATCCACCGGGTCCTTCTGCCAAATGGAAAGAACATACTGGTTTTGTATCAAAAGTTAAATTGAATGTATTAATAATTTCGATCATTTTGAAATAAGACCTAGATAATGGCTTATGTTTTGATACGCTCTTTTTTTTAAAGGGTATTGAACTATGAATATATTCATATGGATTGGTATATTTTTTAAAAGTATCCCAATCTTTTTCGCAATTATTCAAACATTCTTTCATTTGATATAAATAACATGATAATGAATTTGATATTATTGGTGCTGGTTGGCATTCATTATCAATACAATCAATATGTTTATATATTAAACAAGAAGTTCTTGGTAATAAGTAATATGTCATTATATATATAAAAAAATTTAGATATATAATTATTGTTTTTACGTTTATATTGTTTTGTTCTATGTTGATTCTATGGTTGTTTCTCTATGGTTGTTTCTGATATAGGAACAAATTTTTTCAAAGGAATCTTTGGTTTTTTAATTTTAACAGGTTTGGCATCAGTTCGTATTATAATTGATTCAACTTTTCTTTCAGCTTTAGTCTCGTTTTCTGGTTCTAATTCTTTGATATTTTCTTCACCTTCTTTATCGATAAATTCTTTTTGTTTGAAAATAACCTCGGCCATTTTTTTAACATCAATATTTCTTACTTTTTTGAAAATAAAATAACGATTCATAAAAGATATTTGTTTTTCTTCTGGTGTCATATAAATTGCTGTTCCATAATCGACTTTACTACGAGGATTCTGTTTTATTTCCATCTCCATTGAAGAAAACAATTCCGAAAACAATCCATTCGAGTCTGGTATATTCATATGATTGGCATCTTCTTTTGAAATCAAAACGAAACCGTAATCCTCCATAATTCTGATAAAATAATCGAAATTAACCAAGTATTCACGAAAGGTCTGATTGATACTTTCTTGATATACATTAATAGCATAACCTAAACTCATATCATCATCTGGGAATCCAGTTTGGTCATACATTTTTGTAATTTCATATATTTTCTTATCATCTTTCATAATAGAGATACTTTCGCCATTTATTTTTGTTTTCAATCTATTGAAAACTGTCTTTCCATCATAACAAGTGCCAACAAAATATCCTTGTACTTTTGTACACTCGGTTATATTTCTTAAAAATTCGTGTAATTTTGTTTCATTTTCAAAGAAATAATGCATAGCAAATTGACAAGAACTAATTTGAAATCCTTGTTCACCAATACCATATTGGTTATAAACGCCCTTACCTAATAAAGATTCGTCTTTTGGTCCATTTCCAAAAACAGCTTTTGTGATTTGTTTATCTTTTTCTGTATTAAATGCTTGTCCATTTCTAATATTAAGACCACTATCTCCAGTAACAAATAGTGCTTTTGGCATATATTTATTAGTTTTACGTTCTCTTAAGAATCTAGAACAAGCACCATCAATCTGATTATGAATATTATCTTTTGAAATATCAATCCCAAATACAAAAGAGAGTTTTGACCGAATCCATTTTGATAAATCGCCGGCTTTTCCAACAGCATAGTCAATTAAAGTATCACCTCTTGTAGCAACGCCAGTAATCAGGTTTTTCTTTACAAATAAATTATGAAAATCTCTTAATGAGCGTGTGCTGGTTTCATTCGATGTACGTTTATAATAAACGTCCTCAGAAGTTATAAATTCGGGTATTCCTTCGCCACTAGTAATCATTTCATCTGTTATAGGATTATGAATAGAATGCCAATTGTTATTTGCTACATGATAAGCATTTCCATAATTCTTCAAACCAGAACGTAATTCGGATGTTTTATCATAACGAACACGCAATGGAATCCATTTCCAACCGTCTTTATTTGATTCGACATATTTAAATTCAACGATAGTATCTTCTTCGAAATATTCTCCTTCTTCGGTCATCATTAATACTTTTGAACCATCTTCTTTCAATACAACATTACAAAAACATGCTTCTGGGTCATATGGGTCAGTTGGTTGAAATGGAACAGGTTTGTATGTTTCTTCATTATCGATATCGTCAGGTGAAGGCAAATCATCATTTAAAATATTTTGACATGGATTAATAAAACCATGTTTTCTTTCATCAAACCCACATCTTAATATTAAGGTTTTATATTGTATCAAATCTTGTACTCCTTCCAAGTTTTTCCCATCTTGAAATATATGGTGTATTTCATCTCTTCCTGTTTTATCCTTTTTAATGGTTACTAAGAAATCAATAGTATTGAATTCTGCTGGTTTCCATTTGAATGAATAATCCCATGTTGATTTATATAATGGTCCAGCGGAACCGCCTTCTTTGACTCCACCAACTGCTAATTTGGATGGTGTAAAAATCAAACCATCCGTATTATACTCAAAAGTATCATCTTTTAATTTGCTAAGAATTTTAGCACATCCTTCAAAAATGGAATTATTTTCATTTGCCACTTCAAACGATTTACATTGAATACGGAAATTGGCAGGCATTGACGATTTATCATTAGATACTTCACCTTTAGATTCTAAAATAGAATTTGGTTTCACTAACTCAATCAATTGTTTCAATAATGGCAATCGAAATTTTGTTTCGATATCAGTATCATTTGTTGGTACAAACGCAAAATCTCTCACTGATTTTTTATTAATATAATAAATATCGAACGCAGCATACAAATTAATAAAATTGCCATTTTTATTGTATTTGATATGTTCGCCATCCAGCAAACTTTCATAAATAGTCTTTTCATTTGTTTTAGCTCCAACAAATATAACGTTCATATTAGTATCAATTAAATATATTTTGCCTTCATCTGAAATATATAATAATTTTCGTTCTCCGTCCGCTTTTTCGGTAACAGTATAATTATTACGAATATTAGGTAATCCAACAACATCATTTTCGGGTTGTATATTTTCCATTTGAAGTGTAAATGAACTAGGTCCAATAAAATCTTTTGGAAAAATACGAGAATTGGTTTTATACTCATCGCCGTGAATTAGTTTCATGTATGATTGTAAAATTACATTACGTTCTACATATGAAATTGGATATTTTGAGCCTTGTAAACCACTGAGTACTATGCGAATTGATTTTTTTATACAATCTAGTAATTTTACGGGAGTATCAAAATTTGAACCAGTGCCCACTTTTGAATTATCTAGTTCCAATTCAATTTCATAACTTTCTATATTACCAAACACGCCAGCTTCTTGAATAGTATATTGAGGAATAGGGATTTTATTTGTTTTTTTAGAACTTTTTACAATACTTAAGTCTGCGAAAATAGGCATATCTGGATGATAAAATCGAACACGATTCATACAACGAAACATTTTTTTGGAGTCCATCCATTTGGAAATAATATTACGCGCAATATTCGATTGAATATTAAAATCCTCTTCGGTTTGATATGAAACACGAAAATTAAAATCATCCATATCTAGTTTTTTTATAAAAGTGACAACATTCCCTTCTTGTTTTATAGCAGTCGATTTTTTTGTGAATTTTAATTTATTAAATACAGTAGATGGCATATCAATCACCTTTTGAAGACTATTAGTTCTACAATATTCCTGAATCAAATCAGAACCACTAATTTCAGCACGAATATTCGACATTTTTGTAATACCAGTTTTAGGATCAGTATATTCAGATTGAATACGTAATATTTGCGTTCCATCGATATTTTCAGGTTTAAATCCACATGCCAATAATTGTTTAACTACATTATCATAATCAATTTTAGATATTGGACGCGATAATTTAGGATTTGTACCAAAACGTATTTCTAGTTCGCTTACTTTTCTATCGAATGCCAAGTATGGCTTACTTTCTAAATATGATTTTACAATATTTTCGAATTCTTCCTTCTTTTGCTTAGAATCTTTTAGTTGTTGATTCTTTAATTCAGTAGAATTCGATAGCGATACTTTAGTATTTTCCATAATATATTATCTTATATAGTAAAATCATATATTATTTTGTTTTTAATTCAATTTTCTAATGCCATTTACATATTTCGCAAATTTGCTCATATAAATCATTCTTTTTATATTTCATGTTTTCATTATATATGCCCAATTTTCTAGCCAAGTCTATCAATTCATCTATTTTATAGTTAGACGCAGATTTAAGTGGTTTCATATAATTTTCTAAACATATTAATGTATTTTTCATGTCATCAATATTATCGTGATTCAATGATTCAATATTTACTTTGTATTTGCCATAACCATCTTTATATAAAACGTATGTTGGTAAATTTTCGTCTTTGTTTGAAAAAAATTCTAACATAAAACGATTAGTGGAATCTACCATAATGACATTCATTTTGAAATAAGAAATCATTGCTATGAAACATAATATAGATGTATCCTTTTGTGATGTTAAAAAATCGGATAAAATTTCTTGTACAGATGCCTTTGTTATTTTATAATTAGTTTGTTTTAAAACGCCTGGATTTTTATTTAAATATTCTATGATTTTTTGTTTTATCTCGAGTTCTTTAATGCCATAATTACGATTTACTTGTAAATATTCATTATAACCAAAATGAATAATAAAAATACACCAAAACAATGTATCTTTTTGTGTAGGTGAAATTATGTCTTCTGTCTTTATAGGCAAATCCAATTTAGATTCATTACGAGTTGTCGATTCTATTGTATTAATAGCAACCATTTCTTTTAATAATTTTTCTTTTATCAAATATATATCTTCATTTGTTTCGACTTGTTTATCGGTTGATTCCACACTAATATCAATTATATTATCTTTTATTTCATCGATTTCTTCAATAACAGTTTCTTGATGATTATTGCCCTTGTCATTATCATTATCGGTTATATTAACAGGGACTGATGGAATAATTTCATCTTTATTTTTTTTATTGAACATACATGATTGAACTCGTTTCAATAACTCAGGAGTCATTGTTTTTAAATTATTACATCCAAACATCGATTTATAACCACAATACATTATTAATATTATTTATTTATTGAGTTATATGATATTGTCATATTATCTTTATTACCTTTTTCAATAAAGAATGCGTTTTTAAATTCATCCTTTTGATATTCCATTGTAACTAATGATTCCTCTTGTTGTTTTGAGTAATCGATATATTTTTGTATTTCATCCATTGTTTCGTTGTCTAAAAAAGACAAATTTACATATACACCACTTTTATTTTCATTTATTTTACAAAGATTTTTTGATAAAATTTTTAATACTTCTATTTGATTGTATTTATCCATCGATTCTATTTCAGCTTTGATTTGTTCTAGAACATTAATTTTATCAATGCTTTCCATCATAGTATAATATATTTATATTATGATTTTATATAGTTTTTATTGTATATTTAGGTTTCATATAAAAAAAATCTGTATTGCTAATCAAAATCATAAAACTATTCTTCATAATACAAATTTATATTTATTTTATCATTTTTGAACCATAAACGAACCAAAGCAATAATGATAATATACTTCCTACAACAAATCCATTACCAGCTGAAGCATCGGTTTTATTAATTAAGAAATAAAACAGCAGTGGCATAATGAAAAAACTCAATAGAATGTAAAAAAGCATAATTTGTACGAACTTTGAACTTGGCATTTTGTATATATAAAACCAATATTATTTTTTACCTAAATGTATATTATTATTTTCCAATTTTAGACAAAAGACTAATATTTATGATTATAACGCATTATTCTTCCATAATACTAATAGGTGGTTTTTTTTCACGATTATAGGTTGGTTGATTATCAATATTAGTATCTAATTTACCAATAACGCAAATATATGGATCGTTTAATTCAAACCGCACACCTACTACTTTAACCGCGATTTTTTCATTTTCTTTTATATTAGCAAAATTCTTATCAGTAAAATGATGGTCACGAGCTACAAATACAGTAATTGGCACTCCTCCTAATTCATCTATTACTTCCGCGTGAATACCTGCTTTTGTAATAGTTTTTGTAGTACATTCGACTAACATACCTTCTACTGGATGACATACCATACATTCAAAAGTTGTTAAGAATTCAATGTTTTCATTATTAACTATACCACTAGAATATGTTAATACTTTTACTGAATTTGGACGTATAAAACCTTCCGCTATACAACGACCCTCGGTTTTCTTTGAAATTGTTTTTTCTAAATTCTGTTTTACATTTTTACCAACTTCAGTAATCGAAAGAATTACTTTCATCGTTAAAATGGATTGAATATAAACTCCATAAATCTTTCGTTTATCAGCCTGATTTTGATTTGCGTTTGACATCTTACTACTATAATGACACAAAATATCTTTTTATGTCATTATATATTATTTATTGTTTTTTATCAATTTTTTATTTTTTATTTACAATATTTTCTTGGGTATTTTGTTAATAGTAGTTTTTTCCAAATCGAAAAACCAGTGTTTATTGTCACTAACCGAATGGTTTTCAGTGAAGTATCTAAATAAAATTTCTAAAATAACACATAAGCCCTGTTTTTGAATATTAGCTTGAGAATATAATTCATTGGAATCAGTGTATATTTTTTCACCCAAAACATAATTTAATCTTTTCATTATATCTTGTTTTCCGGCACTACTACATTTAGCACCGCCACGTTTGTCTGACATTTCTTTTGTTTTGAATACGATTTCATCGTTCTTGAAAAATGCCATAAAACCAACAACATCGTTTATTTTAGAATCTGGAATAATAAATTTTGTTAATTGGTTTTTGTAATTTTCAAAATCAAGTGGGTCGATTAGAGTCCATTCCATTAAATTATTTGGATTTTGGTAATATATATTCCACTTTTCATCATTATTTACGAGAACAATTGCTTTTTGGTTTTTATAATCAACCCGTTTTTCATCAAAATATTGTTTAATTATGTTCTCAATTTCAATATGTACTTTATCTGTATTATAAAGTTCTCGTACTAATACTAATTTCATATCATACTTAAGAGTGTCTAGATAATGATATACAATATACTTGATTAATAATTCTTTTGGTATTTTATGTACTAACAATAACCAATTATAAACATGACCACAATGTTTATACCAGTCAATGTCACTTGATGTTAATTCTTTTTTTTCAATAGAATACATTAAATTAGTTTTTAAATTATTTATAATTGTTTCATAATCAAGTTTATTTTTTTCTTGTAAATCTTCTTCGATGATTAAATTTTCGGCAATGTTTTCTATTTCATTTTCCACTATTTTTTTATTATCATATTTTTTATTGGCGGGTAATTGTAATTCCAACGAATCTTTTTTATATTCAACCGGAACACTTCTCTCATAAAGAGACGATTCTTCGTCTGTTATCTCGATTGGTTGGAAAACATAATAACTTTCTTTGTTGATTAAATACCCTTTTCTACTATATTTATCTAATAAGTATTCGTTTTTATTATCAACAAATTTGGTTAATACATAATCAATTTGTTCAATAGGGTATTCTTTTATAATGTTAATAGAATTAATCAATTGTTCTCGTTTATAAATAAAATGTTCTTTAAATAAATCACGGATTCTTTTAGTAATAGTAGAATAATTCATTGATAAGAATTCATTATTATAAGTAGTTTGGTTAATATCGGTATCATTTATGACAACATTCGATGAACATTTAAAACTACAATTATCCATATAATCGCATATTTCGGAAAACGGTTTGTCGCCGATTTTGAAATCAATTTCGGTATCATTTTGACTAGATAATTTTATTTTAATATTTTTATTTTCAGGTAATTCCAATATCTTATCAATCGTAAAATTGGTTTGACCGATATTCAATTGACAATCTACGGCAATTTCTTTCAATAATCTGGTCACTTTTCCAATATTTATTGCTTTGTTCTCAGCATAACGATATACATACATATCGACTGGTTCTTCATCATTAGACGGTAATGTAGAATGTAAGAATATTTCGACATTTCTTTCTTCAAATGGCAATTGACAGTGACTTAAATTACGAACGCCTCTTCCAATAATTTGTTCAATTCTATTCATGTTATACCATGGTTCCATAATATGTACTTGTCTAATATTTTTAAAATCAACACCTTCTGCTGCTGCTTTAGATATCAATACGACTTTTACATTTTCACCATATTTGTTCTCAGGATTCGTAATGTATTTAATATCAGCTAGATTATTAGGTGAAAAAGCTTTATCTCCAGTAATCATAACATATTTGGCTTGTTTAAATTTGGTGGGTTCTCCATTTTCTTGTAAATATTGTGATTTAGATTTCATTGTCAAGGCATCAATTGGCTCGGCTGGAGGAGTTTTGAATAATGGTTTTGTATGACTAGCGAAACCATAACGTGTAAAACCCATTTCCTCTAATGCTAATGCGATTGGAACTATACCACCGTCAATATATTGTGAATAAACGAGAACAATACCAGTCGATGCTAATATAGATTGACAAACACTATGTATTTTATTACTGTATTTATGTATTTTATCCATTTGGAATATACGTCCATGATTTGGGTTCTCTAATATTTCTGGTTTATATTCAAAATTATAACGAAGTGAATAATTAGCAACAATTGATTTATATGTCATAATATTAGAAAGTCCAGTTTTACCTACCATGTTTTTAATAATATCTTTACTTCTTTCATCATCACTTGGTTCGTTATCGGTGATTTTATTATCTAATTGAGAACTTGGATAAACAATATTTAAAGCTTCTATTGGTTCTAATAATAAATGATAACCAAATGATTCCATGTTCTCAAAAGATGGCATGATACGTTCTTTTCCAAATTTATCAACTACATCAAATGATTTGTTTATCAAATTATTCATTATAAATTCGTATCCTTTTTGTTGATATTCACCAATTTTACTTACATAAATAGGAACATATTGTAAAGGAGCATCAATGTCTTTTTTATTCATTTGTATTTTTGGATATTCTTCCTTTTTCATAGTATTTTCAGGAGAAAAAACATCTGGATAAATTCGATAAGGAAAGGTATAAGGATTTTCACTACGAACATATGAAACATAACCTGTTAATTTTCTTTGTAAAAGTTCTCTACCACCTTCCATTAAAACACCATTCTTATTTGTTCTCTCTTCTAAGAAATTACCTTTTGAATCGAAAACATCATTTTCTTTGATTGTGCTACGTTTATCAACTAAATTCAAAAGATTTGTTAACCATATAATTTCAGTTTGACTATTATACATAGGTGTAGCAGACAACAATAACAAACGAATATTTTCAGCATGTTTAACTACATACATTAATAAACTAGCGGTTTTCTTTTTTTTGTTATCATCTGCTAAACGAATATTATGGACTTCATCTATAATGATTAGTCGATTATTGAAAAACTTCTTAATGAGTTTTTTATGAATAGTTTTTGCTTCTTTTTCTGAATATTCAGTTTTATCATTTAATTTGATAGTGCGTTTGATATAATTTGCTAATTCAACATAACCTACAAATTTATAATATTGATTTATCAAACTATTTATTTCACCGATTACACGTTCTCTTGGAATACCTTGTAAACTAGTAGGATTAATTTCTTTCAATAAATTATTACCAATACAAGTATTCAAATTCCATAATCCATTTTCTAGTTTTAATTTTCTTTCGTCGAATAATTGTAATCTGAAATTCTGTTGTACGTTTGGTGATGCTACAACTAAAATTTTTTGTGTTAACCCGACTTGTTTCATAAATCCACGCATTTCTTCTGCTATACCAATCGCACTACAAGTCTTGCCTGTACCTAATCCATGATATAACAATAAACTATTATATGGTGTTTGAAATGATAAGAAATTTTTTACAAATAATTGATGTGGAACTAATTCAAAATCGGCATTACATAATAAATTGGTACGTTCTCGAATATCGTAAATTTTCCCATCATATTTGGTATCATTGAATTCTTTTAATTTTGCTATTTTCAAATTAAAATCAGGGTCATTTAAATCTGGATACAAAAAATCATTAGAATCATCTATTTTACTATTTTCGTGTTCTAATCTTTCTTTATTGAAAAGGAACTGGTTGTAGTCTTTCGACTCAACGTCAATAGGAGCAATACCAACTTGTTCATTTAATGCTTGTTCAGCAGGAGTTTCATCTATATTTGATATATCCGGAATAGGTTCTACATTAATTTCTTCTATAACGGGTTCAACTTCTTTTTGTTCAATTGATTTTAATTCTGGAATTACTAATTTTTCTTCAGGTATTTTTTGTGTCTCGATATTTTCTGTAGGTTCATTCATATTTTCTTCTATTTGTTCAGTTTCAGTAGGTTCTATTTTGTCAATAACATCATCAATTACTTTATCAACAATAGGATTATCAATAACCTCATTGTCAAAAGTATTTTCTAAAATCTCTTTAACAACTGGCTTTAATAAGACTCTTTGTTTTATTTTTTTAGGCAATACTAACTCTTCTCCAGTATTGTCGAGGGTATCATCTCTTATTTTCAAACGATTTTTTTCAGTTTTTGTGTTTTCACATTTGCCTGTAATAATATTTTTTCTAGTACCATTTGGACATTCAGGTTTGTTGCGCTTTAATATTGATTCTAGTAATGGATTTGGTGTATCAACGTCAATGTCAGATGGATATATTCTGGTTAATTCTTCAAATAAACCACTTATTTTTGAAAAAATACTAGAGTTATCAATAATCTCTTGTTTTGATAAATATTTTAAAACATAATCTTTTTTATAACGTTCAATGATACCAACAATACCTAAACGGTCATCTTTTCCGTTAAGAATTTGTTCAATGCCTACTAATTTTGCTGTTTTGATATCTCTATATTCGATAGCACGCATGTCTGCTCCCTTGGTTTTAAAATCATTGTTTTCTGTTAATTCGCCGAGAACATAACACAATTCAGGACCACTAACAATTTTACCATTAATATAAGCTTTTTTAGTTCGTTCGCTTGATTTAATCTCTATAATAGAATTCATATTTTCTACAATCAATAATTCTTTAATTATTTCAATAGCTCTTTCCGTAGTTTTCCTTTTTTTTTCTTCAGTATCAATGCCTTGAATTTTACCACCCAATATTTTTTTGGTGTTTCGAATATTATGTTTATTCATATTATGGTTTGATTTATCATTATTTTTTCTTGTTGTAAATTTCATAAGAAAATGTTAATAATGTCTATATATTTGATAGATATTATTATATACGTGTTAACAACTAAAAATTTTATACGTTTTTAACATATTATTAATGTTTGTTATTAGTTTTATTTTTTCTAAATTATAAGGCCTTATCGATTCAATACATTCTGGATATGTTTTCCATTCCATTTTGCTTACTTCCGATTTTTCATAATTATCTGTATTTGTAGTATCCTGATAATTCATAAAATTCAAATAATATTTATGTTTATAAGATTTATAATTGGAACCAGTAAATATCTCTTCAAATGGTAATATATTTTGAATATTTTTCAATTTGTTATTCTTAAATCCAGTTTCTTCGCAAAATTCACGAATAGCACATTCATAATCTTTTTCTTGATAATTTCTACGACCTTTTGGAAATCCCCATTCTGGTTCATCCCATAATGGAAATAAATTACTATGGTCAATTAACATATCCATATTATAAAAATCATTCTTATTCAAAATGCCTTTTTTTAAAAGGTTGAATTTTTCTCTGGATGTTAATTCCTCTGATTTATATTGATTTGAAATATGTTCATTACCCCATATACATTTCCATAAAGATTCAAACGACATATTCTTGATATTTTCCTTTTCTTGATTCGTCATTTGTTTTAGCATATTAATAATATAATCTTTGTTATAGACAGAATATTTACCCCGCATAAAATCTATATATCCTAAAGTATCTTTTCGTCTTATCATTAGATATTCTAAATTATTATCATGATTTATGCGATATACAATTATTCCAATACTAGTAATAGGCATTTTACATTGATGATATAAGTGTCCTATTTTACCACAATTATTACAATAATTATCATTCATTTTTTATTTTAAAATACGATTATCCTATTTGATTATAGTCACATGTCTTTATATATTTATATTATCAAAGAATGGATTTATCTAAAACAAATTTTTTCAATCCAGATGTATGGGGTCCACATTATTGGTTTTTTTTACATACAATAGCCGAATCTTATCCTATTACCCCAAATAGTATTACAAAAAAGAAATACTATGATTTGATACAAAATATGCCTCTTTTTATTCCAGTGGTTGAAATGGGAGACAAATTTAGTGAATTCTTAGATAAATATCCAGTAACACCATATTTAGACAATCGCGATTCATTCGTTAGATGGGTTCATTTTATTCATAACAAATTCAATGTTTTATTGGGAAAAGAACAGATATCATTACCTCTCGCTTTAGAAAAATATAGAGCTGAGTACAAACCAAAACCGATTTATTTATCAGAAAAAATAAATTTACGAAAACATTATATTCATGCTGCGCTTATCTTGATTTTTGTGGTTTTAATATATATCTATTATGAATAACTTTCTCAATATAATATAGATAATAGATAACAATTATAGATGAGAATTGAGATTATCATTTTTTTGATAGCAGCTTTTGTGGTTGCTAATATTTATACTGATGGAAAATATATGAAACTATTAATGTCATGGAAAAAATATTATCAAATGGCGGGTGTAGCATTTATAGCACTTATGTTATATATTTTAATTAAACGTAATCCATTGAGAACTCGAGAAATAGTATCAACTACAAATGATTATATTAAATATTTGCCGATTGATAGAAATACATCAAATTTTATTTCACCTATATTGGATTTTACATCAAAACAAAATTTTGGCGAAAATAATGGTTATAATGACTATAATTATCCGGTTATACCAATGCCGAATTACCAAACAACAGCAGAATCCAAAATAATGAATTCTGGCAAAAAATCGACAAAACGTTCTGTAAGCGAAACAAAAAAGAAATTTGTAGCAGCAAGACAGAATTGGACATGTGGTGATTGTAAAAAACAGTTACCTGCTTGGTTTGAAGTAGATCATACTATACGTTTAGAAAGAGGTGGTTCTAATCATGTAGATAATTTAGTTGCTTTATGTAGAGATTGTCATGGGAAAAAAACAGCAATCGAGAATTTGTAATTCATACATTGACCACGAAAAAATATATTTATTTATTCCAATAAATATATTCATAAATAATATACAAGTCATAGTTTTTAATGTTGAAAATATTCAATAATATAAAAGAATTTATTAATGATAAACAGAATGAATTTTCAGGATTTGTAAATAACATATTCATCGATACAGATTTACAAAACTGTTTAATCAAATACGGAGTTATTTATATTTTTATTTTTTTAGTTATCATATTATTAGGTTATGCTGCGAATGATCCAGCCGCTTTGACAAGTAAATTATATATCTATATATTCGTCGTGATAATACCATTTATTCTATTATATTTTCTATTGATGAACAAAACTAAAAATATTAGTTCAAATTATAAATTTCTCGTTTATGGGTTAAGTTTATTATTTTTATTAAGTCTTGTATATTATTTTACAAATACAAATTCAGCGTCATTTCTAGTAGCAAGTTACATAATAAATATATTATTAGTATTAATAGTAATAGTTGGGTTAGCTATTTTCTTTTATATCTATAGTAATTATTTAAAATCATTATCTGGATGGAGTGGTTTTTTTACATATTTATCATTTTATATTCCATGTTTATTAATTATTTTTATTAAATACATTTTGAATGAATTTAAAATGACAACAAATATAGTGTTTGTTTTATTTATAATAGAAATTGTATTGATATTATTATATTTTTATTTACCAAAAATATTGAATACACTTTCAAAGAAAGATGGCATTGTTATACTAGAAGAATCCGCTTTTTTGGATAAACAACAAATACTATCAAGTTCATCTGATTTGAAAATACCAGATTTAGAACCAAATGGCTCTCAAAAAACCACATTTAGACGTAATTATTCAATATCATTATGGGTTTATTTAAATGAACAATCTACTGATTATAAAGCATATTCTAAAGAAACCAACATTTTCGATTATGGAAATGGAAAACCAAAAATAACATATTATAATGATTCTTACGATTCTAAATATACAGACAAATATATTTTTTATTTCAACGAATCATATGGTGATAAATCAGGTTTTGAAATTTCATTGCCTCATCAAAAATGGCATAATTTCGTATTTAATTATCGAGACAGTATGGTAGATTTATTTATAAATGGTAATTTAGAAAAATCATATAGTTTTACTGAAAATAATAATCAAACTTTTTTCGTGAGCGATCAAATAACTATTGGTAATACAGATGGTTTATATGGAGCAATATGTAATATAAAATATTATACAGGACATCTTACTCAATTCCAAATAGTAAATATGTATAATTTATTAATGAATAAAAATCCTCCTGTAAATAATTTATAATGATTTATTATAAAAGTAATAAAAATATAATGAATCCTGTGATTATTATTTTAGGAATTGTTATTGCCATATTGATTTATGTTTTATATATGTATTTTTCTGTTTCATCAACTACTATTCAAAGTAGTGCAAGTTTAAAAACACCAGTTACACAAATTACAGATATTCAAAGTCCTACTAGCACAAGATATGCGTATGGAATATGGGTTTACATTAATAGTTGGGATATAAATGCTAATAAAACAATTTTTAGTCGTAATAATAATTTAATATTATATTTAGATAAAAGTAGTCCTACACTAAAACTAGATATGTTTATGAGCAATAGTACACCAACAACACCTGTTAAAGAAACACTTACTATTACCGATAATTTCCCTATTCAAAAGTGGTGTTATCTAATTGTCAGTGTTGATAATCAATTTGTTGATGTATATATGGATGGTAAATTAGTAAAATCAAAACGATTTTATACAGTTACTGGTTCTGGTAACACTACTACTGGAAATATGCCAAAAACACCGGGAGATATAAGCGTACCAGTTTTCTTAGGAAATTCTGATGTAACAATACGACCATTTACATCATTCGATGCTTATGTTGCTATGTTCAAACGTTGGACAGGACCAGTAGACCCACAAACCGCATGGAGTACTTACATGTCAGGAAATGGAGGTAATACTCTTACAAAAACATTATCTTCTTACGGCGTTAATGTAGCAATATTAAAAGATAATGTTATTCAATCTAAATTCGCGTTATTTTAGTAATTATATCAAGATGATAAAATAAAAATCTCAAAATAAAAAATCGTTATATTATAATATAATATAACGAATACAAATGAACAATTTTCAACCAATACAGGCACAACAAATTCAAATACCAGAATCAGTAAAAACAGGATTTGAAAATGTAGGCAATACATTTAATAATGTAAAATCGAGTGTTACCGAATCTATAAACCAATTCTCTAATTCGGCAACAGCAGGTGTCGGTGCTTCTAGTTCTTTTCTAAGTTCAAATACAATAATAGCAAAAATAGCCTTTTTAATTCTAGTTTTAATCGTTTTTATGTTTTTGGTTAATTTAGGAATTATATTAATAGGATATTTTATTACGCCAGCGGACGACCCATATATCATAAAAGGTATGATTGATGGAACAAATAGTAAAGTTATATCACAAGACCCAAAGTCAAAAGATACTGTTCCTATTAAACGTTCGAATAATCAATCCTCTGGTATTGAATTCACATGGTGTTTCTGGCTATATTTGAATGATTTAGGTAATGAAAACGGAAAATATCAACATATTTTCAATAAAGGAGATAATAATTTTGATAAAACGACATCTATATCTACAATTAATAATAGTCCAGGTGTTTATTTAGGACCACAAAATAATAGTTTACGTATAATAATGGATACAGTCAACGCTACTGATACAAATAATATTATTGATATTGAAAACATACCTATCCGTAAATGGGTACATGTAGCTATACGTATAAAAAATACAATATTAGATGTTTATATAAATGGTGTTGTATCAAAACGATTAGTTCTAATTAATGTGCCAAAACAAAATTTCAATGATATTTATTTATGTCAAAATGGTGGATTTTCTGGCAAATTATCAAATTTACGTTATTATAGTAGAGCATTGAATGTTTTTGAAATAAACGGTGTTGTATTGTATGGTCCTAATTTGAATATATCCGAAACTAGTTCATTACAAAGTAAAGATTATAATTATTTATCTAGACAATGGTATTCACAAATGCTATAATTTTATTATACTTTTTATAATATATAATTTGTAATATATATTATAAAATGGGAGATATACCCTTAAATGTAGTATGCCAACAACGGAAATTACAAATGTTGTTTAATGTTCCACCAATTAGATACGAAAACGTATCTCCATATGTTCAATATCCACAATTTAAACAAAAAGATTTTGACATGCGTAGAAAAGTCGAAATTTTGAAATATGAAGGAAATAAAACAAATACAAAAACCAATAAATTCAAAAAAACAGAACGTTGGGCGCAATTAGTGAATGGAAAAACACAAAAATCTTCATTCACTAGTATATTTACTACCACTATCGACCTCAGTTATGTATTCAATACCACTACCGACGTGAGTTTTAGTAAATATACAGTAACTGAAAGAAAAGCGACTGTTCCTGATTGTTCAATGGACGACTTGATACCTACTCCTACGTCATCATCTGGTGTGCCAGGACCTATATCGTATTTAGTTTATAACCCAAATGTTCCATTATATAATTATGTTACACAAACAAATGCGTATGCTTTTACCGATTCGGAAGATTATGATAAATGGAAATATAATACTACCAATGATATAAAATGTCAATCAGGTGTTGAAACTAAAATTTTTACGTTATATATTAAACCAAATATAGACCAATATTCTTATACATATTCTTTCAATATTCCTATTGGAATATATGTGAATGGAACAAATATTAGCAACACAATATTAAATAAACCATTATCATTCAACGATATTATATTAAATATAAATTCGATTGAATTAACAGCATACTATAGTAATCAAAAAGTTACTTTACAAAAGACGACTAGCATAGTACCATCTAAAAATATTTCTATGAATTATAATATATCGTTTACACCAACAAATATATATAGTTCATATACAGCTATATTATATAGTGGAATGTTACAAGTATCAAATGTATATTTATTTACAGAACCTGGATATATATATGATATTTATATGAAATTTAATTTGGATTTAAATGTGAATACTAATACAACGTATAATTCTAGTGTACAAACTACATCTTATGGAGTTATTTGTAATTTATCTTCAAACAATAAAAAAACAGAAGTGAATACTACGATAACAAGTAGTCAACGTAATGATTATTCTGGTTTTTATTTTAATGGGTTATAATATAATATATTATATATATAGAACTAATTACATTTTATACAATATCTTTCCCTACAAATAGGACAATTTTGGCATTTATTCATACAGTCAGCGCATATATAATGACAACAACCTGGTACGACAATGGTATCAGAATCCATTTTTTCGTAACATACCGGACAGTCCTCAAACCCATTTTGTTGTTTTAAAAATTCTATTATTTTGTTTGTCATTCTATTATGATTTTTTGAAAACATGTCATTCATTCTTTTTATTTTTCTATGAAGAAATCTGTTCTTTTGTTCATTCATAATAATTAAATCATGTAATTCTTCTATCTGGTCTGACAAACGTTCATTTTCATCAACTAAATTGTTATGTTTTTTTAATAAATTATTATATTTTCTATCTGTAATTACTGCGTCTGGTTTTATAGGATAAGGTGAATAACTTTTATAATAACATACATCGATTACTACATTGAATATTGGGTTATCTGATTCAAAATTGTTTTCATTTGTATTCGAATTATAAACATATGTCCATGAAAGGCTTTTGTATCCGTCAAACAATCGATATTTATCGAAATATTCTAGATACTTGGTTTCAAAATAATCAAAATCTGGCAACTGTTGTTCTATAAATACACTTTCTCGTGGATGAATTAATTGACCATCTTCATCAAATATATCATGTGTAATATCGCATACTTTATATTTACTAGGAATTGTTAAAACATATTCATGTACATTTTTTTTTGTATTTTTTGTTAATAAACGTAAAGGATTATAATGTTTTAAATCATCATTTTTTATTTCAGCTAAAAAGAATTCATCAAATGAATCTCGAAAGCGTTGGTCACGTGTCATTATTGATTTTGATATTAGTATTATTAGTATTATTTTATTTAATAATATTAATTTTTGTAATAAATTCATCAATTTTTTATATTTTTATTGAATCATATTTATGTATTCAAGAGTATAACTCAAATCTTTTATATATTTTATTGTAAATGTTGATAAATCAAACTCTAATTCGTCTTTCCTGTTGAGTACAACATAAAACATATATTCATATACTGATAACAATTCTTTCATTTTATCATAATCGTTATCATTGATTGTATTTTTATTTCTTAAATGATAAACATAATTATCCAAACATACATATGGTTTTTCTAAATAAATAGTCGGTTCAAACGTCAAACTATTACCTTTTACTTTTATAAAGATAGTATGTATAGCTTTCATTGTCTTTAATATTCGCTGATAATCATCGCGTATATCTTCATTTATTTTATAAGCAGGAACATCATATTTAAATAACGAAACATTCGATATCCAATTTAAATCATTTATAAATGTTCTATCTATTTCGACAAGATTGTCATCAATCTGGCAACTTTTTACTGATTCGTAAGCATTTTTAGTATTGTAATAATCATTGAGTTTTTCTTCAACATGACTTTTTAATTTTTCTATATCATTTTTTGGTAACTTAGACAAACATTCGCAGTTATTCATAATATTCTCAATAATGTCTAATTCAGTTTCAATAATCGGAAAACTATATCCAAGTTCATGATAAAGGGTTCTTAGTAAATGGTCAGCCAAAATATCGTTTGAATAACTACCACCACGTACATTTTCAATGCCATAAAATGACATATATTTTTTAACATACATATCAATTTCTAATTCACTTGTAATATTTATAGATTCGTGAATGCTTAATGGATTATTGTTTTTTACGAAACCATACAATAATTTAGATTCCATAAATATTTTTTCTGGAATGGTTTGTTTTGACATATGTAAAATCCATTTCTCATTTTCCAAAGTTATAACATATAATATTTTAGTTGTCATAAAATTTGGATTTATAAATATAAGCAAAAATTGTTTATATTTATTTAATTGTATTGTTTATTTTATAATTCGATGTTTCGCATAAAATTATTTATATTCTAGTAGATTGACTTTTCAATGGATGATTCATATTATTCGATAATGTAGGGTTCAAGCACATTTGTTTATCTGGGAATATTTGACCGGATAAACATTTATGTTGGTCACTAACTTCGACACATCCACGTTTTCCTTCGTATTCACCGACCAAACACCAACCTACTTTATTTGAAGAAATTGGTTTTTGAATAGGACTAGCACTATTATCTGGTTCTGATTTTGCTAATTTGAATTTCGAAGTATTTAAAGTGTGGTCTAATTGTCTTCTTGAATTAGGGTCTACATTTGGTTGACTAGCATTTTTTAACAAATCTCCAATAGACTGTATTGAACCTTCAGCAACATCAATACCTAATTTTGCTGTATCTGATACAATATCAGCTGACTTGTTTATGATTGTTCCTGTTGTATAACCAAATACAGATAAAATCTGTGAAAATAATGGTCCAAATATATTAATTATTGTTTGTACAAAGTCACCAAAGATATTCAATAGATTTATTCCTAAAAATGATAAAATTAGTAATATAATCAATGCTATAATTAACATATTTTTATTTAAAAAACTACTATCAGTTGATGGAGGAGCAATACTCGATGTTGGAACAGATGCTATACTATTTTCCATATTTATAATTATATATATAATATATTATTTTTATTGTTCGTTTAGTTTTCTATTAAAATTTATAAAATTATAGTAAAATGGGATTTTTTAATTTTATAGAAACTTTTTTCTTTATTAGTTTAGCAATTACTTTTGTGCTAATATTGTTATTAGTATATCATTTTAAACAGCGTCTTAGTCACTTGGAACATAAATCAGAAACCGTAGTACAAATTATCAATAATATTGTTAAAGAAATTAATAATATGAGAAATTATTTTACAATGACTGAACAAGTATCCAATAAGTCTCTAAACAATGTATCATATTCTATTCAAGAAGACAATCATAGTAAATACACAAATCCATATGTTAATGATTATGTTTTGAATGAACCCGAGGACGATGATGATGAGGATGAGGTTGAGGATGAGGATGAGGATGAGGATGAGGATGAGGATGAGGATGAGGATGATGATGATGACGAGGATGAGGATGAGGACGAAGATGAGGACGATGATGAGCAAGATGATGACCCAACCAAATTATTAGAAGAAATTAACGAAGTTATTATGGACGAAACAAATTTAACCGAAGAAATCAAAGTAGTTAACGTAGGTACATCTTTGGAAGCAGAAAATGAAATTCATGCTGATGATATTAATTCCGATGATTGTATCGAACCATTAGAAACAGAGGAACAAGATGAAGGTGTTGAAATACTAGAAGAAAATGAAATTCATGTAGAAAAAATAAACATGACTAATTTAGAAAAAGAGACTTTAGAGAATTCAGATGAAATATCAAAAGAATCGTCTAGAGAAGTATATCAAAAAATGACTGTCCAATCATTAAAAACACTCGTAATTTCAAAAGGGTTATGTAGCGATTCTAGTAAAATGAAAAAACCAGAATTATTAAAATTACTGGAATCGAGTGAAGATGTTTAGAATATTCACAATTGAATTTGTAATAAAAAAATATATATTTGTTTATTATAAGTAAATATTATATAATGTTCTCAAATTATTTTCAAAATTCAGAAAAAATAGATTCCGCGTATCCTATTATTAAAGAAACTGTTCCATTATCATCAAGGGGATATCATACAAACAATAAATATCCGGAATTTCCACCATTAATGAGTGATGGACGTTCAATTGTAGCATCTTGGCAACCAGAAGCAACAACTAATGCTGATTTGTTACAAAGCAATCATATTAAATCAAATTGGGAATATCGTAAATATTTAATTAACAACGCCAAAGAAATTAGTGAATATAATTTCAGGGAAGCATGTAATGATGCTGGATATTATAAACGTCCAATCGACTTACCGAGTATTCAATCAAATATAGTTGATGGTTATTTGACCAATCCATATCATTATACTAGTGTATTAGAAACAACAAAACCATTCGGTTATTCATCTAGTGACCTGAAAGATATTTATTTATCAAGAGAACAATTAGACGCACGTAAATTTTCTCCAGCCATTACACAATATGATTTATTAGCAGGTTCTCAAAAATAATTTTTTGAGAACAAACACTAAAATTCACAGCAATATATTCAAACCGAAAAAACAAATATAAAATGGCTATATTTTATATTTGTATATCTATAAAATGAGATTGATTAGTTTTGATATTGGTATAAAAAACATGGCATATTGTATTTTGAGCACAGATTCTTCAAATATTGAGATTTTAGATTGGAATGTTCTCAATTTAATGGATTCAGAACAACCAAAACGCATTTGTACTTGTATTATTCCACCGAAAACTAAAAAACAACAACCAAAACCTTGTACAAAAGTTGCCAAATTTCAAAAAAGTGGTAATTTTTATTGTGAAAAACACGCAAAATCAAACACTCAATATTTCATGCCTGTGAAACAAACCACTATGGCTAGTTTAAAGAAATTAAAATTAGAAGAATTATTGAGGATAGGAATTTCACACACACTTTTTATTAATATTGAGAACTTTACCAAATTAAATAAACCAAAAATATTAGAAATAGTATCTAATTTTTATGAAAAAAAAAATTTAGAAGCAATAGTATTCAAAAAATCGAAAACAGCCAGCGATACAGATTTAATAAAAATTGGTAAAAATATGAAAGTATTGTTGAATAATATAACAGGTATTGATGAAATTACACATGTAGTGATTGAGAACCAAATATCACCAATCGCAAATCGTATGAAAACAATACAAGGTATGTTAGCGCAGTATTTTATTATGAAAAATTCAGATATAGAAATAGAATTTGTATCATCCGCAAATAAATTAAAACAGTTTGAAACTAAAAAAAATAATAATATCGAGAACATCATGAAGAAAAAGGAAGATAAAAACGAAGGATTCGAGAACATTCTAATTGAAACCGAAAAATCAACGGAAAACAAAACAAAACTAGTTACAACAAATCCCAATTATAAAGAACACAAAAAAGACGGTGTGTTTTATTGTTCTCAAATATTAGAAATAAATTCTTGTTTTCACAATTGGAAAAATGCTTTAGACACAAAAAAAAAAGATGATTTAGCAGATTCATTTTTACAAGGTATTTGGTATTTGAAAAATAGACATCCAAGTAAAATAAATATATTATTGAATGCGGATGATTTAAAAATAAATAGTGTATTATTATCATAATATAATGGAAACTATTGACATTGGATTAAGTGATTTAGAACCTATTTCTCTTGATTTTACTAATGAAAGGTCAGAATCAAAACCATCTGTTAATTTTGGGCCTGGCATTGAATTTTTAATGAATGATAAGATGAAATCGTCATCATCAACTATGAATTTAAATTTAGGTGAATTGGATACTTTAGAAGATGAATTGAATAAATTATCTGGCGGAGCGTCTTCCAATAAATCGTCATCTAATGGCGAAACAAAAACATTGGGTGGTTTTGCTGCTAACTTATTTGGTTTGGGAGGAAATTCAAACTCATCACCAGAACCAGTCAACATTAATATTGATTCAGAACCAAATGATTCAAACTTAGGTAATGCTACACGTGAAAGCGTTGGTAATACAAAAACATGGGATGGGTTCTCAAAATTAAATGAAATTCCGTTGAGTAATGCTGGTTCATCTACAAAAATGAATGAAAGAGAACGTAGACGTAAGAAACGTGCTATGCTTAAGAAATTAGAAGAATGGTATGAAAAGGGATTAATAAAACATAATTCTCGTTTTGATATGGAATCCTCTTATGAAGAAATCGAAGATGAATATGAAACTGCTTTAGAAGATAAACGTAAGAAAGATAGTGTAAAATTACAGGGGTGGTGGTTCATGACTTTTATTAATTCTCTTGAATATGCTAATACTGTATTTAATCCATTTGATTTAAATCTAGATGGATGGGGTGAGCAAATAAGCGAAGACATCGATAGTTATGAAGAGATTTTTTCTGAATTACATGATAAATATAAGGGTGGTAAATTAGCGCCGGAAATTTCTCTTTTATTAAGAGTGGGATTTAGTGCTGCTGTTTTGAACTTTTCAAATAAAGCATTATCAAGCGCAACACCAGCTTTTAATGATGTAATTAAACAAAGTCCAGAATTAATGAGAATGTTTACAAATGCCACTGTTAGTAGTATGAGTCAAGCTTCTCCGGCATTTTCTATGGCAAATAATTTTGTACAAGACCAACAACGCCCACGTGGTCCACCACCACCAGCTCCTGTTGAAACCAAAAACCAACCTCCTCCACAACGTCCTGGCATGGTTTATACAGAAGCCCCTGGTAATAGACCCGATATTAACGCTGGAAGAGGTGTTATGTTTAGAGAACAAGGAGTTGAATTAAATAATAATTTCGAAAATGTAAATCAACAAGAACGTTCTTTTCGACCACCACAACAATCTCAACAACAATCATCTCGACAAGAGATGAGAGGACCTCAATCAAGTGATATTGAAAATATTTTATCTGGATTAAAAACTAGAAGTGTTAATATTCATGACCAAAATCAACAATCATCCGCTCAAGAAGACGATTCTATGATTTCTATCAGTTCTTTGAAGGATATGCAAAACACAAATATGCCAAAACGTAGTAATCGTAGAAAAAATCGTTCAGATAAAAACACCATTTCATTAGATATCTAGATTTGTGTTTCAATAAAAAAAATACAATAGCAATAATACTATTATATTTTTATGATTTTTGGATTTATGATTTATGGATTTTTATTTTTTTAATTTTCTTTTTAAATCCGCTCTTTTGGCGTAAATTTTCATCTTGTCCTTATTTTTTTCACGATATTCACGGTCATATTCTTTCTTTTTTAATGCTTTTTCGTGGGCTTTTGCTATGGTATCTATTTTTTCTTTTTCTAGAATATTAATAAAATCAATTTTTCCTTGTTCAGATAAATCATTATTGTTTTGTATTTTTGCTATTTGTTCAGCATAATATACTTCGATGTTTTCAGGTTTTAATGATTCACGATATTTTTTACTATAATCGCGAGTTTTTTTATTATTATTACTTCTCCATTTTTTTTGTTGTGTTAATTTTGATGATACATCTTGTTCAAGCCCTACTAATAGTACTTCTTCTGTAACTTTTTCGATCGTTGGTTCTGGCATTTTATCGGTAACATTACTTGAACGAGGAATAGCTACATGATTTAATATACCATTCATAAAACAAATACTCATATCATATTTATTAATGTCATATGTTTCAGTTGTAACAGTTTCAATACATTTGCCATTTTCTGTTTGAATTGTTTTTTTAATGAAAACAATATTATTATCTGTATATTGAAAAGTGGTTGATGACGCCATTATTGTAATTAAAAATTATTGTTTTGAAAGTTTATTTACTCTTTTTATAAATAAAAATTATCTTCAATTTTTTCAGAAAAAATATAAAACGCGAATCTATTTATTATGTATATAAAATATATAAAAAATAAAAAAAATAAAAAATGAAGTTTTTTCAGAAAATCATAATAGCAATATTATTATCAGTTATCATATTGTTACCTTTTGTATTTAGTAAAAAAATAATGGAATCATTGGTATCAGATGCGAAACAAGATAAGATACCCGAACCAGTTAGATTAATGTTAGAGCCAATTAAAAAATCTATGAAAGATTCATTTGATGCTGATGGTAAAATGAAAAAAGATGCTGTCCTACCTTTCAAAAAAGCAATTAATGATTACTTGGACAATGCTCAAAATAATATGACAAAGAAACAATTCAAAGATATTTTAAGTTCATTTACTGCTATTTCTAGTGAAATAAACGATTCCATTAAATATTAAAGACGCACCTACAAATCTATATCAATAATAACTGGATAATGGTCAGAATTGTATGTGTTACAAAATTCGTCGTATATGTGATAAATAAACGCATTTGATACTTTATTGAATAAATTATCAGTTACTAGAATATGGTCAATCATTGAAAACTCGTTACTAGATGATTTACAATCATTGTTTTTATCATACCATTCAGTATATCTATCTTGGGTTGGCATTTTTGACGCAATATTATTCAATTTATAAAGATTTGAATTCGTTTTTATATTTTTGCCTTTTAGAATATCGAGAACTTGTGATGTAGGTAGGTCCTTATTTGAATCTGTAATTTCATTATCATAATCATTAAAATCACCTAATAAAATGACTTCGAAATTTTTTTTGATATACCCCAAAACAATACTTTGTAAAACTAGTGCTTGTGCCTCACGTTGAGAACATCGAGCAGAATCTGTTGGAAAAGCCAATAAATGAGCACCTATTAATGCTATATTGATTTTGTTTATATTATATTCTGTTACATAATGTTTGCTGACACCAGTAGTACTTGGCGTTCCTGAATAACCACATTTCGAACCATAAATTGGATAAGTTTCTCGGGCATCACTGCGATATAGATTTATAACTGGATCTATTTTGGTTAAAACACCTACATTTTGTCCGGTAGAAGTATCCGTCCCTTTTATCAAATACGGTAAATATTCGTATGAAATCGATGTTTTCAACATATTTAATTCATCGCATCCTTCTATTTCACAAATATTTATGATATCTGGTCTTAATTCAGATACTATTTTTGATACATATGATAAGTGTATTTCAGCTTGAGAACTATTTTTCCATGTACAACCATTCCCTGGACAATCAGAACTAGCATAATAATCTATAAACAACCATTCAGTATTATATTGAACAATTCGTAATGTTGTTTTATTATTTCTACGGTCATTTGAATTCACTGGAGCGATATAGCATTGAGTATCTGCGGCGTACGACAAGTTATGGAAAAATGGTAAGACGATAAAGACCAAAAATAGAATTTGATAAAACATTATCTATAATATTCGCCTAATATTATAGATTCAAAAAATAATTATATTAAGTATTTTTGTAAAACTCCAACATTTTCTGTTTTTGTTCATCATAATTAACAATAGGTTTTGGATATTTTATATTTTTATATTTTTGATTTTCGCACATTTCGTACCATTTATGAATGTCTTGTGGAGTAACGTTGTTTAATTCTGGAACCCATTTTTTAATATATTCAGCTAATTTATCGAATTTTTCACTTTGTATCCACGGATTCATATCACGGAAATATGGTTTCATATCTACACCAGTTCCACTAATGCCTTGCCAATTGCCATTATTCGACGCCAAATCGTAATCAGTTAATTTTTGTGCGAAATATTTTTCACCCCAACGCCAATCTATCATAAGAGTTTTAATCAAAAAACTAGCTACTGTCATTCTACCTCTATTATGCATATATCCAGTAGTATTGAGTTCTCTCATACAAGCATCTACTATTGGAAATCCAGTTTGACCATTTTTCCATTTATCAAAATTGGTTTCATTTTTACTCCAATTAAGATTTTTATATATTTTTTGATAAGAATTGCCAACTACATTTGGATAAGCATATAAAACATGGGCAAAAAATTCGCGCCATAAAAGTTCTCGAATCAAACCATGTTTTAATCCAAAAGACTTTTTAAAAAAATGATATACTTCCCTTATAGATAAACACCCAAACTTTATATATGCTGAAAGAAATGTGGTCCGGTTTATAAAGAAATCGCGAGTGTCATCATAGTGTACTTGTTCTCGAAGTGCCAATTTTAATCTCTTTTTCCCATTGATTCTACCCCCATGTACTAATATATTTTCATTGATTTTTGTGAATTTTTCCATTGCTTCTTTCAATGAAATTTTATGGTCAGCTGGATAAATTCGAATTTTTGCTAGATTGAATATTTTATTTAATTTTGGGGATTCCACTGGCAATTCAATTGCCGCATCATAAAATGGTGTATATTTTTTGTATGCGGTACCTGATTGTGAGTTTCCAGTTTTGATACTACCCGGTTCATATAAATAATAATCAGAATATGATTTACATTCAATCAATAATTTATCGCATAAACTAATGGTTCGATTTGTGCGTTCGATAGCATATGGTGTATAATCATTATTAAAAAATATGGCATTTATATTGAAAAAATGAACTAAATTACGTAATATAATTGTTTGTTCTCCATAAAAAGTCATAAGTTCTCCACCATTTTTTTTAATATCATTTGATAATTCAGTTAAAGATTCTATCATAAATTGGATGGAGTTTTGTGAGCGATAGTCATTTGTTTTACCAACTTGGTCTGGTGTAAAAATAAAACATGTGTATAATTTATCGCATAGTCGACTTGCCTTTATTAAACCAGTATTATCAAATAATCTAAAATCCCTATGGAAAATAAACAGTCCGTTCGGTATTTTTTTCATTTATGCTATATTATATTTATATTTTTATTTATATTATATGTATACTTTATTTATAGTTTGTTATTTTTATATATTTTGAAAATACATAAAAAATTGAGCATTTTCAATCCATTTGTATAATGATGAATAAATTATACAAGAATGTCCTACAATTATACATTAATCGCTATTGAAAACTATGAAAAATTTGAATTTTATTTTATATTATTACAAGAATTTGTTATTGAATTATTTGATATATTAAAGGTAAATATTATCTTATTATCCCCGTTTGTTCTACCATTACTAATTGGATATATTATTGGAAAAATACATTATAATAGAAATACTTATTATGAAAATGTGGAAAATAAAATAACAGAAATAAATGACAAATTAGCGAAATGTGATAATTTAATAAGTGAAACATTTAATAATGAGTTGGACAATATCGATTTTATCATCAATAATAATTATATTAAATTAAATCAACAAATATTGATTATAAATGATAAAATAGAATCTATACAAATTCATATGTCTATTTTGAATGAATTAGTATATAGTGAAATTAATAATAATAATATTTCAAGAACAAACGCTATAGAAAAAATGACAAATTTAATAGCACCACTCGAAAAACGCATTGTTGATATCGAAACAAAAGAAAATTATGTATTGATTGGATATAAAAAGAAACATGATGACAATCGTGATATACCTGTATTCATATCATCTCAAATTACAAAAATATCATATGAAGAAATACAAAAATATGATTTGTTAGATACTTGTATAATTCTTCCCCTATTGAAATTTTTACCAAATTTAAAAGAAATCCATATGATTTCCTTACGTTGTAGTTCCATATGGTTATCGTTTGAAAAATTAAAAAATAGACAATCATCTCATGAAATACTCGTTTACGATGGTTCAAGTCATATTAAAAATATACAAAAAATAGAAAATTTTTGTAATTCGATTGGTGTGAAGCTAATAATTGAATAACTTTCGATAACGTTACGTAAAATAATAAAACAAACAAATATAAAAACTTTTTTATATTAATAAATAGAAATGGCTGATTTTTTTTCCAAAATTAATAATATTATGTTAATGACATGTCAATTAGGCACGATGATAATTATGAATAGTTTCAAAAATTCATACGAATATTTAAAAAATCTAGATTATAATGATATAGCATTGAACATAATAATATTATATAGTAGATTTATAGAAACCGTAAAAAAATATTGGTTAGAATTCTATAATTTTCATCCAATAATTACAAATTTTGTCGATAATATATGTTATTTGTTCCGTTTTTTCATGGCGATGATGATAGACCAACGGATTGAACCTATGGATACAAATTGGATTAGTACAAGTATTTTATTGAAACGCGATACAAGCCGTTTCGAAGGCGAACCGTATACATTCGTTGAAAAATATGATATGATGAACATGAACATACCAAGCGATAACGATAGTTATGATTCTTTTTTTATTAATGGGTTCAAAGATGCTTGTGATTGCGCAAAATCAATAGCATATAACAATAAATCAATCATTGAAAGTTTAATTACAATGAAGGTCGACGATAAATATATTCATTATGTTTTTTATAAAGAAAATGATGAAAATGACCCAGTAACCTTACCATTAATTCCTTGTAAAACTAAATTCTTAACTGTTGAATATACTCATCCAAGAATGGCTTATGGAATATTCTTAGAACTAGATAAAAATGTATTTTATGCTAACAATGAAATTCTTTCGCCATTGTATATATTGAGATGTTTGAAATATCAATCAAAAGCATTTGTATTTGATATGAATTATAAAATAAAAATTTTAGACGAAAACATTGATTCTTTCGAATTAACTAGTAATCAACATATATTTTTTCATAAAGCATCCTATAAAATAGTATCAAATACTAGTTTTCAAAATTCCAGTTCTAAACCTGATACAAATAACGACAACTAAAACTACAAAACTACAAAACTATAAAAATAATTCTCGAAACTATATAAAGAATTTTTCTAATTATAATATACGGGCGTAATCACAATGGATGCAGTGAGTATTCCTACCCCACAACATTCCTTGAATGATAAATGGAATTATTATTTTCATTTACCACACGATAAGAACTGGGATATTTCCAGTTATACGGTTATAATGAGTGATATTGATACTGTTGAAAAAGTAATATCATTAAATGAAACAGTAAATGATAATATTATCAAAAACTGTATGTTATTTGTTATGCGGGTTGGGGTTACGCCCATGTGGGAAGACCCACGAAATCGTAATGGTGGGTGTTTCTCATTTAAAGTAAGCAATAAAGTAGTGCCAGATGTTTGGCGTAATTTATATTATGCTTTATGTGGCGAAACATTATGTATAGAAAAAAAATACAATAAACATATCAATGGAATTACGATTTCACCAAAAAAGAATTTTTGTATTGTCAAAATTTGGTTAGATACGTCTAATTATCAAGACCCAAATATAATTTGTAATATTACGAATTTATCAAAACAAGGGTGTTTATTTAAGAAACATGAACCTGAGTTTTAGACCAATAATGATTGATAATAAACAATTTTATTATCAATAAAAACACTCTATAAATGTAAATCCATTATAAAACGTATTATCAAAGTAAATACTAAAGCATGTACGGCATAACCTAATAATGTAGGACATCCATCATTTCCGGCAATTTTACCTACAAAATTAGATAATAATGAATCAACAAGTTTGAACGTAAATGGATTGAATAGTAACAACAATATTATTGTTGTATACAGAGTATATTTCCATTTGTTATAAGAAGCTAAAGAAGTGTTTTCTTTTACAGGATGAGCAGATTCGGAAGAAGGCATCAAATACAATAATTGTATATAATTGGCACATATTATATTATAGAAAATTGAATAAATATATCAAACTATATTAAAAAACTATAAATGAAAATGTTCACTCGTTATATTCCATCCATTAAAGACACTATCGTATATAAAAAAGGTAGAGATGCCCAAGATAATTTCGATTTAATTGATGCGTCGAAAGATAACGATATATGGTTTCATATTCATGGTGAATCATCCGCACATGTAGTAGCAAGTATCGATGATTTGAAAATTTCTTTAGATAAGAAACAATTGAGAGATATTATAAAACAAGGTGCTGTAATATGTAAGGAACAATCTAGTTATAAATCATCTAAAAATGTCCCAATTGTGTATACTAGAATAAAAAATGTTGAAAAATCTAGACCAGTAGGTACTGTAAGTATTTACGATGGAAAAATAATAAAAATATAATAAAATATGTAGAAACCGTGTTATTATTCTATCAAATATATAATATGGTAATATGATAATAACAACTATGGATTCTAGTAATAATCGAATAATAATAGATTCTAGTAATAACCGAATAAATAATTTCTCTCCGGACTGGGGTATAATGCTTACACTACAAAGCAGTCTTAATTTAAGAATCGGCACACAAGCTTGGAAAAAATACATAAGCGCAGCATTTTGGAATTATATATCAACACCTATCAATTTTACTATTACTCTTTTTACAGCATTAACCGCTGGACAAACTGGCACACAAAGTACTTATTTAACAGATAAACAATTATTTATAATGTTGTTTGTATCTTTTTTACTATCCATCATAAATACCTTTTTTAAATTAAAAGAAAAAGCATTACTGAATTATGAATCTTCAAAAAAATATGATGAATTTGGAGCGAAATTCGAAGATATTTACTATATGCCATTATCTTGTGAAAGCGATTTGAAAATGAAACTAATTGAATACAAAATTTTACAAGAAGAAATAAATAAGTATTCACAAAAAGAAAGTATTGAGAACGTAAATTATTTTACGGAATTAATTTATATATGTTTTCATTGTTTCTTTGAAGATAACTTGAAAAGAATAAACAAGAGTGATAGATTTTGGTATTTAGATGGTTTGAGTCCTGATACTGGTCGCAAACGTAATCCTTGGAATATAAACATAAAAGATTATTTTTTATATGATATATCAGGACAAGCTATCTATTTGGATGAAGAAGAAATTAAAGAAAGGAATGATACATACAAATTAGCTTTTAATAAATATAGTAAAAAATCAGGTTTGAATACATATAAGAATATATCAAAACGACCAGTTCTTTATGATATAGAATCCAATTCAATTGATTCATATTCTAATATGAATCGAAAATTAAACAAAGAAGAAATAATTGAAGATATCAATAAACGAGAAAATGACCGTTTGAATGAACTTAAATTGACTTTTGTAAAGGATAAAATAGAAAGCTGTTTAGAAAATAAACGAATGACTATTCGAAAAATCGCTGAAAATACACAAAAAAATAGATGATTTTACTCGTATTTTTATATAAAGACCATTTTACATAAAATATATAAAAATACAAATATATAAATATATAAAAATACAAATATATAATTATAATGTGGAATATTTATGGAAAAAAATATGATTTATCATCATTTATAGACAATCATCCAGGTGGTTCTGAAATTTTAATAAAAACGATGGGGCTAGATGACTGCACAGCTTTATTTGAATCATATCATGCTTTTTCAAATATAGATTCAATACGAAAATCACTAGATAAATATGAAATGCGCGAAACTAATAGCGATATGAAAAATGAATATAATACTGATTTTACAACGTATCATAAGTTAATTGAAAAAATAAAAACTGTATATCCAAATAGAAAATCTATTAAAGCATCTACTTCTTGGTATATATCAATTATAACATCAATCATATTTTACATATATATTATTCATTATATGAATTTGATTCAATCTATTTATATTAAATGTTTTTTATCTATAATAGCTTCTTCTATTGATACATCTATTTTTTTATTCAATTTATCGCATGATGGTTCACATTACGCTATTTCAACAAATCCAGTTGTAAATAATACTATTTCCAAAATAGCAAATAGTTGGACTTTATGGAATCATTCAATGTGGTTTTATCATCATGTTTATTATCATCATTCTTTTACTGGCAATATAAATGACCCAGATAAAAATTTATATTCTATAAATTTAATGTTTGACGTTAATAAATGTTTATCGGTTGAAACTATTGTAAATATAATATATACATCCATACCAGGCCAATTATTTTCTCAATTTATATGGTATATTTATAGTTCATTCAAAAGCCGACTATGGTTAATTGGAATAGACCATTTCAAAATACCAAATGCTAATCATTATGATATAGGTTCATTGATTATAATGTTTTGTAAAATATATGTTTTATATAATATGAGAATATTACCATCAATATGTTATATAATAACTGGAAATACATTATATTATTTAAATGTAATGGCTGACCATGATTTATACGAAACTCATGAAAATTATTATGATGGAAATGATTGGGCAAAACGACAAATATGTAATTCTGGTAATTTTGTGAATGAAAACCGAATATGGACTATGGCGTTTTCTGGAATAAATCATCAAATAGAACATCATTTATTTCCAAATATTTGCGGACATAAGTGCGCATATATAGCAGATATTGTTAAAGAATTTTGTAAGGAAAATAATTTACCATATGTACATCATTCAACATTTTTTGGCGCATATAATTCATTTATGAAAAAACTGAAAACATAATAATTTACATAAAGACTTTCATACATTCAAAAAATAAAGTTACAAATGTAATTTATTTTGAAAATCGTATAATATTATAATATTATATACATTATATCCATATTGATATTATTATCAATATAGATTTTTACCAAATATAACTATGCTGTTATTATGCTGGAGGTAATGGCGCCAAACATAATTTAATTTCACCCAATGAAGCAACATCATATTTCACAATAAGGGGCAAATCGTTACCAAGATACATTTCCAAATGACTACATAAAGGTGTACATTTAATAAAATGTGATAAAGACTTTAGAGAAAATTCTCCTTGAATAATTACAGAAGCATCTGATTTCTGTAGAAATTCCATATTTCCATCTGATTCTGAACGGAAAATTTTGGAACTGGCGAAATTTCCTTCACATGAAAAAATCAAATCATTACCTACCGATTTTATTTCAATACGATCGGAAATACCATTCAAATCACGAATAATTTTTTGGAAATCAGATGTAGGCAAATTGATTACGGTTGAATACTCAACATCTGGTACTACTAACTCCTCCATGTCTGGCTCAATCAAACGCAGTTTTTGACTATAACATTGTTTAATATCTCCATTATCATATTGTAGTCCCAAATGAGACACTATACCATCATGATAATCAGATTGGTCAATATACATCGAAAGAGTATCGTCGTTTGACATTGTGGAAATTACTTTAAATAAATGTAATGTATTCGCACAAACAATGATTTTATCCGGTTTACAATTATATTGCTCGAATTTATGAGAATTTAAATTTACATTCACTAAAATTGTATGTGTTTTATCAAAATTGATTATTTTCATACCATCTTTTGTATAGGTAATAGTAGCGTCTGTGAGAATATCTTTAATTGCGGTAATCATATTACGAATAGGCTGTATTTGAACGGTTTTTATAGTCAATACATTATTTTCTTCGTTCATTTAGCAAAATTATGGAATTATAAATAAAATGTGCGTTTGTTTTTATATTTTTGTTTGATAAATTATATTTTGGGTTTTTACTGTTTTTTTCTAGTATTCTTTCTAGTATATTTTAGACATTTTCCTTGTTTGCGACATGTTCTCGTTGCCAATTGCAATGCCTTACTTTCTGGCTTACATTCAGAGTTTAAAATATAGTAATCAACGATGCTAGCATTACCTCCAGTAAGAGCGCTAGCTAAACGGGCTTTTCCCCAAGACTCTCCTGTTTGATTTGGTCGGGAACCGCTCGAAAAATATGCTCCACGCCCTTTATTTAGTATCTTTTCCAATCCTTTTTGAGAACATTTGGTTTTGATAGCAAGTTCTCGAGATGGTGAAATATTTTCGATTTTATATATTTTTCTAGCATTGTCTAAATGATGAGAGGGTTTCGAATGAAAAGAATCTATTTTAGGACGTTGAAAATACTTACCCTTTTTGTATAATCTTCGCGACTTCTTCAAATTCAGGAATTGTTTTTTTTTATCCTTACGAGATATATTTTTAGGAATATATCGTTGTGGAATGTTTAGTGGGTTTTCACCTGGTATCTTTATCAACATTATTGATATATAGTTAGAAAAAACTAATACAAAATATTTTCAAAAAACTATATAAATAGTTTTATGTATAAAACTACATAAATGAAATTTTTATTTTTTTCGTTGTCGTTGACGTTGACTTTGTTTCTCGACAACGTTTTAGCAGCCATTATTCAATTAGATAAAACGAATAATTATAAAAGTATAAAATTATGTAAAGATTGTCGTCATTTCTTGCCTACATTGTATGGTGATAGATATGATATTGGAAATCATTTAGGAAGGTGTAATTTATTTGGTAAAATGAATGTTATAAATGGTGAAATTGAACACGAATATGCGTCAATTGTTCGTAAATTTGATGATATGTGTGGAATAAATGGAACTCGTTTCGAGCAAACTAATACTCCTGAAATGGGTATTCATGTCTATCCATTGTAAATAGTTCTATTATGATATAAACGATATATCATAATATTTGATTGATTTTATTAAACTCCATATATAATTTCATATTTACCTTTTTGATATTTTAAAATACCAATCTTAACTAACTCGCTAGAACTACCACTGGTTAATGCTTTTTCGTAACTTTTAAAATTATATAATTCATTTGTATCCTCATTTAAAGCATATTTTTCACCATTTATTTCGACTTCTAACGCAGCCCACCTAACAGTTTCAACATCTAACCCACTTTTTTCATCTCTATCTTTGTCTAATGATGGATAGGATGAAAATTGATTGGATTCTATTTTACCAAATCCATAACATACCAATTGTTCTTCTTTGCTATCTTTGTTATTTGCTGTGAGTAGTGAATATAAATTACAGTCAACTGCTGTTTCTTTCACTGCTTGTAAAATCTGGTTATTGATTTTTTGCTTCAAACTAGCAATTTCAAATAAAGTTTCATCTGTAGTTACCGGCGTTTTCTTATCAATTCTACTCAAATCTCGAATACGAATTTCAATATTTTTCTCATCAGTCTTTTGTTGTTCGCTCATTTGTGTAAGATATAAAAATACTTTTACATTTCGCATAGCGACTGGTAAGTCTTGGTGACTACATATACGACGAGCACGACCAACAACTTGTTCAATGCGAACCATATTCCAATATGGTTCTACTATATGAACAAAACGTGTATTTCTAAGATTAATACCTTCAGCACCTGATGATGTAATCATAATAATTTTAATTGCCTCGCCATACATATTATTTTCAGAACGTTCGCGCAATTTATTTGCGATACTTAATGGAACGAAATCCCACATACCATTATAAATATTACGAATAATTTCCTTTTCTTCAGCAGTTTCAGTGCCAGTATAGAGAACAAATTTCGGTTTATTTATATCTTCATCTTTTTCTACGATTGTCCATAAATCATTATTTTTGGCTATTTTGAACTCAGCGAAACCATTTGCTTCTAATATTAATTTCATAATACCGATTCCTTCAATTGTGCGGAAATGACTATATAACAAATGTAAGCCTTCGTTTTCTGGGTTGGATAAATTTTCTAATATTTGCGAGAACTTTGGACTAATTATTGGCAAAGTGGATTTTGATAAAAACATACTTTCGTTCGTTTCTTCATTTACTTGACTTACATCTTTTAATGCTTTTTCTATGCGCTTAATATAAGTCTTCATTTCTTCCTCATTTTCTTCAGTTTCTATTTGTTCTTCATCTGGAAACTCATAATCATCAATAATCGACTGTTGTTCTTTTGGAATAGCGTCAAAATCGGTTTCTTTTAATTCTTGGTTTTCTTTCAAATTTGGAACAGGGCGTTCTATCGATGCTGGAAATGTAAAATTACATGCTGCTCTTGAAAAAATACGATATGTCGATGAAATATTATACATTTCTTCATCTTTGCCAGCTTTTCTTCGTTTGTTTTTGTTTGCTTTTTTCTCTCTGTCGGCCTCTTGTTTTCTAATTTTTTCATAAATGCCGAATTGTTGTGGGCTCATATCTGTTTTCACTATATGATAAATATCTCCACTAGCTGTTTTTACATAACTTGGTAATAATTGTTCTTGCGCACTTCTAAAATAAGATGTTAGACCTAATATACGTCGTTGGAATAAATTAATATTCTTAGCATTACCTGTATCTTCATCTACAAACATGGATAAAAATGAATCAGTATCATCTGGTAATGCTTTGTATAAAGTTACCTCCGCGGAGCCACGTTGAACATCCAAATTATATTTGGGGTTGCTCAAAATTGTTATTATTTTATCAATAAATTCAGTATCGCTCATATTCCCGGTTTCATCCAAGTGAACCCCGTCATAACGTTCAAATGCTTTGCTCGCTCCTCCAAGTTGTTTTTTTGTTGTTTTTTTCGTTTTTGGTTTCTCTTCTTTCTCTGCTTGTCTCTCCATTTGTTTGTTTAGATTTGGTTTTGCTTTTTGTGTTCCTTTTGATGGTCCTCTTTTTTTCGAATTTATAAAACCAAAAGGATTTCTTGTAATGGATAATTTGTTATCACTGAATTCTACATAATCGTATGTTCGAAAATTTTCTTTATCTAAAATATTTAAAATCGTATCTGTATTAAGAGGTTCGGATGTTTTGCCAAAAATACGAAGAGACCATGTTTTTATATAACCACGTAATATATTAAATAAAACACCTATTTCATTTGGGTAATTAATAATAGGTGTGCCGGTTAATAGCACAACACGAGCATTAGTAGCTTTCATTAAATAATCATATAACATATATGAAATCGAATCCTTCTTTTTTATTTTATTTACAATGCGACTTACAAAATTATGAGCCTCGTCAATTATAACAACAGCATTATCAAATGGATTATGTGTAAAATTGCCTGTTAATAATTCCATTTTTTTTATATTCATACCATTATAATTAATATCAGTGTATTTGGTTCTTATCATCGCATTCAATTGTTCATCGATTTCTAATTGTTGTTCTGTAGTTAAATCCGTATATTTTGGTTCTGATGCTTTAACATTCAATAACCAAGCACCTCTTTTTTTGATAATAAAATCAATTGGTAATTGTAATGTTTTTGATAAAATATTTATATATTCTGGATTTTTTGTTGTATGTGCCTCGATAAATTCCCATACTTGGTTTTTCTTGTATAATGGGTCACCACATTTCTTCATTTCACTAAAAAAATTCATCTTCAATGATGCTGGTGTTAAAATAAATACTCGTTTATCGGATTTCATTCCTTCTGCCAAAGCAATACTAGTACATGTTTTGCCACTACCTAGGCCATGATATAACAAAAGTCCTCTATAAGGTGTATACAAATTTAAATAATCTCTTACTATTTTTTGATGTGTTAACAAATCAAAATTATCATTTTGAGAACGTGACTCACATGAAACCGATTCTTCATTTGCCAATAATTCTTTTAAATATGGATTTAATAAATTAGTTAATTTTTGAACATATATTTTACGATTATTCATATAATAAGTAGGTGCTTTTATAATTATATGTTCTCTTTCTTTTGGCAATCTTTCAATGACATTTTGATTATGAATTAAAGCAGTTGTTAAATCAAGTGGTTTTGATAAATCAATAGTTTCTCCTACAACTTTCAATTTACGAGGTTTTGTTGTTTTCTTTTCAGTTTTTTCATTCTTTTTCTTCTTTTCTTTGATAGGTTTTGTTTTTTCTACTATTTCTTCTTCAATTATTTCACTGATAGCAGTTTCCTCTAATTCAACAGGTTCTGTCAATTCTACTAATTGTTCAAAATCCTTTTGGTTACTGGTTGGTTGAATTTCGAATACGTCTTCTACCACCTCTTTCTCGATTTCATCTTTTTTAAGTTCAATAGTAGGTTCAATACGTTTTTCACGTAAAACAATACGTTCATCTGTTTTCTTTGGAAATGAAATAGTAGGTGATGGAACTGGCACATCCATAGTATTTAGAATACTAGGTTTCAATTGTAATTTATCTTCTTTTACAACAAAAATATTATCTTTTCTTAAACGGTCTAAAAAAACATTTCGATTAATTTTTTGATTTTTACTTTTATCTATAATAGTTACTGGTTCAACCCGCATTATTTCTACATTTGATTCGAATTTTTCATCAACTTCTTTTTCGACTTCTTTTTCAACTTCTTTTACTTTTTTTAGTATAGGTTCTTTCGCTATTTCTATTTTTTGAGGTTTCAATTTTATTTCTATTTTTTCTGGTTCATTCGACATTTCCTTTTTTTCCAATGCCAGAAATGGATTAAATGGACCTTTTTTCATTAAAAACTTATATATATTAATAACATTATTTTTATTCTATTCGTTTTTTCATAAAAAACATTATTTTATGAAAAAATATATTATACCGTTAAAAGTCTTGTAATAATCGTATAGCTATTTCACATGCGATTTGTTCCGCCTTTTTCTTTATTTTATGTTGTCCTTCACCTAAAAATATCAATACCTTATTGTGATTTGACATATATTGATGTATATCATTATACGATTTAAATTTACTAATATGAATTGCTTCTGTTTTATTTACATTATATACATTCTGTCCTAAACATAAATAAACACCCATATGATATCCTGTATCTATATTTTGTTCTGTTACCTCTATATAATCAGGTGTAACTTTGAATTCCTTCTGTATTTTAACTTGTAAAATGTTTTTATAATTATCATCATTACGTATTAAACTAATCCAATCTACGTGTTTTTCGAATACACTTTCGATAAAAACCTGGGCCATTTGGAAACCTGGTCCGGTAGTAAATAAATTCTTAAACCATTCATCGTCATCGAGAATACTTATTTTATTGAAATCTAAAAACAATGCTCCAATAAATGACTCGAATAAGCATCCTAATTTTTTTAAATTGGTTCGAATTTGTTTAGCCTCGGCATTTTTCGATAATATAAACCATTTATGTAATCCCATTTCATATGCCATTTTACCAATTGATTCGTTCTTTACCAATGCTATCTTTTTTTCTGTCATAAATCCTTCATTTTCTTTTGGAAAACGACGATATAAATAATATTTAGTAATACATTCTAGAACTCCATCCCCTACAAATTCTAACCGTTCATTAGATTTAGTATATAATGAGAGACAATCTTCTGGTTTAGGTACTATAATTATATTATTGGATTCGTTTTCAATATTCGGTCGTTTTATATAAGAACGATGTACAAATGCGCGTTTATACAAATTTATATTATAAATTGGTACATCAATACCATAATTTTTTAATATCACTTTTATTTCTATTTCTGTAATAGGTTTATTTAGGGAATTGTATGGGTCAAAAATATATGTTTCGACGCCGAATTGATTTTTTTCTACACGGATATCTTCATCAATATTCATGTTATTCTTAAAATAAAATGAATATTACACTACTATTTTATTATTACGGTTCCTTTTTATATTATTTTAATTTATCAATTTAGTAACGAGAAAAATATTTAGTTAGTATATATATTAAAAATGGTTTTAAGTGGTCCAAAAAGAACAAGTTCAATTGCTAGTATTGCTAATTACAATACTGGTGGTGGAAACAAAAAAGCAGGTTTTCCTTATCAAGTAGGTCGTATTTCGTGGACATCAATCGGTATGGGTGCTGGTAGTTTACTCAATGGCAAATGCTGTACATTAAAAAAGACAAATACTAATCTTTTTCCTTTAGCTAGACTATCTAGACCAGTTGGTGTATCACCAGCAGCTGTTCATTATTGGAATTAGATTCTCTAGATTTATCTAGGTTCTCAAATATTATAACTATTTTATAAAAACAATATAATGATTTCATATTCATCATTATATTGTTACTGAATTTGCTATGCGCATTATTATTGATGAACGAGAAACCGCTTTATATGAAAAATGTATCGAATTGGTATCTAGACAAACTAAACCAACTAACGTAAAAATTGAAAAACAAGTTCTCCCTCTTGGTGATATTTTATTCAAAACTAATTTGGATAAAGATTTATTGATTATTGAGCGTAAAACTTATACGGATTTATTGGCATCTATTAAAGATGGTCGTTATGAAGAACAATCTTACCGTCTATCAAATGCTTTGGATATACATCCACATTCTGTTTTTTATTTATTAGAGGGTTATTTAACACAAGTATATAATCCGATTGAGCGTAAAATTTGCTATTCGGCAATGACGAGTTTACAATTTTTCAAGGGCTTCAGTATTCAGCGCACGGCGAATGTATCAGAGTCAGCACAATGGATTCTATATATGGCGGAAAAAATAGACCGTGAATTTACCAAAGGACATTTTCCTTATTATTTCTTACAATCTTATACTAATACACCCAAACACGGCGCTAAGAATGTTGTGAATAGTATTATCGATTATGAAAATAATGGTCAGGGCACAAATCAAAATGAAAATGTTCTCGATAATACAATTATTATGAATGATGTTCCTGGGAAAGTATTAACCACAGCGAATTATTGTTCGGTAGTTAAGAAAGTGAAAAAGGATAATATTACACCAGATAATATTGGTGAAATAATATTATGTCAAATACCAGGGATTAGTTCCGTTACTGCGATTGCTATTATGAAACAATTTTCTAATTTTCCTACTTTTATAGAAGAATTGAATAAAAATCCTGGTTGTTTAGATGGGATTGTATTAGAATCTAATGGGAAAATGCGTAAAATAAGTAAAGCTGTTTGTGATAATATTCGTCGGTTCTTGTTGAGTTCTTTTGATGATGGGAATCAGGAATAGAAATATGATTTTGTTATGATTTTTATTTACGACGAGAACCACGTTTTTTATGAGCGGTCTTTTTATGATATTTTTTATGGTGTTTCTTCTGGTGTTTCTTTGATTTTGATGATTTTTTATGAGTCTTACGTTTTCCACCGGATTGGTCACTTCCTCCTCCAGCAGCTGGAGATTTCTCATTAGTGCCAAGTGCTTTTTGAATATCTTCAACTGTTGGCACTTCTTTATTAATTAATTTTTCAATAACATTATTTAGTTGTATTATTTTTTCATCTGTTTCGTTTGCTGTTGTTAATTCTTCTACTCGTTGTTTTAATATGTCTATTAATTTTACCTTTGATTCTGTCAATTGTTGATTGATATTTCGGGATATTTTTTGTTGTTCTACCAAGCTTTCAATTTGACGTTTTTGAATAGTTTTTTTTATATTATTTAATATAAATTTATAATCGAGTAATTTTACATATTCCAAAACACTATCAATATTGAACGTAGCATATGATAAAAATTGTTCTAATCCATATGTTAATACAGCAGTTAGTAAATTGATATAAGAATTCGCATCACTATTAATATTGAAAACGCCTGCTGCAGCAACAGCAGCAGCAGATAATATTGTTGCTGGTCTAGTCAAAAAAATTAAAGATTTTGTTATAACATTTGTTATTTCAGTGCTAGTATTAACAATGGTATTAATACGTTCATTTGTAAATAAATCATTGACTATACTATTATATACAGCATCATAACTCATTACGAATTGTTCCTGACCTTCTGGGTAAAATACTTCACCAGTAATCTCTTCGCCAGGGTTGACTTCACTAATGCTGGTTAATGTTTGTCTTTTTCCTGCTTCTCCCATTTTTGTTTCTTCTACTGTTAATTCAGAAGCTCTTTTTTTTCCACTCATCTCTTCTTCGTCATCTTCTTGATAAGAATTTTGTTCTAGACTATTGATATTTGATACGTTTACACTGGTTCGAACACTTGTTTGTACACTGGCTGTTATTTCATTCTCAAGGTCTAATAATAAGTCAGGGTTCATTTCACGTGGGATAAACTCATTGTTTTCATTTAATTTACCGTTTTCTGATATTGTAGTATCAATTGATTCTTGAGTATTAACTTCAATATCAGACATTATTATTAAAATATATATATTATAATAATAAATAATTTCCATCTAAAATCTATTATAAAATATCATTCGGCATATGGAAATTTGTTATACTAGGATAAAAAGTAGTTTTTGGAGTTGTAAATATAGGACGCGTTACCTGATTCTCTAAATATTTTCCAGAATCAATCATTTGTTGTGTATATGTTGTCCCTGCCCAATTTGGGTCCATTGGATTATCACTGATTTCATTCTGTTTTGTTTTATCGTGAATTGTGTCTAAATTAGTGTATACACCAACATATTGACTAGTAGGGTCAAAACCAGGATAATTATTAGAATTATATGGGTAATTTCTACGATTCGCATCTTTTATAGTGACAACATCTTTATTATTTTCGCCCAAATTCGTCATTTGTGGTAATCCACCTTGTAAATCAAATGGGCTAGGTCTCATTCTAAATACATCTTCACCTTGAGAATTGGATTCTTGTTGTAAAAACAATACTGGACAATTTATTCCTTTTGAACGTTGTATCTCTAAATAATTTATATATTCATCCATATTAAAAAACGGTATTGGATTTTTACCATCTACAATTGGTTCATTTTTATTATATAACATCAATACTTTACCTTTTCTTACTAACAAATTTGGGCATTTTGAGTCAGTCGAATTATCATTTGATAAAGTCGCTACTTTGCCTTCTAATGTTTCCAAATGTTTTGTCTTCAAAGAAACGGTTGCGTATAAATACATACCTAATAAAAATGTTATTAATAAAAATATAATAAAAAATAGGGTAATTGGTTTCATTATATTATAATACAAATACTTATAATATATAAAGAGGAAAATTCTCAAAAAAAAATATTGTTTTATTTAGTAAGATTTTCTATCGATATTATATAAGCAAGGAAAATGCCGAAAGGTTCTCGTAAATCGAATAAAAATCATAAAAAAAATACCGCAAGAAAAACGGTGAAAAATAACAAATCCTCAAAAAAGCCCATTATTGTTGGTCTAATTTACGCGGAATGGTGTGGTCACTGTAAATCAATGAAAGAGGATTGGGAAAAATTAACAACATTTCTTAACGGCAAAGTAGCAAAGGTGGATAAAATTGAATCCGCTGATTCTGACAAAGAAACCAAAATCAACGAATTGAACAACAAATATGGAGGTGAACGTTTGAATGGTGATAGTTTTCCTGTAATTTTCAAAATTCAAAATAATAAAATCGAAACTTATAATGGTATGCGCGATTTTGAATCTATGAAATCATGGGTATTCACTATGAGTGATCCAACCGCAGTTTTGAAAATTACACAGGAACGTATATTAGAGCCAAGACAATATAATGGTAATGAAGCTCAATTAATGGTTAAGCAATTTATGGAACGTATTCGAGGTGGATATCAATATAATAGTCCAATCTGGTCAAAGAAATCAAAAAAATCAAAGAGTCCTAAGGGTTCAAAAAAATCCAAATCATTGTAAATATAAATTCTATCAAAAAAAAGTTATATTTTTATCATAGCGTTTTACACCTTTTCTCATTTATACCCATGAACATTTGAAATGGGACAATTGTCCCTTTCGCATCTTCCGGTATTACCCACGAAATGGTGTCATATTTGATTCTTCAACTGTGTAAAGCGCCCATCAAATACAATTATCTAATTCGTCAATACTTATTCCCATATCTAATAATTTTTGAATTCTTGAAGGATGCATCGCAATTTGAATCAATTCTTCTTTGTATATAAGACATTTTTTTTTCATTGTTTCATAATCTACTACTAAATCAAATATGGATGGATTACCAGAAAACGCAAACCAATCAATTTTATCTTGATTTTTTTCTAATAAATGAATCGCATTTGGATTTTGTGATAACCAATACCAATCAACTTTATCTAATTTTTTTTCTATTAAATGAATCGCATTTGGATTGTATGATAACTCACCCCAATTGATTTTATCCTGATTTTTTTCTAATAATTGAATGGCGTTTGGATTAATACACAAGGAAGTCCAATTGATTTTATCTTGATTTTTTTCTAATAATTGAATAGCGTTTGGATTTAGTGGTAATTCCCTCCAATCAATTTTATCTTGATTTTGTTCTAATAAATGAATCGCATTTGGATTGATTAGTATGTAATAATCCCAATCAATCTTGTCTGGATTTTGTTCTAATAAATGAATAGCATTTGGATTACCAGACAACCAGTCCCAATCAATTTTATCTTGATTTTGTTCTAATAAATGAATAGCATTTGGATTACCAGACAACCACTCCCAATGAACTTTATCTAATTTTTTTTCTAATAAATGAATCGCATTTGGATTGTATGATAACTCACCCCAATTGATTTTATCTTGATTTTTTTCTAATAATTGAATAGCATTTGGATTACTTGACAACGCATACCAACAAATTTTATCTTGATTTTTTTCTAATAATTGAATAGCATTTGGATTTTCAGACAACCAAAGCCAATCAATTTTATCTTGATTTTTTTCTAATAATTGAATAGCATTTGGATTACCAGATAAACCCCTCCAATTGATTTTTTCAATATCAATCCAGCGTTTTAGTTCTAGTTTATACATTTTAAATTGTACTATTGTTTAATTTTACTTATTATAAATTGTTTATAAAAATAAATCAATTTTTTCATTATAAATGACAAAACGGTGTAAATATTTATCTTTTATTGTATATTTTATTGTATCTTTTATTTTATATTTATCGTATATTTATGCTACAAAAAACACCAAAAAATTGATAAATATTATTGATAATTTATCGAATCCATTTAAACATAAAACCAATACTAATACAAAATGACATCAGAAACCAAACCAGCTAATAAAAAATTGGCAGTTGTAAAATCATTTCGATTATTTGATTTCAATACCTATGATGAAGTACCAAAAAAAGATAACGAAAATAGTAGTGGTAACGATTCTAATTCAGATAATGGTTCTAAAGATGACGCGTATCAACGTAAATATGCCGCAAAAGATGAAAGCGTTTTCGTAATTCAAATGTTTGGTATCAATGAGAAAGGAGAGACTGCTTGTTTATATATTAGCGATTATGAGCCATTCTTCTTCATAAAAGTCGGTGATAATTGGACGGAATATAACATGAATTGTCTTATTCGAGAAATTCAATCCAAACTAGAAAAGCGATACAAAGAATCCATCGTATCATACGAACTCATCGATTACCATAAATTATATGGTTTCTCTGGTGGTAAAAAAAGTAAATTTATTCGAATCGCATTTAAAAATACTATTGTTATGAGAAAAGTTAAAAATTTCTGGTATGCTTATGTTAAAAGTGAAACTGGTGATGAAAATCAGCGAAAACAAATCGAATTTATATTTCAAGGTGCCAAATTGGAATTATATGAAAGTAATATTCCACCGCTTTTACGTTATTTTCATATTCAAAACATCAGTCCATCTGGCTGGGTATGTTTCAAAACAAATCGTGTTATAAAACCAGCAAATAATACTACCACTTGTAAATACGAATATATATGTCCAAAAAAAGAACTTATTCCTATGCCGGAAAAAGAGGTACGAGTTCCATATAAAATATGTAGTTTTGATATTGAAGCGAGTAGTAGTCATGGTGATTTCCCTTTACCCATTAAAACATACAAACGTTTGGCTACTAACTTGGTAGATGCATTTATTAGACAATCTCAATTCATGGACCTAGAAAAAGCCAAATTATTATTACAGAAAGTAATCATGTCTGGTTTCGGTTTTGATAGTTTCGATGATGTTGATTTAGTATATCCAAAAAATCCTCCTTCCAAGGAACGTGTAAAAACAATGATAAAAATTTTGAAGGAGGAATCACTAGAAAAAGCGAAAAAATCGAACACAGAAGAGGACAATTCCAATCTATTGACGATTGATTCTATTTTCGAGCAAATGAAAGAATTTCAACAAGCAACCATGGAATCTGACGGCAATGATGGTTTGGCAGATAACGAAACATTACCAGTTGCCAATACATCTGGTGTTGACGCTGTAGCATATTCACATAATAAATACAAAAAAAAAACAAAAGTCGAAAAAAAAGCTACCATATTCGATATATTACTCAGTGATTCATTCGATAGAGATGAAAAAGTCCAAATCACAAATGAAGTATTAACCCGTCTATTTCCCCGTCTAGAAGGTGATAAAGTTACATTTATTGGTTCTACGTTTATGAGATATGGCGACCAGGAACCATATCTAAATCACTGTTTAGTTTTAGGTAGTTGTGATGATGTAGATGGAGCAGTTATCGAAAGTGCTGAAACAGAAACCGATTTATTAATGAAATGGACCGAAATAATACAAAATGAAAATCCTGATATTATTATTGGATATAATATTTTTGGTTTTGATTATGAATTCATGTTTCGTCGAGCACAAGAAAATCATTGCGAACACGATTTCTTGTTATTGTCGAGAAAAGTCGGCGAATTATGTGCTAACTCACCTCGTGATTCTCCAAATGAACTTACAATTGAAAATAAAAAATTAGTTATAGCAAGTGGTGAATATGATTTACGATTTTTCAATATGACAGGTAGATTACAGATTGATATGTATGCGTATTTTCGTCGTGATTTCAATTTATCATCTTATAAATTAGATGATGTAGCTGGTCAATTCATTAGTGATGATGTAAAAAAAACCGCATGTATTGAACATCCTACTTTCGGTAATGCTACAGAATTATATAGTCAAAACTTGATGGGTCTCCATGCCGGCGATTTTATTCATATTGAATTGAGTAGTTTTACATCAGATTATTATAAAGATGGACAGAAATTCAGGGTCTTGGAGATTCGCAATGGTGTGGAGGTGAATGAGGTTATAAAGGGAAAAGAAGTAACAAATAAATACAACGTAATTTTGATAGGAGGTCACGAAGAAATTGATAAATCGAAATCGATAAAATGGTGTATGGCAAAAGATGATGTAACACCACAAGATATTTTCCGTTTAGCAAATGGTAATTCGAGTGACCGTGCTATCGTCGCTAAATACTGTATTCAAGATTGTAACCTAGTCCATCATTTGATGAACAAAATCGATGTTATTACTGGATATGTTGAGATGTCTAGTATTTGTAGTGTTCCTATTAGTTTCTTAGTATTTCGTGGTCAAGGTATAAAACTCACTAGTTATGTAGCTAAGAAATGTAGAGAGAAGGATACATTGATGCCTGACTTGGATAAAGTTACTGATGCTGATGGATATGAGGGTGCCATTGTATTGCCACCCAAATGTTCGATGTATATGGATAACCCGGTAGCGTGTGTTGATTATTCATCTTTATATCCATCATCCATGATTAGTCAAAATTTCTCTCATGACAGTAAAGTATGGTCAAAAGAATATGATTTAAAAGGTAATTTAATAAATGTTAGTGGAGAACGCGATGCGAAAGGGAACTTTTTACACGATAATATTCCTGGATATCATTATATTGATATTGATTTTGATACCTATAAATATCTAAGAAAATCGGATACCGCTGCTGCTACAAAAACCAAAGTTGGAAAAATGATATGTAGATGGGCACAATTACCTAATAATCAAAAATCCATTATGCCATCTATTTTGGAAGAACTATTGAAAGCAAGATCGGATACTCGTAAAAAAATCAAAACAGAAAAAGACCCATTTATGCAAAATATTTTAGATAAAAGACAACTCGGTTATAAGGTTACCGCAAATTCATTATATGGTCAATGTGGTTCTAGAACATCTACGTTTTATGAGAAAGATGTTGCTGCTTGTACAACAGCTACTGGTCGTATGATGATTATTTATGCTAAACGTATAATTGAAGAAGTTTATGGAGATATGGTATATGAGACAGCATATTTCGGGCCGGTTAGAACAAAAGCTGAGTATGTATATGGTGATACGGATAGTGTATTCTTTACATTCAATCTAGAAAATCATAAAACTGGCGAAAAAATACGCGGAAAACCAGCATTAGAAATGACAATTGAAATCGCACAAGATGCCGCTAAGTTATGTAGTCAGTGGTTGAAACCACCTATGGAATTATCTTATGAAAAAACATTAATGCCATTCATTTTATTATCAAAAAAGAGATACGTTGGTATGCTCTATGAAGAAGACCCTAACAAAGGTAAAATGAAATATATGGGACTTTCATTGAAACGTCGTGATTCGTGTGATTATTTGAAAGATGTATATGGTGGCATTCTTAATATATTGATGAAAGAAAACAATATCAAATGTGCTATTGATTTTCTAGAACAATCATTGGTCGATTTAGTTGAAAGTAAAGTGCCGATGGATAAACTCACTATAACGAAGGCCCTTCGAGGTTATTATAAGAATCCTAATACAATTGGTCATAAAGTTCTAGCAGATAGAATAGGTAAACGAGACCCTGGTAATAAACCCAAACCAGGTGACCGTATGAAATTTGTATTTATTGTGAATGACCAACCGAAAGCATTAATGGGTGAAAAAATAGAAACACCAGAATTCATTATACAAAATGGTATAAAAATCGATTATACACATTATATTACAAATCAATTAATGAAACCATTACAGCAATTATTCGGGTTGGCATTAGAACAAATTTGGGAAATACAGAATAAAAGACCTGCTATAAAAGCATATCGTAAAGAAATAGAACAATTAGAACATGAAACTCCTGATATGGAACAATTCATGAAAAAGAAGGAAAAATATTGTTCATTGAAAATAAAAACATTGTTGTTTGATAAAATATTGAATCGAATCTATAATGAGAAAAATCGCATTCAACCGATTACTATGTTCTTTGGCAAAAGATAATAAATCCATGGTGTAAATAGTTTCTGTAAATATATATAAATATTTTTTTTCATTATTATATAGTATATTCTAATAATGAAAATATTATGCGATATGGTAAAAACACATCTAGAAAGGAGTGGAAACAAAAAAATATTATATGAACAGCATTTAGAGCGCATAAAAAACAGCAAACCCGTAGTCGATACTAGTCCTCCAACAGTTTATCCATATTGTAATCGATGGAAAACAAAAGCACAAATTGAAAAAAGAAAAATAGAAATCGAGAACATTTTATTAGTAAATCGAATCATCAATAACAACGTTAAAAATATCGATAACGAATTAGATACATATATAGAAGATTATGCGTATTTCAAACGTAAAATGGCTATACAAAAAACCATTTTTGATACTGATTTGATAAATGAACAAAATAAAAAACTGGCTGATAGATTATGTAATGTCAGGTCTTGTTATAGTCGCAAACATTGGGAAAATGATTATCAAAAACATAAAAAAATAATAAAAAATATGTCGCTTTATCCTGAACAATATACAAATTGTTAATCATAATCTGGCATTAAATCACCCGCACCTATATAATTATCAGAAGAATCGTAATATTCATTATAATAAAGAGGTATTTCTACACGATATATTAAATTATCTGATACATCTGTATAATTACTCATATAGCTATTGAGCATTTCATCCAATGTTCTCGTTGTACTATTTATAATATTATTTACTATTCTATTTACATTATTAGCAGCAGTGGTTGTTCTTTGTGAAATAGGTGTATTTGGTGGATTCGGTTGAGTTGTGTTAGCAACCGACGGAACAACATATTCATCTGTATCTGTATCTGTGTCACTATTATAATCAATACCATTCATGAGATTAGAATTATTCAAAATATCCGCGTTATTATCTGGTCCACTTGTTTCTGCAGCGCTAGACATATAATCTCGAATATCATAACGACAAACAGGACATCTTACATTACGTGTAAACCAATTACGTAAAGCACTTTCTTGAAACATATGACCACATGGTATGATTTGACGAACAACATCACCATTTTGAAATTCATCTAATGTAATCGGGCATGATGTATTCATATTAGAAGAACCATCCAAAAATTCTATATTTCTAGTGGCATTTGTAATTTGTTCTTGGGAAGGATATACAACAACATCTCGAAAATTGTTAAACAATCCGGTGCCTGTGCCTCTTCCTAATCTACTGTTAATGTTTCGGTCTGACAATAATATACTAGCATCCGCATTAAAAATACTACTAATTATACTTGGAATTTGCGTAAATTCTCGTGTTTCGTTCCGTTGTTGGGTTTCAGGAACAATAGGTCGATTATTAATAGGGTTTCTTGGTGTGGTTTGAATAGGTCTTAGTGTAAAAGCTGTTCTATTATTTGAACTCGTTGATAATGGTCTATTTGTTGGTTGTCTTACATTATACATTGTTGTTCTACCTGTGCGATTTTGTGGTTGTTGCTGTTGCTGTTGCTGTTGCTGTTGGTGTTGCTGTCTTTGTGTATGTTGCGGTGGTTGTGGAATATATTGATTATGTGTATTCTCCGAAGTATTATTCATATTGTTCGCATTGTTCGCATTGTTCGCATTATTTTGTGAAAGTTGTGTTGTATGTATAATATTCAAAAAATTTCGAATGTTTTCTTGATAATCACGCATATTGGTATTATACCCTAACAATACATCTCGTAGCGCATGTATCATTGACATGTTCTCTACATATTGTTCATTATTAGTCGGTCTAGGAACATTTTGTTGTTCATTCATTGGTTGAGTATTCTGGTTACCATCTACATAATTATTAATTATATTCTCGATAATTCTCTCAAATAATAATTCATTTGAATTGGCATTCACTAATTCATTCGATGATAGGCTATTTTGATTATTATCCATGTTTAAATATAATATAAAGCGATTTATCTATATATTATTATACATAAATTAATATTTTAAAAATGGACTTATCAAAATACGAAGGAAAAGGCTTGACTGGATTAGAAAACTTGGGCAATACTTGTTTTTTAAATTCCTGCTTACAAGTTATAAATCATACATACGAATTACACGCTTTTTTAGATACTGAAAAGTATATGAAAAATATTAAAACAAATATCTGTGATTCGTCTATGTTAAAAGAATGGAATGATTTACGTAAGGTTATGTGGAGTGGTAATGGTGTAGTAACTCCAAAAAAATTCGTTTATAACGTTCAACAAATCGCTGCCGAGAAACAAAAAGATATTTTTACCGGTTGGGCTCAGAATGATATGCCAGAATTTCTACAATTTTTCATGGATTGTTTACATAATAGTATTTCAAGAAAAGTCAATATGAAAATAAATGGCAATATTGAAAACTCAATTGATGATATGGCGGTTCAATGTTATAATATGTTAAAAACTACATACGCTAATGAATATTCAGAAATAATGGAACTTTTTTACGGATTATATGTATCGGAAATTATTTCAAAAGACGGCCAGATACGACATGTTTTAAAACCAGAAAGCTACTTTATACTTGATTTACCTGTATTAGACAATGACCGTTTAGCTAGTAATTTATATGATTGTTTTGATATGTATATTAAACCTGATTTATTAGATGGTGATAATGCATGGTTCAATGAAAAAACTGGCCAAAAAGAAGATGTTGTAAAACAAATATCATTTTGGAATTTTCCAAAAGTATTGATTGTCATGTTGAAACGATTTAGTCCAGACGGTACACAAAAAATCAATAGTATTATTGATTTTCCATTAGATAATTTGGATTTATCAAAATACGTACGCGGATATAATGCTAATACTCATATATATGAATTGTTTGGCATTTGTAATCATATAGGAGGTGTAATGGGAGGACATTATACTGCTTTCGCAAAACATGCTGATAAAAAATGGGTTAATTACAATGATAGAAATGTAGAAATTGTTGAAAATCCAGAACAAATGATTACACCAATGGCTTATTGTTTATTTTATCGTAAAAAAAATAACTTGGTATAATATATTAGTTTTTAAAATACATGTTTAGTTTTTTGAAATATTTTGATAATAATATTAAAAATAACTACGAAGGTCTCACTGACGCATCTGGAAATACTAATTCAACAAAAACCGATATATCTGGAAACGTCGCAATAAAGAAAACAGAAGATTCGAAAAAGGATGATTCGAAAAAGGATGATTCGAAAAAGGATGATTCGAAAAAAACAAGCGATAGTATTAATGAATTAGGAAAAGCAATTTTCAATAAATCAACTATAATTTTAGTAATATTATTTTTAGCGATATATTTTATTGTTTATTTCATTTTAGGATTCTTTTTGAATAAAGGTGGAGAATCTACCAATTTTCAAACTAAAGTTAGTCGCACATTTGATATATTTATTTTAGTTGCGGTATTAATCGTAATTGGATTATTTACTTATTCATATTCTGATAAAGAAAAAGAAGAAGTTTTTAAGGACTTATTGAATAACACAAAAGAATTTATTGATAAACCTAGTTCTATTTTTGTTACTGGTTTTATAATAATCGCATTATATGTAATTTTGTTTTTGTTCCGCATTCCAATGTCTAGAGAAACAAAACCCTTTTTCGTTTACTTTATTGAAAGTTTAGCATGGATTATATTTCTTATTATTGCTTTTGTTGATTTTTTCAAATATGTTCTTGGCATTTCAATCACAGATATGTTATCAAAACTTATGAATCCAAAAAAAGATAAAAAAAAAGATAAAAAAGAAGACAAAAAGGAAGAGACGCCTGCTCCAAAACCAATCGATACAAATGAGGTTTTCAATATTTCTAACAATTTATATACATATGAAGACGCACAAGCTATTTGTGGGTCTTATGGAGCAAAATTAGCAACATATGACCAGATTGAGAATTCTTATAAAAATGGTGCTGAATGGTGTAATTATGGTTGGTCAGATGGACAAATGGCGTTTTTTCCTACACAAAAAGCTACTTGGACAGAATTACAGAAATTTCCAAAACATAAAAATGATTGTGGAAGACCTGGTGTAAATGGAGGTTATATCCATAATCCAAATGTCAAATTTGGCGTTAATTGTTACGGCAAAAAACCAAAAGCTAGTCCTCAAGATTTGTCTAAGTTAAATAACCAAGGCAAAAGTTTATTCCCAAAAAGCGAAACTGATGTAAAATTAGATAAAAAAGTTGAATTTTGGAAACAAAATGGTGATAAAATGTTGAAATTGAATTCTTTTAATAATGTAAAATGGAGTGAATTTTAGGTAGAAATCTATCCACGTAAATTGATATATTAGAAAAATATTATATCAATTATATTATATATGTCGACCGAAGAGTCACCTGTAAAAAAACAAAAAACCAAATTTATACCTAGACCAGGACTTACTATTCAAGAGACTACCCCGGTTTTAGAAACACCGATTAAGAGAATTGTGAGTGTTTCTACTCGACCAATTGTAAATCATGATAAGAAAAGAGAATTAATAGAGAACATTAAAAATTTGCGGGGCGAAATCGTAAATAGTGAAAATGTAAATAGTGAAAATGTAAATAGTGAAAATATAAAAAATTATATCGATAAATCTTTTTCATTTTTTCAAGGCACAAAGATAGGCTATAGAAACGATGAAGATGAAGACCTTGCACAAGAAATAAAAAACACAATCGCTTTCGTCAAAAAAGAAAATTTGTTAGATACTAATAATTTAGAACCAAAAATACTTAATCGATATAATGCTATTATAACTGGTTCTCGTCGTAACACATTTGGAGGGAGCAAAGTCAAAAAGTCTTACAAAAGAACTACAAAGAAATCAAACAAATCAAAAAGAAAACGAACTATTCGAAAAAGAAACAAATTGCTCGGTGGTGGTAGTGGTTTCAGTAGTATTTCTAATTATAAAACAAAAAAATACGTAATAGAATTCGGCGAAGATTACAATGAAAATGAAGACGAAGAAATTACAAAATTATATATGATTAGTGAAAATATACATGAAGACAAAGAACCTCAATTAATTTTACCCGATGGAAAATATTATGGTGATATAAAAGATAATGAACGAAATGGACAAGGTGTTATGAAATACACAAATGGAGATGAATATATAGGTAACTGGGAAAATAATTTAAGAAATGGTATGGGAATTATGAAATGGAGATACAGTAATGACAATTCAAATCAGCGCAAACCTAATCCAATAATATATGTTGGTGAGTATGAAGATGATGATTTTGATGGACATGGTAAATTAAAATATGATAATGATTTTACTTATATTGGTAAATGGAAAGATGGCATGAGAAATGGTTACGGATTGGTTTATAATAATAAAAAACATTTTATTGGTAATTGGAAAGATAATACATTCTTAAATGGAACTATTTATACTAGAACTCCAGGTTTTATGGATGACCCAAATAACTATTATATTGTGGCTGAAAAATTCAAAAATGGAGAAATTATAGAAGCTATATTAGAAACAAATATAGTTTATGACAAAAAAACTATGGAATATTATTTGTAAATATATAGTATTTTTTATACAATATATATTTCTATTATACCAAGCATACAATCTAATCTTTCTTCTAATCTTTCTTGCCATTTCGAGTTTTACGTGTATTTGTTGATACTTGTATTTTTGATTCATTTTTTCTAGTTTTATATTTTTTTTGTTTTTGTGTCTTCGTCAGTACACGCACTGTTGATAATAATTTATCAAACATATCCTCATTGATAACTTCATCTGATTCTTTCGGTACCTTTTCTTTTATTTTTAAATCTGTATATTGAGAACATTTCACAGGCATATTATAATTATATACTAAACCTATTGGTATTGCTTTGCTTTCTAATATATCGATGTTTGTAAGTATTGATATATTTTCATGTTCGTCTAATAGTCCATTACCACCCAATATCATTTTTTCTTCATTTGATTTTTCTATAAATTTTGTTATTGGAAAACCGGCTGATACTATTTTTTCGGTGTTATTATAATCAAATGTATTATAAATATATTGTTCAGCAATTGATGGCATTATTAAAGACATTTTGAATGTTATTATATATTTTATATATATTTGTAAATGGTGTTTATTTTTTATTCGTAATTATTTTTACATCTAGAGAACTTGTGATTTCACGGTTTTCTTTCAAATATTTTATTATATAATCTACATGTGATTTATCGGGTATTATTTTTGCTAAATTTGTTTCTATATATCCATAACTAAGTGGTGGATATTCTTTTTTTTCATAAATTCGTAGTTCTCCATTTGTTATACCTATTTTGGTGAGTGAATTTTTTTTAGTATATTCACAAATTTGTGTAGATAGTTCCGTTTTCATATTGCGCATTGTTTTTGTTTTTTCATTTACTACTTTTAATTGTGATTCAACGAGAACCCATTTTTGTACATTTTCAATAAACTCTTTTTTTTCTAATTCAGGTGTTTTTGTAATTTGGTTTTCGTTTGACATAATATCAGTTTTTACTAATATTATATATTTTTATAAATGTTTATACATTTTCTTTACACATATTCTTTTTTACATTTCATTGATTTTTTTGCTGTTTTCTTACCTGATTTTTTTGCTGGCACTTTTGGTTCTTTCTTCATGGACATTTTTCCTGCCTTTTTAAGAACAGATGCTTCTTTTAAAGCTTGGCCGTAACTATACTTTTTGTTTGTCTTACGTTTTTCACGGAAAATTTTTAATACAAATTTATTCCATTCGGTTAATTTGCGTTTTCCACCAGTGGTTTTTACACCGTTTGGAATTTCAACAGGTGGTTCGGCAGGTGCTGGTGGTTGTGCAGGCGCGGTTACTGCTGTTGTTACTGGTGCTGCTGGTTGTTCTCCGTCTACTGGTTGAATATTGTTGTCAGCCATTGGTTTATATTATATAATATTATCATATTTTAATTATCTATATTCGAATATCTATTGTTTTTTGCCAATAATCTCAATAATAAAAACAAATTCGCTAAAATTATAAAAATCAAAAATACATTATAAAAACAAATAAACCAAATATACACATAAATTTCATTGTAAATAATATTCACGATAGGTTTTATTATTTCCTTTACCTCTTTACGTATATTTTCACTATTAAAAAATTCAATACAACTATCTTTTATATTTTTCATGTTCTCAATTGCTTCTAAATATTTTGAACAAAATTTAGAAAAAATTCAAACGTATTATTCATATTCGTAATATCTCACTAAGAATTTTATACAAAAATTATAAATACATTCTTGTTTGATGAGTGAAATATATGATACTGATAAATCTTTCGATTTTAATAAATTAGTATTAACAAAACCGAGTTTGATTGGTGGTGGTAATTATTTTATACGTTTTTTAGTAAATAATAATCATCTTTATGTACAACCACCTAAATGTATAACAAGACAGGGTTTTATAAAAACTGGAAAACGTTACTATATCGATTTAATGTTTACTAACGAGAACGAGGAATTTATCAATTGGATGGAGAATTTAGAAAACCACTGTCACCAATACATTTATAAAAACAGAGCAAACTGGTTTGATAGCGAAATGGAGTTACATGATATTGAGAACTATTTTACATCACCATTGAAGTTATTCAAATCCGGCAAATTCTATATTGTACGTGTTAATGTTACAAATGCTTTAGGAAAACCGAATCTGAAAATCTATGATGAAAACGAAACTGATGTTAATTTAGAATCAATTAATGATAAAACCAACGTAATCTCTATTTTAGAAATACAAGGAATAAGATGTTCTGCTAGTAGTTTTCAAATTGACATTGAATTAAAACAAATGATGGTATTAAAACCTGATAATTTATTCGAACGAGCATTAATCAAAACAAAAAATACAGATATGAATAAAAATACTACAACCAATGATACTGTCGATAATAAAATAGAGGTAAATAATTTAGGAAATTCTCTTGATATTCGAGAACCTGATATTATTGAACATACAATAACCGAAAAACCACAAGAATCAATCGATGATAAACCAATTCATGAAGAAGAAACTATGATTCAAATCCAAGACCCAGAACCAGAACAAGAACCAGAGCAATCCGACAACATTCAAATGTATATCGATACATCGGTCCAAAAAACTGACGAATTATTGATAGAATCAAAATTACCAAAATCAATCGACGGAATGGAAGAAATCGAATTTAATTTAGAAGAATTACAAGATACAGATACTATTATTATAAAACAAAGAAACGACGTTTATTACAAAATGTATAAAGAAGCCAGAAAAAAAGCCAAACTAGCTCGTGATTTAGCACTTTCATCTTATTTAGAAGCAAAGAAAATTAAAAATACATATATGCTGGAAGATATTTCAGATAGCGACGATAGTGATGTCGATTTTGATAGTGATAACGAATATGATAATAATGAAAATATTAATTGAAAATTTACAAACTAATGTAAAAGTATTTTAGCAATTTTAAAACAAATAAAAATAAAAAATAATTTTATCAACCGATTATATAAATAGAATGTTTAAAGCTATTCAATCCAAACTTCGTGGTCTTCCAAAATTATTCAAAAAGGAAACCATCCTTTTTATTATTATTCTTGTTGTTTTAGGATGGGCCTTATATTCATATTATGGGTCAAAACTTTCACTAAAAGATAGTATGGCAACTGGTGCTTCTGCCAATGCCGGACAATCTGCCCCTTCTCCTGTTCAAGGAGTTGCTCCAGTAGTTCCTGCTGCCGAAGCAAAACAAAATGCTGGTTATACCACCCAACCTGTTGCTAATCCTTCTGAATTACTTCCAAATGATAAAAATAGTAAATGGGGAGAACTTAACCCATCTGCCATGAACCAAGGAGATGTTTTAATGCCTGACCTTCTTCAAGCTGGTTACCATATCGGCATTGATACAATCGGTCAAACTTTACGTAACGCCAATCTTCAATTACGTTCAGACCCAATTATTTCAAAAGCTGACATTGGACCATGGAACCAAAGTACCATTGAAGCAGATCTTGCTCGCGTTCCATTAGAAATTGGCCAAGGACCACGTTAAATAATTAAAATTTTTACATAATAATAATAACACTAATTTGTTGTTATTATTATTGGTGTTCAATCATGTAAAAATAGATAATATATATATAGTAACCATGAATAAAAGTGACATTTTAGGATATTTTTTCATTGGATTTATATTAGTTGTATGTGGATATATTTATTACTCGAATTCGAATGATTTTCAATTAAAATGTATTGTATCAACCGTTGACGGTAATAAATATTGTGTTCGAGAACGTGAAAAAATACAAGATGCCGCGGATTTATTAGCTAAAGTTACGGAAAAATGTAAACAACTTGTCGAATATATGAAAGAAAAATATCCAGGAAAGGATAGTGTAAAACGATTAGTCAAAGGGTTCAATCCAAAAAAAGTAATGGAAACATTGCCGACAAGTACATACACAGCATATAGTGAGAACAAGGGAGAAAAAATAGCATTTTGTTTAAATAGTAAATCCAAACAAAATAATAAAGAATTAATTGATGAAAACACATTGACTTTTGTAGCTATACATGAGATGTCACATGTAATGACAAAATCAATTGGTCATAAAAGTGAATTTTGGGATAATTTCAAATTTTTATTAGAAAATGCTAAAGAAGCAGGCATACACAATCCAGTAGATTATAAAAAATCACCAAAAGAATATTGCGGAATGAAAATACACGACAATCCTTATTATGATATATAGTATTTTCATTATTCATTATTTGACTCTGTTATGGATTCATTTGTAATTCCCAATCGTTCTTTACGTTTTAAATACGCTCTATGGCGATATTCTTTCAGTTTTTCAGGATTTTGCTCTTTTAATTTATTTAAATATTCTCTAGCATTTTGCTTTACACGTTCTTTATTTTTTTCATAATATTTCTTATGTCTTTCATTATTTGTATATTTTTCTAATTGTTGTTTTAATTGTATATTCTCGTTTTGTAAAGCTGCTATTTTTTCGTCTTTTGCGTCCATGGTCTATCTATATACTAGAACTATCTACTTTTTTTCTAAATAAATAACGTAAAATTGTTTTTATTATTCATTATGCGGTGAGGAAATTTTTGATATTGTATCGAAATACAATATTAAAACATGATTATATTACTAAATAAAAATAGCATTCACTGATTTATTTATGCAACCATCTTAAGACCACCAATCAAATTGGCGCCTAAACCAAAACCAGCACCACCTCTTGCTGATGATCCCATGGCTGGAATAAATACATCAAGAACACTAAATGTAGCAGCTGCCATTAATGCGATAATGACAATTTCTTCAACATTTAATTGTTTCTTTGGGATAGCATAGGCACAGATTGCTACGGCTAAACCTTCGATTATGTACTTAATTGCACGCTTAACTAGTTCAGTAAAATCAAACATATTTACTTTATATTATATTCTAACAAAATAATATTTTAAAAATCCCCTAAATAAATTATTATGTATTGAAAACACTTAAACACTAAATCATTTTATAAAATATAATTCTTGGAATGTCTACTTTCGAAAAGAAAACATTAGATGACGGTAAATCGAATCCTAAATATATTGATTTATGTGATGAAGACCCTCCAATTGCTGGGCAAAAATTCGTATGTATGTCTTTCGTTTCACCTGAAAAAATCCTGAAAAAGCGTGAAGTGTATTTATTTGACCAATTTATCAAACAATGGGAATTTTCAAAATCAATGGAGAGATATTTTGATTTTATCCATTTCATCGCATACAAATACAATTTAAAAGTAGAAGAACTTATTAATGATTTTAATGATTTTGTAAAAGAAGAAACCGATAAATTGAAAAAGAGTGGAATCGAAGATGATTATAAAAATTTTATGGATAAACAAGAAGAAAAATTAAACGAGCAATTCAATAGAGAGCATGCTTTCCAAACATCTGTCCGTGGATTGAAAATTCGTGGAGCATTTCCAACACAAGATGAAGCCGAGACTCGTTGTAAAAAGATGAGAGAACAAGACCCAAACCATGACATCTTTGTTGGTCCAGTTGGCGTCTGGGTTCCATGGGACCCAGATGCTTACAAAACTGGTCGTGTCGAACATCTTGAAGAAGAGTTGAATGCTCTACATAAAGAAAAACTCAAGAACGAAGAAATGGCCAAGAAAGAGTTTGAAGAACGTGTTCGTGAAACCAAGAAGAAAGCAATTATGGAGAACATTGAAAAGGCAAAGAAGAGTGGAAATGTATTAACACAAACTATGGACGAAGAAGGTAATTTGATTGGTGTTAAGGAAACAGTTAATTTTGATGAACGCGAGGTTGCTGATGTAGAATCAACTAAACTTAGAAATGAATTATTAGTTAAATCGGCTGTCGAAAAAGATGATTCAAATGCCGATGATAAAAAAGATGAATAGGCTATAAATATATAAATATATAAAGATGTATCATAAAAAAATATAAAGTTTTGGTGCTTTATATTTTTAGACGAATGAACGCTTTTTATCAAATATTACATAAACAAAATAGCGAATCAGCTGAATTATATAATTTCAATTTAACCGAATGTAAAAATGACCATTGTATGTCTTTCTATAATTGTGTTTATAATTATGAATTAGCTGCGGTTCGAAATCGTTTTATAAAAGATTTAGATGAAAATGGATATATATCCTATAATTGTTATTCTGTAACTACATTTAAAAATATGTTATATTTACTAATTGGTGTTATAGAAGAACCAACCATTAAAAGAAAATTCGAATATTACAAATCAACTATACATAATTTTTTTATTAATACAGATACAAAACAAATGTTTATCGATGCTTTTTGTAAGGCACAACGTTCATATTACATATTAAATCGACTAGTTAGAAATTACAAATGGCGAAAAAGTAGTTTTGCGATTCAAACTGATATATATTTAAATCCCATCAGCGAAAACGCTCGAAATGTTATAACTGTTTTACAAAATGGAAAAAAATATCTATTTACTATTATGGATTTAAAACATATTATTGAAACCTCACTTATTAATAGCCCATACTTTTTTTCGGAACCACTACCTTCAAAAAATCCGTATAATAATTTACCATTTCAAAAATCAGATTTGTATAATATTTATTTTTTTATTAAAAAAAGTGATTATGTTATGTCATCTTTGTTTCATCAGTTTTTTTTATCCAATTTTCATTTGAAAAAATTTCGAATTCAAAATGAGGTTTTAATTCGCAATTCATATATTGAAAGTTATATCAAAAATAGTGATGAGAATCTTCTCTATAAATTGAGTTTACGAGTATTCAAAGAAAGTAAATTCTATAGGATGATTTCGATTCATAAAGATTTTCCAAAAGATAAAATGGTTAGTATTATGCGTCCATACATACGTCTTTATTTATATAAGGAATATTCTCTCGATATCTCCTACCGTTATAAATGTTCTCGTGAATTAGATATACGTCTTTCTCAATTTGTAAAATTCAATAATCGTTTTGGACAAACAGTTGTTATATCGGAAAACAACAAAAGGCTTGTCATTTCTCATAATGATAAACATATTCCATTTGAAAAAACAAATTATTTTGATTCTTATGAAAATACTCATTTGGAAATTATTGACGATATTAATGAAATCTATGTCTCTGATAATGATAACGATAGTGATTCTGAAACTGAAACTGAAACTGAAAACGTCGCCCGTTCTTTTACTAACAACCAAACTACGGATTTAACACAAGATGCTATCATTTTTACTGATTTTGTCAGTGATATTAGACGTCGTTTATCATTTAGACAGGAATAGATTATATAGAGTACAAGAAATATGGTATCAAATATAGTAACACAATAAACATGAATACGTTTATTTTTTCACTTAATGGTGCTAATAGACTACTTATAAAAACAGTTGATATAATCATTAATGCGTCTGCTATTAATATAACATAACCATGTTCATTTCCATAATCTTTGAATGTATCCAATATACGACTTTTACCACGTGGTACGAAATAAAACAATCTAGCAAATAATAAATCATGGATTAGTTGTACCAGCACTGCTATAAAAGCAAATGAAAATATATTGAATTTCGTAAATATATATTTGTAAATGAAACTTGTAATCACAACACCAATAACTAAGCTCAAAACATCTGCTAATATTCCTGATAATCCATAATCATTATACCATTGTGTTAGAGTTTTTGATTTTATTTGACCTATAATTAGTCTGAAAATAACAATTAAATCTGTTATAATAGCTCCATTTATTATTGGTAAAAAATCGATTGTGGTTTTTATATTTGATATGTCTTTGAACATTTTTCTATATATAATATTCAAATTATTTTTTTGAATATTATTAGATTTCATATATTTTTTACCATTTATTCTTTTTTACATTAATTGCTGGTCCTTGCCTTTTCTTTGCTTTACTTGGGTCATACGCGTCATCCTCGTCATCTGAACCCATATTCTTGGATATTTCCCAAAACTCTTTTGAACCTAATCTAAAATCTGGATGGTTCTCTGCTTTATACCAGAAAATCTGGTCATTCAATTTATTCGATTTCGCGTTGTTATTAATGACTAAACATTCATAGTTCTCGGTTGTTTGATCCATCACCGCACAGAACGACTCCAATGTTGGAAACATACTAGCATAATTCTCCCAAATGCGTTTACGATTTGTCAAATAAGGTTCTCTCAAAATAAAAACATAATCAATATTTGTACGTAGATTTGGTGGAATACCTAGCGGGTACTGCATAGTAATAATAAGCATAATTTTCCAATGTCTTCCATTCATAAATAAAAGACGCATCATTTTATCTTTTGTCCATGTTTGGTCATATAAACAATCATCTAATATAACAAACGCACGCGGGTCTATCGTCGTTTTTCGATACATCTCTAATTCTTTATTTACTTGTTTTAATACCGTTTTCTGACGACGTAGAACATTTTCAATCAATACTGTATTATATTCTTCATGAATAAACAATTTAGGTACGTGCGCAGCATAAAATCCATTACCCGCTTCTGTTCCAGAGATAACAGTACCAATTGGGATATCCTGATGATAAAATAAAAGGTCTCTTACTAAAAATGATTTACCTGTATCACGACGTCCTATCATTACTATTACAGGTCCTTTATTTTCATCGGGTCTAAATGTAATTTCACGCATATTGAATTTTTTTAATTCCAATGTCATTACTATTTTGATTAATAAAATATATCAATATATAGATATTTATAAATAAACGTAACATATTATAGTTTTGAAATAGAATTTATAAAGTATAATATGTTACGTTTGAAAATGAATTCTAAAATATATTAAACACTTATACTGCTTTTTAAAAATGAATGTTCTCAATACTCCTAAAGAAAATCATAAATTCAATGCCGATATTTTTGATACCGAATATATAAATTTAGAAAAATTAAAAGAGTCTTTTGAATCATTAAATGAAGATTTAGAACATAACTATAATCCTTTTCATATCCAAAAATTACAAAAATATAATCCTATTTATTCCAAATTATTTGATTTCGATACTTGTAGAAATATCGATTTTGATAAAATTTCATTGAATAATAAATATCATTTTTATGATAATGAACATACTTATGATTTTTATACAAAACAAATATACAACAAGAATGTATTCATCAAATATTCTCCTTTATTGGATCCTATTCGGTACATGATTGGTAAATACTCAATCGATGATAGTTTAATAAATCTACCACAATATAGTTTGTGCGATTCTGATATTAAACCTCACCCAAAAATAAGTGAACCAAATAACGCATCTTATGTTGATAGTTTTTTTAGTTTCCTTACTAGTAAGCTAATCGAAAAACATAATTTTATTCATGGTATTGATTTCTATGGTTCTTATTTAGGTATTCAAGATAAATATAAAATGAACATTAGTGATGATTTGGAGTACTTGAATAATTCTGATTATTTTAGTGAGAATATTAAAAAATTGTTCTCGATTACCGGTTTTGACAAAAACGAAATGTTTAACTATGGTTCTCGAGCAAATAAAAATCGGTTAGAAATTAGAAATACTCCTATTAATATTGATGTATTTGATATTGGACATACTTCGACTGAAGAAACTAATTTTGTAAATGATATTGAATTAGATAATCAAAATATTGTTTATTTAAAAAATGATACGACCATTTCGACGGATGATGCTAGCGATTCGAATGACGATGACCATAACGATGACTCTAGTGATTCTAGTGATGATGTGGTTGATTCTAGTGACGATGATGATTGCGATGATGATCACGATGATGATTGCGATGATGATGATGACACAAAATGGGATACGGATAATAGTTCAAATGAGGATGATTCGTCTAGTAATGATAGTGATGAAAATGAGTATGCTTATATTCATAATTTTCCAGTACAACTTATATGTCTAGAAAAATGCGACGGAACATTCGATGAATTATTTGAAAATTCATCTATTACAAAAGAAGAGATTATTAGTGGTCTTTTTCAGGTTATTATGACATTATTAAGTTATCAAAAATTATTCCATTTCACGCATAATGATTTACATACTAATAATATTATGTTCATAAATACTGATATCGAATTTTTATATTACCGGTATGATGGACAATCATACAAAGTTCCTACATACGGCCGCATTTACAAATTAATTGATTTTGGTCGTGCCATTTATAAATTCAACGGAAAACTTTATTGTAGTGATAGTTTCTCGTTGGGTGGTGATGCGAACGGACAATATAATTTCGAACCTTATTTTAATGATAACAAACCACGTTTAGAACCTAATTATAGTTTTGATTTATGTCGTCTCGGTTGTTCTATCTATGATTTTATTATTGATAATGATAGCGATACTGATGTTTTTGATGACTTACAAAAAACTATTTATAGATGGTGTTTAGATGATTCTGATAGAAATGTATTGTATAAACGTAATGGCGAAGAACGATATCCGAATTTCAAATTATATAAAATGATTGCGCGTACTGTACATAAACATACACCAGAAAATCAATTAGCATTCGATATTTTCAAACAATTTTTGACTCCTATTAATAATATTAATAATATTGAGAACATGATGGATATTGATATTTTACCATCGTATGTATAATTTTTTTGTTATTATATGATATAATAATTTATATCATATTATGCCGAAATCAAAAGCATCAAATACGAGAGATGATAGAAAATCAGAACCTTTTGGACAAAAATTACCTAGTAAAAACGATGAATTACTAAAAATGTTAGAAAATAATGATACAAAAATAGAATTAATATCTACTGGGTCATTATCTGGATTCATATTTAAAATAACCAATAATGTAAAATCGTATATTATGAAAATTCTTCTTTTATCAGATGTAGAAAAACAATTATTAGGAAATTGTATGAATAGTATTCCATCACTAATAAAAGATACAAAACAAAAATATACAGATAAAAATACAGGAGAACTATTTACACTATTTAATCAAAGAAGCAAAGTTACAGAAGTTAAAAAGGATTTTGTATATGAAAGTGAAATTCAAAATTTTATATACAATGAATCAAAGAGAGGCAACCGCAAACCAATTTGTCCAGCAGTTTCATATACTAAAATTTTTGATAATGCGTTATCAATACAATTCTTAAAAAAATTACGAGATAAAACTGCTGATACTGACTATATCAAAAAAAATGGTGTTGTATTCAAACCAAGAGAACGTAAATTTGTACGAATAAATGAAATGCTTAATGAAAAGAATGGTCTATTTAATTGCTTACAATCTTATTTATCTAATCCTGAATATAAGGTAGGAATTATTTTGATGCCCGAATTTGAAAATAGTATTACATTAAGTAAAATTCCTCATGAAGAATTACATACAGTGGATTACCATATTTACTGGCAAATAATATATCTATTCTTAATTGTGGGAGTAATAAATTTTGATATGCATGAAGGCAATATATTAATTAGCAATAAAAATGGAGTTATAACAACAAAACTTATTGATTTTGGTAAAGTTGATAATTTGAAAAATGTTGAAAATGGTGTATTTTTAACTGCTAATGAAAAAACATATATAAATGAAATAAGAAAAACATTGAATGATGAATTACATAAAATTGCTTTTGATACTACTACTAATAATGAAACTAAACATAATTTTATAATGAAAACTATGAATATAATCAATTTATTATCTTGGATAATAAATAAGAGAAAACTTGTTTCAAGTACTCCCAAAGGGCACCAAATGGATTGGTTTGAACCTATAATTCATATAAGTGATTTTATGGTTGCTTATCATAATGTTTATGAACAAAATAGTGAAACCATAAATGCTACAAATCTCGATGGTATAATAAAATTATTGATTAGTTATGACTATAATGACGATAACCAATACAATTATGTAGAATCTTTTGAATTATTGAAAAATAATTATATTACCGAAAGCACTGGAAGCAATACTTATCGTAATGTTCCTGTCGATGAATTGACATTGTCTGATTATAACATGGCCAAACAGCTTGATGAAGAAATACGTGAAAAGTCTGTTACTAATAGCGTACAACCTAAAAAATGCGAGGGTAATGAAAATGACGACGCAATGTGTATTGTAATGGGTGGTGTAAAAAAATCGACTAAAAAAAATATTACTAGAAAATATATTCGCAAGTCTATTCGTAAGTCTATTAGCAAATCACATAAAAAAATTATCCGTAAATTGAAAAAAAAAATATAAATAAAAAATTAATACGTTTTTTATTTATAGAAAGCTATCTAATTTTGTACTTGGTCCTTGAAAATGTATTTGAATTTACTCGTCGGTGTAAAACCATTGAAATTCGCACTTGACGCACTCAGCGTATAACTACCAAAATTCTCTACGTATAAACTTTCTCCTATTGCTAACTCAGGCAACAAAATATCATTCGCTATTACGTCTATCGAGTCACAACTTTGACCGAAAATCTTACTTCGAAAACAAGTTTCCTTTTGTTCATTAAATGGTAATAAAGTTGGTTCATAATGGTCATTTTGAATACAATTAAATGAACCATATGTACCCTCATTCAAATAATATACGTTTATTTTTTCATTTTTCTCCTCGTCAAAAACTACTTTTTTACCGATAACATTAATAACCAATGTATGTGTTTTTTGGGCAAAATACCTACCTGGTTCTGCTATGAATTGTATTTTTTTATTTGCGTTTTCTTCATTGAAGAAATCTCGAATTCCGTCGTTTACACGATTTGCGATATCTTCAAAACGGATTTTTTTATCTACACCTGGAAATCCTCCGCCAATATCAATTATCGAAATATTAAAACCAAGTTTTAATGCTATGTCGGTTGCTTGTCTACAATCAGCAAGAGCATTATAAAATGGTTCTGGTGATAAACATCCACTTCCTACGTGAAAACTAAAACCTATAATATTGAGTTTTAATGTTTTTGCTATCGTTAATAGTTCTTCTACTTCGTTTAGTTTTGAACCAAATTTACAATTGAAACGACATATACTATGACTATCATCTACCGCTAATCGTAGAATCAATTTCGCATTTGGATGGAATAGTTTAATTTTGAATAATTCATATTCACTATCAAATACTAATATATCTACATCATTACTACGTGCGAAACGGATTTTACTACTCATTTTAATGGGATTTGCGAAAATTATTCTAGATGGGTCATTCGTAATATCGATTATGTTACGGATTTCTTTTTCACTAGCACAATCGAAATTTACACCCAATTCGGATAATGCTTCTAATATAACTGGGTTGGGATTACATTTTACAGCGTAAAACGGTTTTACGTCTGGCATCAATCGTATCCAATTATTATACGATTTGACGATTTCTCCTAAATCGATGATATAAAATGCTTCCTCACTTTGATTTTCCTGTAAAAAATCATTGATTATATCGTAATTATCTTTGTCTGAACCGTACAATTTTACGTCATATTTCTGTAAAAAACCATTATCCAATGTTTTCATTTCTGTATATTTTGTTTCTGTAAAACTAACACGATTATCTGGTTGTTTTGCTTCTTGGACTAAATCATAATATGTCTCGTTTTCATTTTTTTTTTGTTCTACAATATCATTGACTATTGTTTTGATAAGTTCGTTATATTCGGTTAATCCTATCGTTGTCATAATAAATATACTGGAAAAATATATTTATTATGTTTTTTATTTATTATGTTTTTATGTTATAAAATAACTTATAATTAGAATAATTCAGATATAACTACCTCTTCTTCTTCTTCGATAACTGGTTCTGGTTCATCGAGAACGACTTCTACAACTGGTTCGTCGCGAACGACTTCTACAACTGGTTCTTCGAGAACGACATCTACAACTGGTTCTTCGAGAACGACATCTACAACTGGTTCTTCTACAACGACATCTACAACTGGTTCATCGAGAACGACTTCTACAACTGGTTCTTCTACAACGACATCTACAACTGGTTCTTCTACAACTGGTTCTTCTACAACTGGTTCTTCTACAACTGGTTCTTCTACAACGACATCTACAACTGGTTCATCGAGAACGACTTCTACAACTGGTTCTTCTACAACGACATCTACAACTGGTTCTTCTACAACGACATCTACAACTGGTTCTTCTACAACTGGTTCTTCTACAACTGGTTCTTCTACAACTGGTTCTTCTACAACTGGTTCTTCTACAACTGGTTCTTCTACAACTGGTTCTTCTACAACTGGTTCTTCTACAACGACATCTACAACTGGTTCTTCTACAACTGGTTCTTCTACAACTGGTTCTTCTACAACTGGTTCTTCTACAACTGGTTCTTCTACAACTGGTTCTTCTACAACTGGTTCTTCTACAACTGGTTCTTCGAGAACGTCTTCTACAACTGGTTCTTCGAGAACGTCTTCTACAACTGGTTCTTCGAGAACGTCTTCTACAACTGGTTCTTCGAGAACGTCTTCTACAACTGGTTCTT